>ERZ1370068.2697-contig-1830_pt1 | contig 22713 bp, 31 predicted proteins | sample MGYA00561227_ERZ1370068 | MGnify/ENA primary metagenome ERZ1370068 (study PRJEB38410, sample SAMEA6850437) | metagenome | study: Metagenomic assessment of the ecological functions of the soil: analysis of the soil microbiota associated with the...
AGGGTAATGAATCGAGGCAACGCGCCAAGAAGGGACGTCCGTCGGCCATCGAAAAATATCCGATCCATGGCGCGTGCTCAGTACGACTTCGCGTTGTGAACCTGCTGAACACCTATGTCGTGGGCCGCACCGGCGAGCATATCCTCGGTGGCCAGATCCGCCGCGGCCGAGGGCGACACCATCCATGGCTATCCGGATAAACCAGTCAAAGACTCATTTCGCCCGCGCTCGCGCGCGGCGATACGCGCTTCAGCTAGGGATCTCTTCAAGTGCGAAGAGCCGAGTACTTGGTACCGAGGACTACGTACTTCGAACGGGCATCACGGCTTCGCGCCCAACATTGGGCATTCAGAACCGAGTGCGACGTACCCAGCGCGTGATGCTCGGCCTGATCGACAACTGAATTCGGATCTGAATCGTTAGCGCCCATTCCCATCACGTTGCCTTCTTCTCTTCTTCATGGGCCATTATCAGCGCCTTCAGCCCGACGTAGGGTGGGCTTCCTCCGCCGCCGGCACAGGTACGGAGGATTCCTGTGGCATCGCTGATTCGAGTTCATGTATGCGGCGTTCCAGGGATGCTCGGTCGTCCTCCAAGATTGCGACCTGGCGCCGCAGTCGCGCGCCGGCCCACTGTCCCTTGATCACGCTCGGGGTCGATACCAACCCGGCGATCAACGCACCCAGCGCGAGCGCGACTAACAGCACTACGGCCAGCGAGCTGTCGTAGTGCCAGGAATCAATGGCTACCGTCACCGGAACATTGTTTTGCAAGGCAAAGGTGACGGCGCCGATGGCGAAGACAATACCCAGGATCAACAAGAGCTGCATGATTTTCTCCGTTCAGTGAGCCGGTGCGCTGTGGCGCGGGCCCTTGCGTAATGCCACAACGTCGCTTCGTGGGGCACTCGCTCCGCAGTCTCCCGGCGCACATTACTACTCCCGATCGTATTCTCTTACGCGAAATGCGCGGCTGGAGTCGGTACGCCAGCGCACTTAACGAGTCCTTTGCCGTGCGCGTCGACCCACGAGGTCCCGGCACGAAGTGCGTCACCACTCAATACAAAAGTACCAAGCACCTCGCTCTCATAGGAAACATTCGTACGTAGCCGAAGTGCCGCCTCGCGCTTCTCCTCGCGTGTGATGTTGGCGGCCAGTGTGTCGTGCCGAGCGCTCCGTGCTCAGTGCTCGCTGCGTTAGGGTCGACCGTCTCAGAGCACTCGAGTAGCAACCGATCTCTGGATAAATGGCGAGACAACTGGCAGCGGCGGGCGCATGATGGGCTGATGAACTTACCTGCCAGCGTTTCCTCGACCTTCCCCGCAGCTGACGGCGATGGATACGAGTTGCAGATGGGCCGCTGGAGCCGGCGCCTTGCCGGGTCGTGACGCGGCCAGGAGAGTTGAAGCGGGCGTGGCTTGCCGCAGGCCTCACCGACGTGGTCGAGACAACGTTAAGCATTCGCATGGAATACGCGTGCTTCGATGACTATTGGGTCACCCTACCTCGGCAAAGATGGCCCGCAGGCAGAGTACGTTGCCTCGCTCAGCGATGCCGGGCGCGAGAAACTTCGCAATGCGTTAAGGCTCGCATACGTTGACGGAGAGCCCGATGGCCCGCGCTCCTATGCGGCGCTCGCCTGGGCAGTTAAGGGCATAGCACCGAGCTAGCGCAGCGTGACCTGCCTCTGACCGATCGGTAGTCCGTCCCGTCAACCGAGCCGCTATTTTCCGAACAGATCGCCGAAAAAGTCGCCTGCATTCCAACTGATTCGCGTGGGGTTGTTGGCGATCCCGACACCGAGCGACATAGTTCAGCTGCAGCGAAGCGCACTGCGGCATCCCAGCTTGATCGGAAGGCTCATGTCGTCGCTCGGCTGGTGATAGTGCGTGCGCAGGAACCCTGGACCAACTCGGCCACATGCTCGTTCTTGTCGAAGGATTCGGTGCCAGGTAATCAGGAAGATGGACGGCACCCCTGCCGTACGAAGCTATATTGGTCGGAGCGGATAAAGAGTGCCTGCTCGGGCACCGGATCCGGTGTCCAACCCCAACTTCAGTTCTGCCGCCGCCTTGGCCGTCATCTCCCTGAGACTTGAATGCTCGGCGCCGATGGCGATCACGTTGCTGAAGTTGTAGATCAACATGGGCATGTCGAGGTTGACACAAGCGACCATTGACGACGCTGGAACGGTTGGGTTGGTTGCAAAGTAGTCTGATCCCAGCAATCCCTTTTCTTCACCGGTGAGCGCGATGAAGAGAAATGAGCGCTTTGGCTTGACCGGCATCTAGCGCGATCAAGCGCGCCATCTCCAGCAGGGTCGCCACGCCTGAAGCATTGTCCATCGCGCCGTTGTAGATGTTGTCGCCCGTCATTCCTGGCTTGATGCCCAGGTGGTCAAGGTGGGCGGTGAAAACAACGAACTCACCTTTCAGAAGGGAGTCGCTACCTTCAATCATTCCGACGACGTTGCTGCTGCTGGCCACAGACCGCGTGGTCTTCTGCGCCAGCCGCGCAGACAGATTCAGGTCCATGCGCGGCACCGGTTGGTTTGCGTCGGCCGCTGCATAGATGGCGTCGAGCTTTGACCTCGACCTCCGAGAAGCAGCTTGCCGGCGGCGGCCATGCTGAGCAGAGCGCCACCCTGGAGACCCGGAATCTCGGACCCGCCGCGACCGTCCGCGGTGACCCAATCCATCCCCAGGCTGTCGCTGTACTCGCGCAGCTTGGCAAATGGGAACACGCGCTCCGCTCGCGGCGTCTGCAGAAGGATGACACCGACCGCGCCGTGCTTTGCGGCAAGTTCCCTCTTGACGCGGCGGCTGCCGTAGTGGCGCCTTCCTCGCTCGGAAAACTCGATGGACTGCCACTCAGCACGACAGCGATCTTGCCTTTGACGTCGATGCCGGCGTAGTCGTCGTGCTTGAACCGGGGCGCTGATAATGCCGAACCCGACGAACACCAGGGGCGCCGTGAAGTCGGTCTGGTCCGCACTCAGACTTGGTGCCATGAAGAATTCATCCGGGTACGCCAGCGCTTCGATACCACTCTTGCGGCGTATTTCGAACACCGGAGAGTCCTGGACCAAACGACTGGTCTTCAACGGCACGGTCTGCAGGTAACTACCCTGGTCGCCCTTGGGCTGTACGCCGTACTGGGCGAACTGTTCCGCGACGTAACGCGCCGCGATATCGAAACCACGCATTCCGGTTTCTCGCCCCTCGAGCAGGTCGTCGGCCAGGAATGCCATGTGGGCCTTGAAGATGTTCCGGTCGGCGGTGCCGCCCGGGGAGCCCCCAGCGCCAAGGTCCCGACCATCGACAGCAGCAGCAAACAGGATGCAAAGAGAACTACGAACGGCCATGACTTTCATTCTCCTCGTCGCTTTCCGAGTGAATTTCATCGACGTGGCGATGGACTCCATCACGTCGCCAGAGGATCTCGCATCGGGCAGTTCAAAGAAATCTATGCACGATCCAAAGCAGCTCGGAAGCCAAGCTTCCTTTGCCGTTGCATCTCTTCCTCGGCCGCCCGACCCTACCATGGCCGCGTTGAGCTCGGGGCGCATAGTTGCTGAGGCAAGGCGCGAGCCCGGCACCAAGGCGATGGGCACCGATTGGGGACGCTTCTGATGCTTGGTGTGTGGAGCGACGCGAACGGCTGGTTCCTTAATCTTGGACGACCGGGTCGGCCACCGCGAGCTATCGCGGTCGGTCGAAGTGTCGCCGGCGACGGTACGCGAGTATCTGCGCTCGGCGAACCTGGCCTGGTTGAGGCGGCCGGGCCTGCGACGGTGCAACCGGGCACGTCACGCCGCTTTGTCCCGCACGAGCATTCCGGCGCCGAGCCGCTGCTGCAGAAAGAATCGCACCATTTCCCGCGATGCATCGGGGCCCTGCGCGTCCGTATAAGTACCATCCGGACTGCCGCCGGTCCAGGCGTGGCCTGCTCCGTGCACCATCCACAATTCGGCCTGTGGGACGCCGTCCTGCAACTGGGAGGTGCGCGTGAACGACCGGCCCCGTCGTCCGACCTGAACGCGCGTTCCGTTGGACCGGCTCGTTTCGGCGCCTGCTGCGATCGACGCTCGCCGCTCGGGGCGGCGCGCCTGGGTGTGAACGGCTTCACCATTCAATGGGTGTACCACGCGGTCGCGGTCGCCATGAAAGACGATCGTGGCGATTGCGTGTTTGCCCTTTGTACGTCTGCGTGCGGCGACCCGATCGGAGGGAGTCGGACCACTGTTCATCGCGCTCAAGGCTGGACATGAGATCGACAGCCACGCCTGAAGGCACACCGGAGTGGACTCCGACCGCGGCATATAGGTCCGGATAGGCCTGACCAAGTATTACCGCCATGGCGCCTCCCGCCGACATTCCGGCAACGTACACCCGCGCCGCGTCGATCCGGTGCTCGGCCATCACTTGCCGGGTCATGCCCGCGATCAATGAAGGCTCGCCACCGTCGGCACTCTGATGCTGCTTCTTGTGCCAGTTCCAGCAGCCGTTCGTATTGGCCATCGTGCACTGCTCCGGGTACAGCACGACACCGCCACACTCTTCCGCCAACTCATTCATGCGCGTGCCAGCCGCGAAGTCGGCAGCGTTCTGCTGACATCCGTGAAGCATGACAAACAGGGGTGGCGCCTCGTCGCCGCGTGGGGCGGCCACATAGAGCTTGTAGTTGCGAAATCCGGCAGCGTTGAGATACACACCGTCAATCAAAGGCTTCATGGCGTCAATCCTTGATGGTTTCCTCCTGCCTACGGCAAATCGAGTCGCGTTTACAGGTGGCTAGGTTATGCGTGTGTCTGTCTTGACCTTATGCCAGCAGCCACGATGTCGCGCGGAATGCCGCGCGACGAAGTCACGATTCGCGGGCGCACCTCGCGCGCTGCAGGCAAAAGAAAGGGCCGGTCCGGAGTCGATCGAGCGTCGACGCAGGGCGTCGAGGAGGCGAGGGAGAGTCCGCCGCATCTCGTTGGACTGCGCGGTGTCAGCCGACCTGGTCCCTGCGCAGATGCTGCGACACGTAGCGCGTCAGCCATTTACCATTGCACCGCATATTTGTGCTGCATCGCATAAACTGGACATTGGGTGTTATGGTGGAGGACGTCAAATCATTGTTTTTAATCAATACCATAACTGTTGACGATGACTAAGGTAACTCATTGCTGCAATGCAGCAATTTTTGCTCTTGGCAGGGTCCGATTCTCTACCGAGAATAAAGAAAACTGGCCGCAAGAAGACGCGGCGGGACGGTGCAACCCGGCGGACGCGATCGGACCATTGGAACGATAAGGTCGGAGGCCGTCGCCCTCAGGGCGACTTATCGCAATGGAACGTGCGCCCGTGACCGGCACCGCGTTAGTTGTGGAAAGGACCGTGCGACGACCTTGTTGCCGTGGCCGCGTTTCGGGATCGCGACGCTAGCGCTACGCGGCGCGAACGGCTCCTTCTGTAATATTCAACGACCGCAATGGAGGTCCCGAACTGTCGGGTCAGGGTCGATCTGCGACCGTCGACGGTCAAACTTATCGCGCGCCGATTGACGGTCGCTGAACTGCCAATAGCCGGAATACAAGGACGGCAGCAATATTTTCTGTTAGCGGCCATCAAACTTGGCGCGTACTGGATGCTTGAGTGAGTTACCGCCGACGTGGGGAGCCTCCATCCGCACAAAACGAAACCGCCTGAAGGGCGGCTCTCGCGGAAGGGACCTTACCGCTTGCGACGCGAGAAGCGTAGACCGGCGAGACCGATTGCGAGCAGTGCGAGCGTGGCGGGTTCGGGGACGGCCTGATGACCTGTGGCTCGCCGTAGATGAAGTCGTCCATCACGACGGAAGTGGGCTTCGAAGACATCCATTTAATCCCGGCCGTCTTGCGCCGCGAACTCGGCAGCGATGTGGAAGGCTGGGTCGTTCCGGCACGGGTACAGAACAACGCGAGCGACGGCGCGTTGGTTATGGATCTCTATCCGTGAGCTCCCGCCGGGGAGGGCCTGTGTCGGCGCGGAATCGGCTACTGCTTGCGTCGGGAGAAGCCGAGTCGTGGTTCACCGACTACTACCTGCACCTGGTTTCCACTGACAGAGGTAGCCAAGGCCGCACGCGCCGTCGCTCGCGCTCACATACTCGAATGACGGCTTCGCCCAGAACTCGCATTGGGGCACGCTGTAGAACGTTTCCCCCATCCTTGCCGCCCAGTGACGTACAACGCTCTCCCATACGCTGCAGCCTATCCTTGAGCGCATCGCAGGAAAGGGTACGGGGGTCGAGTGGCGGGCTCTCTTCGACGCGATACGCCGCCGGAGTTCCTTGAACGGTTTGAGCTACGCTGGACGTCGGCGGCAGAATCATCGCAAAGCTGCCAGCAACGGCGTACAAGCTGATGGAGTAATGCCAGGACAAAGCGTTTGACGTCTGCGTTCGGGTCATCTCCGGTCTCCTCGAGATCGATTCGGCTGCGGAAGCGAGGCCGAATGCAATAGCACGACGATAGGAGAGTACATCGGACCGGGCCTCTCTATTCCACAATGGGCGCAGATTGAACCAGCAAAATTCGTCTATCGCTTCCCGCACTCCGTGAACGCAGCGGATCAGCGATTACTCCCCTTCGCTAAACGTCCGCTACCGGCACGAACTCACGGCTGCTTTCGGGAACGGACAACGGCGGCTAGGGTCGATCCCGCCAGTCGCGGCAATCCGCCATCGGATGGGAAGCGCCGTCCGTGCGGGTCGCTCTCCCAAGCCGCGCTAGGTGTATGGTATCGGCTACCGCGTACTGGGAATTCCAATGAGTGCACCGCACCCGGAATCGAAGGGACCCGACCTGACGCTTGGCGTGGCCATCGATACCCTTGGCGATGGGAAGATGGTGGCGGGACACGTCGGCGAGGATGCGGTTCTGCTCGCGCGCCGTGGCGACGAGTTCTTCGCGGTCGGCGCCACGTGCACGCACTACAACGGCCCCCTCGCGGATGGCCTGCTCGTCGACGACACGGTGCGTTGCCCGTGGCACCACGCCTGCTTCAGTCTGCGAACCGGCGAGGCGCTGCGCGCGCCGGCGCTGAGCCCAATCGCCTGCTGGAAGATCGAGCGGCGACGGCGACAAGGTGTTCGTGCGGGAAAAGGCATCGGCGACACCGCGGATCCGCATCGCTCCCGTGCCCGATGGGCCGCAGAAGATCGTGGTGATCGGCGGCGGCGGCGGCTGGGTTCGCTGCCGCCGAAATGCTGCGTCGCCAGCGCTTCGACGGGCAGCATCGTGATGTTGAGCGGCGACGACGCGCCGCCGGTGGACCGGCCGAACCTGTCCGAGGACTACCTGGCCGGCAACGCGCCGGAGGAGTGGGTGCCGTTGCGCGGGGACGATTTCTACGCCGAGCAGAACATCGACCTTCGACTCAAGGCGAACGTCATCGGCATCGATCCGCGCGCGCGCGAGGTTGCGCTGGCCGACGGCAGCAAGGTCCCCTACGATCGGCTGCTGCTCGCGACCGGTGCCGAGCCGATTCGGCTGCCGCTGCCGGGCATGGATTTGCCGCACGTATTCACGCTGCGAACGCTCGGCGACTGCCGCGCGATCATCGCGCGGGCAGGTTCCGCACGGCGCGCCGTCGTGCTGGGCGCAAGCTTCATCGGCCTCGAGGTCGCGGCTTCGCTTCGCGCGCGCGGCATCGAGGTGCACGTCGTGGCTCCGAGACAAGTGCCGATGGAGCGGGTGCTGGGACCACAGATGGGCGACTTCGTGAGGCGGTTGCACGAAGAGCACGGAGTCGTCTTCCATCTGGAGGACACGGCGGCGGCGATCGACGCGCGCAAGGTCACGCTGAAGAGCGGCGGCGCGATCGACGCGGACCTGGTGGTCGCCGGTGTCGGTGTGCGGCCGCGGCTCGATCTGGCCGAGAAGGCCGGCCTTGCAACCGACCGCGGCATTACGGTCAACGAATATCTGGAGACCAGCGCGCCCGGCGTCTTCGCCGCGGGTGACATCGCCCGGTGGCCCGACGCCCACAGCGGTGCGGCGATCCGGGTCGAGCACTGGGTCGTCGCGCAGCGCCAGGGTCAGACTGCCGCGATAAACATGCTGGGCGGCCGGGAAAAGTTCGACTCAGTCCCATTCTTCTGGAGCCAGCACTACGATGTCCCGATCAACTATGTCGGCCACGCGGAGACGTGGGACGAGCTTGCAATCGACGGTGACATTGGATCGCGCGATTGCGTCGTGCGATACAAGAGCAAAGGGCGCGTGCTCGCGGTGGCGTCGATCTATCGCGACGCGGAGAGCCTGATGGCTGAAGCTCAAATGGAGCTCGATCCGATCCCGAAGTGAGCAGTCCCTCGACACCGAGGCTGTGGTGTCGCGACTGGCAGTGACTATCCCTTCGACGGCGCGTGGATGTCATCGACCCACTGCACCTCTTCGGGTCGCTCCACCATCGGGATGTCGAGATTCACGACGACGGGCTCCTGCCCGCTTCGCACCAGCACGCACGACAGCGGAACGTCGTCGTTCGCGTTGATCTCCTGGTGCGGAACGTACGGCGGAACGTAGATGAAATCGCCCGGCCCGGCTTCGGCCGTGAACTCGAGCTTGTCGCCCCAGCGCATCCTCGCACGGCCGCTGACGACGTAGATCACGCTTTCGACGGGTCCGTGGTGATGGGCACCGGTCTTCGCCTTCGGGTGGATCACGACGGTTCCCGCCCAGAGCTTCTCCGCGCCGGCGCGCGCATGGGTGATCGCCGCCGCACGGTTCATGCCGGGCGTCTGCGCCGTGTTGGTGTCGAGCTCGTTCGCGTGCACGACGCGGACGCCGTGAAATTTCCATCGGGGCGCGGTATCCATCGGAGGCAGTCTCCTGGTTGTCGCTGCGCAGAGGGGTTCGCCAAGCCGATTCTACGCCCGCGTGCGGGCGGTGCGTCCCGTAGAGGGGCAAGCGGCCCCGCGCTAGCTGAGGTCGCGCTTCGCGCGCATCAACGTCGCGCTTGCGATCATCAGCAACGCAGACGCGGCAATCGGCACGAACGCGATTGCGGGCAGTCCACTCAAATCCCAGGCCGCGCCGCTCGCAATGGCCACGAGTACCGCGCCCCCGTAGCTCAGTGTGAACGTGCCCGCGGCGGTCCGCGCGACGTCCTCGGGCTTGCACAGGAGCGCCGGCAGCGCGAGGCCGAGAATCAGCGCGCCGGCGTCGGAGAAGCCCAGGAGCGCTGCCCAGTACTTTCGTCATGGGACCGACGTCGAAGACAAGGCCGCCGATTGCCACGAACGACACCACACCCGAAAGGAGGAACGGCCACGCGCGCCGCTCCAGACGATGCGCGACGAGCAGGATCAGGAGTGACGCGGGGATCTGACCGAAGTTGAGGCCAACGAGTGCCTCGCCGATGAGGTCCGCGCGATCGGCGCTCTTGAGGTAGATGGGGATGAACGCGTTGGCGCTGAAATAGATCGCGTTGATGCAGCAGAAGAGCCCGCCCAAGCGCCAGACGAGCCCGCGGTGCCAATCGGGAAGCCACTTGTGCGCCACGAAGCATTGCCATGAGCGGAGGCTTTGGATCTCGGCGCAAAGGCATAGACGAAGAGCGCGACGCAAGCGACCGGTATCGCCCAGACGACGAAGCTTGCGCGCCAGCTTCCGTCCACCGCCGGCAGGACCAGAGGAATCGTGAACAGCACGGCGAACACTTCGCCGGCGAGAAGACCGTTCGTGTAGATCGCCGTGCCGAGCCCGATGCGGTCCGGAAGCCACTGGCGCACCGCGCCGGGCATGAGGGGTTGCATGATCGCCACTCCTGCCGACATGACGATTGTCGTCAGCACGAGCGTCGCATAACCGGAAGAGAGCCCGCGCAGGGCCGAGCCCGCCGCAACCAGCAGAAGGCCGCTCACGAGCGCGCCGATCAGCCCCAGCCGGGCGACGAGCAGCGAGCCGACGAGCGCCGCGATCGCGAACATCGCGCAGGGAATGCTCGAGAGCAGGCCCACTTGCGTTGCATTGAGCGCCAAGTCGTCGCGGATGAGCGCGATGACCGGCGGCACCGCGAGGATCGTGATGCGCAGCCCGTTGCCGGCAAGCCACAGCAGGGCAGCGGCCAGCCAGACGTTGGGTCTATTCAAAGTGTTGCGGCGGCAGGACCTCGATCCCGACCTGAGCGGTGAACGTGCATTGTGCGACAGGCATGCGTGCAAGTATATTGCGTTATGCCTCTCCCAAACTTTCTCGCAATGGCCCTTGGCCTCGTCGTGGCTGCCATTGGCGTGCTCGGCATCGCCTCTCCGCCGGTTCTTCTCAGAGTTCGGCCGATCGTTGCAATCGACCGGTGGCCTCTATTTCGTTGCGGTCCTGCGGATCGCGTTCGGAATCATCCTGTTGTGGGCAGCAGCCGACGCCCGCACACCGGTGATGATGCGCGTCCTCGGCGTGCTCATCCTCGTTGCGGGCGTCGCCACGCCCTTTCTGGGCGTCGAGCGGTCCCCGCGCCATGTTCGACTGGTGGGCGACCCAGGGCACCTTTCTCGCGCGCCGCGTGGCCCGGTGCGGCCGTTGTGCTTGACCTCTTTCATCGCCTACTCGAACATGCCTCGCGGATCCGGCATGTGACGCGACGGCATACCAGGCGCGTCGTTCGTTGAATCGGCTGGCAGGGATCAGCGGATCACGCCGTCCTCACAGGTTTTCACGCCCCGACGAGTTCCGGCAGCACCGCCCCAATCGGCTCGCGTATCACCGCATCCGCGATGCCGTCGAACGGCGTCTCCTCCGCATTCAGGATCACGATCTCGCGCGCCGACGCTGCTCGCGATTTCCACTGCGCCCGCGATCGGGTAGACCTGCAGGCTGGTGCCGATCGCGAGAAACAGGTCGGCTTCCGCCGCGGAACGCAATGCGCGCTCGATCACTTCCGGCACCAGCGCCTGGCCGAAGGAAATGGTGGCGCTCTTGAGGATGCCGCCGCAGTCGCGGCACGGCGGATCGTCCTCGCCGGCGCGGACCCGGTCCAGCGCCTTCTGCATGGGTGCGGTCATCCCGCAGGCCATGCACACGACCTTGCGCACGGTGCCGTGGACCTCGATCGACCTTGTCCGGCGAGTTGCCCGCCATCTGATGGAGCTCGTCGATGTTCTGCGTGATCGAGCGCATGCAGCTTGCCGCGCTTCTCCAGCGCCGCGAGCGCGAGATGCCCGGCGTTGGGTTTCGCGGTCCAGGCCGGATGTTCGAGGCGCGACTTCCAGGACGCCTTGCGCACTTCCGGATCGGACATGTAGTAGTGGATGTTCGAAAGCTTCTCCGCCAGCGGATTCTTCGTCCACACGCCCTGTGGCCCGCGGAAATCCGGAATGCCCGATTCGGTGGAGATGCCGGCGCCGGTGAGCACGACGATCCGCTGCGCGTCATCGACCCAGGCTTTCACTTGATCCAGCGTCGCCATGCGGAGCGGGTCGATCAGGTGCCGCAGAACGTGCGATAGCGCGCGGTCACCGTCGGCTGGCGCCGGCTCGGCGTACGGAGCACAACTCGGGCGCCTCGTCGTACGGCCGCCTGACGGCATCGAGCAATCGCTCGAAGCGGCGCGAGATCGCCCTCGTCGGACGCCGCAGCCAGAGCCTCTTCCACGCGATGGTTGCGAGCGATCACGTAGGGATTGACGCTGGCGCATCGCCTTGGGCGCGCTCGAGCGCCATCGCGGCCATGATCTGCGCTGCCGTGCTCTCGCTGGCGCAGCGGGCTCGCCAGCGGGCGAGCCATGCATCAGGCGCGCGCGCATCGGCAAACAGCGCGCGCAGCGGCAGCTTCGTCGCCCGCGGCGGCGTCGGCGAGCCGCCGCCATCCGAGCGTGAAATCCACGCGCTCGGCATGAAGCAGGGTCAGCCAGTCGTCGGCCAGCGCGGCATCGGCGCCGTCGTCATCCGGTTCGTGCTCGACGCAGCCCGAGCTTGGCGCGCTGTCCGCGAAGCAGGTGCGTGCGGTACTGCGCCGGGAACGCAGCGAGCACCTCGGTGGCCATCGCGACCGCCTGCTCGGGATCGTCCGACAGCAGCGGCAGCAGCGTTTCGGCCGAGGCGCGCAAGGTTCCAGCACGCGATGTCGGGCTGGTTGCCGAAGGCGTAGCGTCCGCGGCGGTCGATGGAGCTGAACACCGTCGCGGGATCGTAGGCCTCCATGAAGGCGCACGGGCCCGTAGTCGATCGTCTCGCCGGATATCGTCATGTTGTCGGTGTTCATCACGCCGTGGATGAAGCCGACGTTCATCCACTGCGCGATCAGAGCGGCCTGACGCTCGGCGACGGCGCGCAGCAGCGCCAGGAATGGCTGCGGTGCGGCGACGAGCGTCGGGGTCGTGGCGCGCGATCGTGTACTCGGCCAGTTTGCGCAGACTGCTCGACGTCGCCGCGCGCGGCAAAGAACTCGAACGTCCCGACGCGAATGTGGCTCGCCGCCACGCGCGTCAGCACCGCGCCGGGCAGCAGCGTGTTCGCGATAGACCGGCTCGCCGGTCGCCGCGACGGCGAGCGCGCGCGGTGGTGGGAATGCCGAGCGCGTGCATGGCCTCGCCGATCAGCACCTCGCGCAGCATGGGCCCGACGGCGGCCTTGCCGTCGCCGCCGCGGGCGAACGGCGTGCGGCCCGAGCCCTTGAAGGCGATGTCGCGACGGCGTCCCTGCCGGTCGATCACCTCGCCGAGAAGCAGCGCGCGGCCATCGCCGAGTTGCGGCGAGAATCCGCCGAACTGGTGGCCTGCGTAGGCCTGGGCCAGCGGTTCGGCGCCTTCGGGCAGCGTGTTTCCGGCGAATATCGCGGCCCTCGCGGCGGCATCGAGCGACGTGAGGTCGAGGCCGAGCTCCTCCGCCAAGTGCATCGTTGAGAAAGAGCAGGCGCGGCTCGCGCACGGTCGCAGGTCGCTGGCGGAACGTAGAGCCCCTGGAGTTCGCGAGCGAAGGAATTGTCGAAGCGGAATGCGGCGAGGGCAGCCATGGGCTCGCATATTGGGGCGATCCTCAAGTTTGCCATACCGCACTCCATCTTCGAGTGTCGGCTCGCGTGGCTGACATTATCAGCCCCGCCTCGGGGCCGCCCGTCGGAACGCAGGCGCTTGCGAGGATAATGCGAGGCACCATCCTCCGCGCGCGCGTCGCGCGGTGGGGCGATGTCAATGGCCGGGAGGATGAATGTACAAGTACAAGATCGGTGTTCGAATGGAGGAGCGGCGCGCTGGATCGCGTCAAAGGCTGCGCGTCGCGGCGATGGCCGCCATGGCTCTGGCAGGCGCAGGACTCGTTCCGGTGGCGATCGGCGCAGGCGCCTGCGAGCGGCACCGGTGACCATCAACGTCGTCGACGTCGCCGGGAACCTCGCGCTGACGCAGGACGCGTTCGAGCTCTATGCGAAGAAGAATCCGGACCGGGTTGCCAAGTTCACTGTTCACGAGGCGCCGGCGCCGGAACTGCCGGGCAAGCTGAAGGCGATGCAGGCTGCGGGCCGCAGCGACATCGACCTCGTGCTGACGGGGGTCGGCTTCCTGGGCAACGCCATCGAGCAGGGCCTGCTGGTCAAGCTGCTGCCCGACTACGTCGGCGAAGTTCCCCGACCTGATGAACAACTACCAGCCGCGCCGCCGCCAAGATGCAGGAGCTGGCGCAGGGCCAGGGCATCGAGGTCGTGTTCATGCCGGCCGGGCCGCTGATCGAGTACAACCCGGCCAAGGTGAAGCAGGCGCCGACGACGCGCGCAGGAGCTGCTCGCCTGGTGCAAGGCCAATCCGAACCGGCTGATCTACGCGCGACCGGCGAATTCCGGCCCGGGCACACACCTTCATCATGGGCCTGCCCTACATCCTCGGCGACAAGGATCCCGAAGGATCCGGTCAACGGCTGGGACAAGACCTGGGCGTATCTCAAGGAGCTCAACTGCGTGCATCGAGTACTACCCGACCGGCACCGGCCGCGACGATGAAGGAGCTGGGCGAAGGCTCGCGCGACATGACGGTGACGATGACCGGCTGGGACATCAATCCGCGCGTGCTCGGCATCGTGCCGAAGGACTTCAAGGTCGACGCCGCTCAAGGGCATGACCTGGATCAACGACGCCCACTACATGGTCGTGCCGAAGGGCGTTGCCGCCGAGAAGCTCGCGGTGGTCCTCGACGTCATGGCGTTCATGCTGACGCCGGAAGCGCAGGCCTACACGTACGACAAGGGCTACTTCTATCCCGGCCCGGCGGTGAAGAACGTGCCGCTGTCGATGGCGCCGAAGGAAAGCCAGGACGCGTTGCGGGAGTACGGCCGCCCGGAATACGAGAAGTGGCTCGCCGAGTTCCCGCATACGCAGTCGCTCGAGCCGTGGAAGGCGCAGGTCGAGGCCTACCGCAGTCTGGTGGGGACCGTAGCAGATCGGCGCCCAGCAAATTGATGTAGCGCAGCCGGGATCAAGCCACTGCGCCTTCCTCCGAAGGCGACTGCACTATCGTCTTGCGGTATGGCAAGACTCGAATCAAGGAGCGAAGCGACGAGTCCGTGGCGCAGCGGCGGCTAGATCGACCTTCGGCGTTGTCAGCATCTGCGTCAGCTGTTCGAGCACCCGGCTCGGTCTGACGCCGAGCAGAGCCGCCCTGCAGCGCAGTTGGCGCGAGATCTCCGCACGATGCTACAGGCGCAACGTCCAGCGGTGCGTCGACGCCACGCCCCGGAAATATGATCCTGGCGCGACTTCGCGCACGTCGCCGTTGCGCAACGTGACGCGGAGGTGGCGCGTGCGTTGAGCCGGCCTGGGATACGGCTGGTCAGGATCCGCACGATGCGGTAGCGCCAAGACCTTTGGCGGCGCAGCGCGCGCAAGCACATCGCGGATCGTGGCACGACTGGCTTCCGCCGTATTCGCGCAGGCCACCGCGTTCGTCGCGCAGCATGCCGACGGCGATCGCGTAGGGGATGCTGAACTTGGCGGCATAGCCGTTCGGCGGATTCTGCTTGGCGGCGAGCGGCTCCCACAGCCGGTGCACGATGCCTTCGGCGGTCTCGCATTCGATCGCGCGTCGACGTCGCCGGGTCGAGGCCGGCGGCCACGAGCTTGCGCGCGCAGTCGATGTACGGATGCGCCATCGTGCCGCAGGCGTACGGCTTGAACGCGATGTCGGCGCACAGCCACGTGCGTGCCGAAGCCGTCGAGCATGGCGCGCGAAGTCGCCGCCGTGCGTGACGCGCGAACGCGTGGAAGAAGCCATGCTCGCCTTCGAACACCGTGCGCGGGCCGACGAAGCCCGCCTCGCGCCAGGCGCGCGGCGCGATAGCCCGCCTGCGCCGCCCAGCCCGGATGCATGCGCTTGGTCCACGCGCCTTCGGCCAGGTATTCGATGATGCCCGACGCCATGCTGGCCGGCGATGCCCATCGCGTCGACCAGTTGCGCTGCGTCGCAGGCGCAAGCGCCGCACCGACACCCGCCGCGGCGCCGATCGCGCCGAACACCGCCGTCGGATGGAAGCCCGCCTGGTGCACGCGCTTGGGCGCCACGTGACACAGGCGGCACATGACTTCGCAGCCGACCGCGATGCCGAGCCCGACGTCGCCGCCGCGACAGCCGATGCTGCTCGGCGGTCGCGAGCAACGGCCGGCACGATGACGGCGCCGGCGTGCACCGGGCCGCCTTCGTAACGTGTCGTCGAAATCGTCGCCATGCGCCGCCGTGCCGTTGCACAGCGCCGCCATCCCGGACTGCCGGCTCCCGGCATGACCGATCGCCGTGCAATCGCCCGGCTCGTCGGTGGCCGCCAGCGTCGCGCGCATGTAGTCCGCTGCGCGCGCGGCAATGCAGAGGCCGGCGACGTCGATCAGCAGCGAGTCGACAGACCGTCTCGCATCGCCGGCAGGCGTCGCTGCGCGGCAGTCGCGCGATCACTGTCGGCGATCCGCTCGGCGACGCTAGGCGCGGAGCGGCTGCTGCGCGGGTCATCGCTCGTCATGGCGTCGCCGCTGCCGGTTCGCGCGCGCCGGCGCGAATTCGCGCCAGAGCGAGTAAGCGGTGAGCGCCAGCGCGCGAGCAGCAGCAAGCCGAGCGAGACCTTGTCGGTGTAGAAGATGCTGTGGTCGCCGCCGGTCAAGCAGCAGGCTGCGCCGATAGTTCGACTCGATCATGAATCCCAGCACGACGCCCAGCACCATCGGCAGCAGCGGCACCTTGCAGCCGCGCAGGACGTAGCCGACGACGCCGATGCCGCAGCACCAGCCCGATCTCGAACACGCTCTGATGCACCGAGTAGACGCCCGAGACGACGAGCGCGAGCGATGAACGCGATCAGCCAGGGCTTGGGACGATTGACCAGCCAGATGCACGGCGTGAGGATCACGAGGCCGATCAGCCACCATCGCGATGTTGGCGATCAGCAGGCCGCCGTACAGGCCGTAGACGACCTCCGGCGCCTTCTCGAACAGCATCGGCCCGGGCTGCAGCCCATGCACGAGGAATCCGCCCAGCAGCACCGCCGCGGAGTTGGAGCCCGGGATGCCGAGGCTCAGCAGCGGCACGAGCGCGGTCGCGGTGACGACGTTGTTGGCGCACTCGGGCGCGGCCACGCCTTCGGGCGATCCCTTGCCGAATTCCTCCGGACGCTTCGACCAGCGCTTCGCTTCGCTGTACGCCATGAACGCGGCGATGGTGCCGCCTGCGCCCGGCGTGACGCCTTCGAAGGTCCCGATCACGGAGCCGATCGGCGGTCGGCTTCGCACAGCCGCTTCATCATCGGCCACGTTAGGGAAGCTTGAGGCGCGCCTCGGCGGCGCTCGGCCTTCGCCCACGGCGGCTCGCCGATCTGCACCAGCATCTCGGTGACGGCGAAGAGGCCGATCATCACCAGCAGCGGCTTGATGCCGCCCAGCAGGTCGGGCTCGCCGAACGTGAAGCGCGGCACGCCCGACATCGGATCGGGGCCGACCATCGCGAGCATCAGGCCGATCGCAGCCGCCAGCAAGTCCCTTGAGCAGCGAGCCGCCGGACAGTCCGGCGACGACGGAGAGCCGAGCACGCCGAGCGCGAAATAGGCCGGCGGCGTGAACGCCAGCGCCACGTTCGCCAGCGGCTCGGTCGCCAGCACCAGCACGACGAGGCCGAACAGGCCGCCGACGAGTCCGGCGATGAGCGAAATGCCCAGCGCCTCGCCGGCGCGGCCCTGCCGCGCCATCTCGTAGCCGTCGATCGACGGTGGCCGACGCCGAGTTCGTGCCCGGCGTGCGGATCAGGATCGCGGGAATCGAGCCGCCGTACTCCGCGCCGACATAGACGCTCGCGAGCAGCACGATGCGCGGTGACGGGATCCATGCCGTAGGTCAGCGGCAGCAGCAGCGCCATCGCGATCGACGGCGAGATGCCGGGCAGCGCGCCGCCGAGGATGCCCCACAGCACGCCGGAGAAAGGCGCCGGGAATCGCCCAGCTGCCGAACAGCGCGTGAATCGGCCTGCGCAAGCGCCTCCATCGCTCAGACGCTCCCCGCCACCACGAGCCGGCGGGCAACGAGATGCCGAAGCAGCGGGTCGAACAGCAGCCAAAGCACGACGCCCCCGACGACGGCGACGATCGGCGAGGTTGCGGCGTGAAGCGGTGCGCCTGCAAACGGGCGACTGCGCGCGATCAGCAGGCCGGTCGACGACGACGTATCCGGCGTAGGGCAGCGATGGCGACGTAGCCGCAGCAGGATCGCGAGCAAGCCCAGCGCGCGAGACCGTCGAGGGCCTGCATGGCGACGGCGCGTCTCGGCGATTCTGCGGCGGTCATCGGTCCTGCGCGCGAACACGACACCGCGCAAGCACAGGATCAAGCCCAGCGCACGCCATCGCACCAGCCGAGCGCGACGGGCACGCCGCGCGCGCCGACCGCATCTCGAGCAGGCTCTGCGGGAATCTGCGACGCCTCGTACAGGTAGCCGGCCGATACGCGCCAGCGCGACGATGCCAGCAACAGGTCCGATCCGCCGATCGCGAAGCCATCGCGCGCGACACTCATTTGATGACGCCGAGCTGCTGCAGCGACTGCGTGAGCTCGCCGGCGAATTCCTTCGTGAACGCGTCGCCTCTGTCCGGTCCCATGAACGCCGGGCAGCAGGTCGTTCTTCGTGTAGCTCGTCTTGTACGCCGGATCCTCCAGCGCCTTCGATCAAGCCCGCCTCCAGCGCCTTGGTGACCTCCGGCGGAATGCCCTTGGGCCCTGCAAGGCCGCGGAACTTGCGCACGACGAGATCCACGCCCTGCTCCTGACCGTGGGCACGTCCGGCAGCAGCGCAAGGCGCCGGTCGGACAACGTGGCGAGAAGCCGCACCTTGCCGGCCTGCAGCTGGCCCTGCAATTCCTGCACTTCGCCGACGCCGATGTCGAGCGTGCCGTTCAGCACGTTGATCATCATGTCGCCGCCGCCTTCGTGCGGCACCACCGGCGCCTTCACGCCGGCTTTCTGCGCCAGCCGCTCCAGCGCGATCCGTTCCAGCGACGCCGGGTTGGCCGCGCCCCAGCGCGACTTGCCGGGATTGCGCCGCGCGTAGTCGAGCAGCTCGGCCAGCGATTTCCACGGCGCGTCGGCACGCGTGAAGATCACCTCCGGGTCCTGGAACACGATGGCGACGGGCTCGAGCGCGGTGTAGCCGTACTCCGGCTTCGACAGCAGCGACGTCTGGATGTAGGTCGGCGTGGTCGCGTAGAACACGCTGCCGTCCGGCTTGGCGCGCGGCGACGCAGCGCCATCGCCTCGCGCCGCTGCCGCCGGTGATGTTCTCGACGACGAAGCGCACGCCCATGATCGGGCCAAGATGCTTCGGCGAGGTCGCGCAGGAAGACGATCGCTGCCGCCGCCCGGGCTCGAGTGTGTGACGAGCGTGACGCGGCTTTGCGGGATACGCGACTCTGCGCGTCCGATTGCGCGCGGCGTGCGAGACGGCCGCCGGCCAAGCATCAGCGCCAGTCATGATGTCCGGACGGTGATCGACTCCTCGACGCATCACGGCACGATCGTCGTGAAGAGATACGTCGCGAAGATCACGAGCGAGCACGGTGCCCTGCAGCACCGTCGTGCGACCCGTCCCCAGCGAGATCGCGGTCACGAACAGCGAGAGCAGCAACAGGACGGTCGACTTGATGTCGATGCCGAGCGTCAGCGTCACGCCGGTCGCGAGCGAGACGATGGCGACGGTCGGGAATCGTGAGCCCGATGCTGGCGAGCGCCGAGCCCAGCGCCAGATTGAGGCTCGTCTGCAGCCGGTTGGCGCGCGCGCGCGCGCACGGCGGCGAGTCCTTCGGGAAAGAGCACGACGGCGGCGATGATGACGCCGACGAGCGCGTTGGGCGCGCCGATCGCGCGCGACGCCGGCCTCGATGCTCGGGCCAGCGCCTTGGCGAGCAGGACCACGACGACGAGGCACGCAACGAGCAGGAAGGCGCTCAGCGCCGCCACCTTCGCCGGCGGCGCGGCGGCGTGGATCGCCTCGTTGCCGGTCGGCGTCGAGCGGCAGGAAATAATCGCGGTGGCGGATGATCTGCGCGAAGACGAACGTGCCGTAGAGGATCAGCGAAACGACGGCGATGAAGACGAGCTGGCTCGGCGTGAACACCGGGCCCGGGTCGGTGATCGGTGTAGTTCGGCAGGATCAGCGTCAGCACGACGATCGCGGCAAGCGTCGCGAGCGATGCGCTCACGCCGTGGAGGCCGAAGCTCTGCTCCCGGTGCAGCGCGCCGCCGAGCGAGCAGGCACAGCCCGACGATGCCGGTCAGGATGATCATCACGGCGGCGAAGACCGTGTCGCGGGCGAGCGCCGTCGTCTCCGGGACCGCCCGCCAGCATCAGCGACACGATCAGCGCGACTTCGATCACGGTGACCGCGACCGCCAGCACCAGCGTGCCGAACGGCTCGCCCACGCGGTGCGCGACGACCTCGGCGTGGTGCACCGCGGACAGCACGCGCGCCGATCAGCCCGGCGGCGACGAGCACCAGGATACGCGCCGCCGAGTCCGAACAGACGTTCCGCCGAAGAGCAGCCAGGCGACGATCGGCGCGGCGAGGGTCCAGAGCGGCAGGAGGGAGCGCTTCTTCATTCCGGCGACTATAGCGCGATCGTCCTGCCTCGACCGGAGAATTTCGCGCGAGCGTTTCGATTTTGGTGTCGCGCTGCGTGACGTCGTCCACGCACGCGCAGCGACGTCGTCAGATCGCTGCGGCGTGAGCTCGACGATGCCGTAACCGCGGCGCTCGGCGTCGGCGAAGACGAAATGCGGATTCCGAGCGAGCTGATCGCTGATCTTGCTCGCCGTCGTCGGAGCGGGCGCTGATGCTCGTCCCGCAGAACTCCACGCCGATCGAGGGGCTTGCGGGATTCGGCGTAGTCCGCCTTCACGTGGCCGACCCAGTTCTGATGCACGTCGCCGCCGAGAAGAACGGGATTGGCGAGGCGTGTGCTTGCGCATCGATGCGATCATGCGGGCGCGGGCAGCGGGTAGCCGTCCCAGCCGTCGTTCCAGAACGAGTGGACCGGGACCGGACCGGAAATCGCGCCGTCCGAACAGCGTTTGCAGGCCGAGCACGTTCCAGCCCTTGCTTCCGTGCGCGAAAGCGTCGTCGAGCCAGCGCTTCCTGCGCCTGCACCGAGCAGCGTGCGCTTGGGATCGTGCCACTCGGCGCAGCTTGCGCGGGTTCGACCGTGCTCGAGCCGCGCTCTGCCGCCGCGGGTGCAGGCCTGCGGATCGCGATACTGCCGGTCGTCGACGAAGTGGAACGACGCCAGCGTGCCGAAGCGCACACGTGGAATGGATGCGCATCTCGGCGCCGCTCGCCGAGGCCGGCGAACGGCGCGGGTGAGGACCGCGGCGCGCGAGCGGCATGTGCTCGTAGTACGCCTGGTACGCGGCGGCGCGCAGCGCGGCGAAATCCGCGACGGGCGTGCCGCTCTGGCCCTCCTTCAGTCCCGCGTAGTCGTTCTGCACTTCGTGGTCGTCCCACGTCAGGAGCCACGGACAGACGGCGTGCATCGGCCTGGAGGTCAGGGTCCGACTTGTGGAGCGCGTAGCGCGCTGCGATAGTCGTCGAGCGAGCGCACCCACCCGCCGGTCGGCACGCGCACCGCGTTCTTCGCGTTCGGATATTCGTAGATGTAGTCGCCGAGAAAGAGCACGACGTCGGGGTTTTCCTGGCGCATGTGGCGGATAGGCGCTGAAGTAGCCGTGCTCCCAGCGCTGGCACGACGCGTAGGCGATGCGCAGGCGGGACGCCGCGGCATCGGGCGCCGGAAACGTCCGCGTGCGGCCGACGGTGCTGCTGCGCATCGCCCGCCATGAACCGGTAGAAATACCAGCGATCCGGTTCGAGGCCCGCGACCTCGACGTGGACCGAATCCGCGAGCGCGGCGCCGCGCTACGGACTGCCCGCGTTGGACGATGCGGTCGAACTTGTCGTCGTGCGCGATCTCCCAGCGCACGGTGATCGGATCGCTGGACGGCTCGATCCGAAAGATGCCTTCCGGACGCGAGCCGCGTCCAGAGCACCACCGAATCGTGCGTCGGCGAGCCGCTCGCGACCCCAGCGCGAACGGGTCGCTCGCGAATCGCGGCTGGCTCCATGCGCTGCGCGGCAGCCACAGCGTCGTGGCGCACGCCGCGGCCAGCGAGAAAACGTCGGCGATCGGTCGGCAGGTTCGGTACCGACGCGCGCGCAAGGTTCGGCGAGAGGAAGTGCGTCCATAGCTGCGATGGTATCGGCGCGCGAGGGCGCTCACAAGGCCACTGCATGGCCGAGGACGACCGCCGCGACGTCCCTCCCCGGCGTTCGCGTGGCGGGAGGAATCGGTTACCATCATCGACTCCCATGCGCGGACATCAACGCGCAAGTCGCCCACGATCGCACCGCGAGGCTACCCATGAGCGAAAAGCAATTCGCGTCGCACGCCGACCTCGTCGAGAAGAAGGTCAGCTTCGACAAGCTCTCCGACCACGCCTACGCGTACACCGCGGAGGGCGATCCCAACACCGGCATCGTCGTCGGCGACAACGCGGTGATGGTGATCGACACGCAGGCGACACCCGGTGATGGCGCAGGACGTCATCCGGCGGATCCGCGAGGTCACGGACAAGCCCATCCGCTACGTGGTGCTGTCGCACTACCACGCGGTGCGCGTGCTGGGCGCCAGCGCGTACGGCGCCGGACCACGTCATCTGCCAGCCGCGACACGCTACGAGCTCATTCGCGAGCGCGGCGAGCAGGACATGAAGAGCGAGATCGAGCGCTTTCCGCGCTTGTTCCGCGCGGTCGAGTCGGTGCCGGGACTCACCTGGCCCAACCTCGTGTTCGAGAAGCGCCTCACGCTGTGGCTGGGCAAGCTGCAGGTCGAGATCATGCAGCTCGGACGCGGCCATACGAAAGGCGACACCGTCGTCTGGCTGCCGCAGGAGAAGATCCTGTTCTCGGGCGACCTCGTCGAGTACGAGGCGACGCCCTACACCGGCGACGCGTATCTCGCGGAGTGGCCCGACACGCTCGACAACATCGCGGCGCTGAAGCCGCTGAAGCTCGTGCCCGGCCGCGGCGCTGCGCTCATGACGCCCGAGGCGGTCAAGGCGGGTCTCGACGGCACGCGACCGGTTCGTCGAGCGAGATGTTCGAATCGGTGAAGCGCGGCGTGGAGGCGGGGCTCGATCTCAACAGCGTGTACAAGGAAAAGCAATACGCAACTGAACGAAGTACAC
>ERZ1370068.3431-contig-2545_pt1 | contig 22705 bp, 34 predicted proteins | sample MGYA00561227_ERZ1370068 | MGnify/ENA primary metagenome ERZ1370068 (study PRJEB38410, sample SAMEA6850437) | metagenome | study: Metagenomic assessment of the ecological functions of the soil: analysis of the soil microbiota associated with the...
AGTACTTCGTTCGGTTACGTATTGCTACTTCGCGTTCAGCGGCGGATGAACTTCAGCGACTTCTCCGAAAAATGGTGCGACCTTCAACACCTGATCAACAAGGACACCAGGCGGGCCTTCAGCCGCCCTGCTCGCCAACCTATACTACTCGCAGGTGCTGAGCCGCGCCGACGGCCCCCAGATCACAAACTTCCAGACCCGCGACAATCGCACCGCCCTCCAGTCCAACACCGGCAACACGTTTGTTTGCCGGCCATGCCGCTCGCACGGATACGAACTCGTTGCCGCCGGGCGGATCCGCCTGCGGCACCGCATCAGTGCAGGCCCGGACGGCCGCGGCGACAATTCGGCGCTGCAATATGCCCCGCTGGGCGGCCAGTTCCGTACTCAGGATTATGATCGCCGAGCGTCTCGGCACTCGCTCTGGCCGCGCCCAGTGGAAAGCACCGACCTCATCGGGCCTTGCTCACCCTTCCAATATCTGCGCACCGAATCGACCAACAGCTGGGGCGAGCACACCTTCGAGGCCGCGCCCGACCTTTCCCAGAGTACAACACCTATCCGGCCGGGCTGCCATCAGAACGGCGGCACCGAACGGGGGCGCGCGCCGCGCGACTGCCGGATCAATGCTGCGGGCCAGTTCTTCTTCACCGGCAACGACCGCGGCAACGGCTATACCGGAAACCGTTCGACGCCGCGACTTCGGTCCCAATTACGCCTATGACGAGGACGGCGTCTTCGAGGAGCGGCTACATCACGCTGCCGGGCACCGGCTGGCGCACCCGGCAACAGCGACAGCGCAGCCACCCGCGTTCCGACCGGCGGCATGCAGAACTCGCTGTCACGGCGCCAGGTCGAGGACGAGAATGTCGTCGCCGATTACGGCCTGAACTTCCGCTACACACCCAACGGACCTGGCAGTTCAACTTCGACGCCCAATATCGTAGCGCGCGACCACGACGACGCTCGACATGCGGCGTGTTCGGATCGAACTTCTGCCGACCAGGAAATCGATCTCACCGGCAACCTGCCGCAAGTCGAGTCCGCACAAGCCGCTGACCCTGTCGGCGACCTGGGCGGCGCCCAACCCGACCATGCGGTCGCAGACCGACTCGACAATATTTCACCGACCGCCAGTGGACCGTTCTGGCGCGCGGCGATGGACCATATCGCAGCACAGCGAGAGGCGATGAAGTCGCCGCCCAGTTCGACAGCGCCTACAATTTCGACGGACGAGCGGCTTCACTCGAGCGGATCAAGTTCGGCGCTCGCTATGCCGATCGCGACCAGACGATCCGCTCACCACCTACAACTGGGGCGCGACTTAGCGAAGTCTGGTCGGGCACCGCGGTGTTCATTGGATCAGGCCGGCGCCGACCAGCACCGAGTTCTACGATTTCGACAATTATTTCCGCGGCGACACGCAGGCCCCGATCGGCGGTTACTATTACAACCGCGACCTGATCGGCGGCTATCTCGACGCCGGCAATTTCTTCAAGGGCCTCAACGACTACCTGGCGCGAGGTCAACTGGCGCCGGCGCGACCAACCGCTGGAGTGCCGCTGCGCCGAACGCGCTGGCGCTGTCGCCGGGAACCGACTTCCTGCCGAGCGAAATCCAGGAAGTCAGCGAGACAACATCGCGGCCTACGCCATGCTCAGCTTCGGCGGCGAGGAGCCCGATCTTCGGCGACGTCCGGGTCGTCGGGCAATATCGGCTTGCGCTATGTCAACACGGCAGCTGGATTCCGCTGGGTTCCGTGACCGTCCCCAGCCAGACCCAGCTCGGCATCCAGGATCCCTTCGGCGTGCGCTGCGCTCCCATTCCGCCGCCGCCGCCGCCCGCGCCGCAGGGGCCGCCGACGGTGCCTGGCGGTGTGTGCCGTCTTGGCGCGGCCGGCTATGCGCGCCCTGCAGACCTGGGCGGGCGCCGGCTCGACCGTCGCCGACCTCGCGGAAAACGATTATGACTATTTCCTGCCGAGCCTGAACCTGAAGTTCGAGCTCAGTCAGGAGTGCAGATCCGCTTCCGCGGCGTCGCGGGCGATCGCTCGCGCCGGGCCTCGGCGGACGTCCGCAACTTCATCCAGACGAGCTTCGACGGCATGACCCAGACGGTGACGACGACGGCCGGAAATCCCTATCTGACGCCGGCGGTGTCGGACCAGACTCGACCTGACCTTACGAATGGTATTTCGCGCCGGTCGGATCGCTCACCGTTCAACGGCTTCTACAAGTGGATCCACAATTTCTTCTACCAGGACATCACGACGCGCGACATCACCAGCAATGGCGTGACTTTGCCTGTCATCGTCCGCGGTCCGGCCAATTTCGACGGCACCGGCGAGGTTCGCGGCTTCGAGATCGCCTACCAGCAGACCTACGACTTCCTGCCGGGCCTCCTGTCCGGCCTGGGCATGCAGGCGAGCTACACCTACATCGACAGCCCGGGCCTTCCCGAACTCGCGCCTCAACGGCGGTGCGCCGGTCAACAATGCGCCGACCGGCGATCGTCCGGCAATCTGCCGCTCGAGCAGCTGTCCGAGCACAATGTCAACGTGGCCGCTTTCTATGAGCACGGACCGGGTTTCGGCGTCGACTCGCCTACAACTGGCGGTCGAAGTTCCTGCTGACCTCGGCGGACGTGATCTTCCCTACTTCCCGATCTACAACGACGATACCGGGCAGCTCGACGCCTCGATCTTCTTTGCGGTGACGCCGGAGATCAAGATCGGCGTGCAGGCGGTGAACCTGACCAACGAGATCACCCGGACCCTGCAGCAGTTCACGGTCGATGGCCTGCTCGGGCCGAGGTCCTACTTCATGAACGACCGAAGATTCGTCGTTCATCGTCCGCGGCAACTTCTGACCGCGACGAACGGCGAATTCAGGGCCCCCTCCTTCGGGAGGGGCCTTTTCTTTTGGGGTGGGTGAGAGTTCGGGTGCAGCGCATGAATCCGCGCACAGCTAACTGTCACCGCTAGGCTGAGAGGCCCAGCCCAAACAAAGAGACCTTTAGCTGAAGTCTGGATACCGACCGAAGTCTAGTCGAGCGACGCCGCAGGCGGCTTCGAAGGACCGGCATGACGAGAATGGTTCAATCCGGAGACGACAGAGGCTAGCATCGGCACCGTGAATCGCCATGAACCCACCTCTCCAGCCCCTCCGCGAAGTCGCCTCCTCGAGCCTCGCACCTTCCGCGAGGACATCGTTCCCGCCTACGAGCCGCTCGTCATCCGCGGCCTCGTCGCCGACTGGCCCGCGGTTCGCGCCGCGGCGTCAGGCGCACCATCGGCACCTATCTCCTCGCCATGGACCGCGGCCGCGACGCCGAGGCCTTCATCGCGCCGCGCCGGAGACCAGAAGGCCGCTATTTCTACGGTCGCCGACATGCAGGGATTCAATTTCGAGCGGCGGATGGGTCCGTTCGGCGAGATCCTCCAGGACATCAGTGGCGATCGCGGATTCACCCGTCCGCCCCGGCGGTCTATATCGGCTCGGTCCCGACCGCCGACGTGCTCCCCCGGCTTCGACCGCGACAATTGCATGGGCCTGCTCCCGCCCGAGCTGGCGGCGCCCGCGCATCTGGGTCGGCAACCGCTCCGAGGTCAGCGCCCATTTCGACCTGTCCGACAACATTGCCTGCGTCGTCGCCGGCCGCCGCCGCTTCACTCTGTTCCCGCCCGACCAGGTACGCCAACCTCTATGTCGGCCCGCTCGACCACACGATGGCCGGCCAGCCCGCCAGCATGGCGCGCGCTCAGGATCCGACTTCGAGCGCTTCCCGCGCTTCCGCGAAGCCCTCGCCGCGGCGCGCACCGCCGAGCTCGAGCCCGGCGACGCGATCTACATCCCGACCCTGTGGTGGCACCATGTCGAGGCGCTTTCCGCCTTCAACGTCCTCGTCAATTACTGGTGGGAGGACCCGCCCGCCAACGCCGGCGGCGCCTTCGAGGCGATGGTCCACGGCATCATGGCGGTGAGCTACCTGCCCGCCGAACGCCGCCGCGCCTGGCGGACGATGTTCGACCATTAGCGTCCTGCGCCCCGACGGCGAGCCGATGGCGCATCTCGCCGCCGGACATCGCGGCATCCTCGCCCCGCCGACGCCGCAGCTCAGGGAGAGGATCAGGCAGTTCCTACTGCGGAGCTTGAGCCGGCATTGAGCCGATGACGTTCTTGATATGTTCCGAAGAATCTGCTATAAGCTGCCGGGCGAGGCGTTCGCAAGCGGGAGCGGATGCTTGGCGTTCATTGAAATCGTCAAAATGGAAGGGAGGGCGCGATGTCGCCGAAAGGGGCGCAGGAACAGTTCAATCTGGCGGCGATGACGGCGCGACGGGCAAAAGCGATGGGCAATGGCAACCCTCTCTCTCGCGACTTTTACCTCTCGGGCCGGACAAATGGCAACCGCGAAGTCTTGCGAACTTCACCTCCCCGTCGCCGTGCTCGAGGCAAGAGAGAAGAGTGCGAACGGAACCGTCAATTTCGTCAACCACGTCGCTGCCGTCCTTGCATCGGCAGGAGGAACGTCGGCCGCCCGATCGGCAGCCCGAACTGGATCGGCGCGACGGGCAAAAGCGATGGGGCAATGGCAACCTTCTCTTTCGCGACCTTTACCGCCCTGTCGCCGCGCTCGAGGCAAGGGAGATGGGTGCGAACGCAACCAAGTCAATTTCGTAAGCTTCATCGTCGCTGCGGTGCTTGCGTCGGCAGGAGGAACGTCGGCCGGCCGATCGGCGGCCCGAACCGGCGCGGCGAGTTACAAAGGCAAGCGTGATGGGGCAATGGCAGCCGTCTTCTTTTTCGCGACCTTTACCTCCCCCGTCGCCGCGTTCGAGGTAAAGGCGAAGGATGCGAACGTGACCGTCAATTTCGTAAACTTCAGGACCGCGTTTCGCCCGTATGTTCGCAGGAAATGCAGTCCAAGAGGGTCATCGGGCGTTCCACCCTATTGTGCGGACCGCACAAGCCGGAGTCCCGGATCTGATTATCTTATTCGGCGCATCGATCCAGCCCGGAAGCGGCCAGAAGCATTGCCCCTCACCCGTATCCCCGGCGCATGCGGCGTCCGGATCGCCTGATAATAATCGAGATCGTGCGCGGCGGCGCCGCGACCCCGTCCGGGCAGCGGCCGGTGCGACAGGCTCTGGAAATAAGCGATCGAGGCGTCGCGCCACCAGTGTCGCCTCGTCCTCCTGGATGGCGAGGAAGGCGGCGACCTCGGCGTGGCGCTCGGCATCGACCGCCGGCGCCAGCGCGTCCCAGGTCCGGCGCATCCCGCCGACCCTGGCGACGCCGTCGGTGTAGCGGATGACGAGCTCGTCCCAGACGGTTGCGGCCGTTGGCCAGCCGATAATCCCACGGCACGTGGTGGAACCAGAGCAGATAATCGTCGCCGACGGTCGCGAGATTGCCCAGTGCGCGCGCACTGCGGCGCATATTGCGCGAGCGAGTTGGTGCCGGTCGCGGTGCGGTCGAAGCCGATGCCGTCGCCGTCGGCGCGGATGATAATAGACCGGGTTCCAGTCCGGGCCGGGCGAGGTCAGCTGATCCACGGCCCCGGCCCGTAATGATGCCCGGTCGCCATCTGGTGGGCGAGGCCCAGGGCGTCATGTAGTCGACCACCGCCTGGCGCGATCCCATCATCATGGCGACGATCGGCTCGACCAGCGCCGGGTCGTTGCCCCAGGTCATCCGCGTCCATTCCCCGGCGATGTCGCGCGCCGACGAGCCCGGATCCAGGCGAGGCCGGCCATAGGCGTACCAATTGGCCTGGTTGAACTGCGAGCCGGTCCAGTTGCGGTCGTTGCCGATATTGGCGACGCCGGCGATCGCGGTGCGGCGATGGTGGTTGAGCGACCCGTCGATCACCCGGGCGACGGTCGAGCCGCGCCATGGCGCGGAAGGTGTCGGCGTCCGAGCACCTCCTCCCACATCGTGCCGAGGTAGGCGAGGTGGGTGGCGAAGCCGAGATATTCCTTGGTGAGCTGCAGCTCGATCGCCAGCGGCGTGCTGCGGCATCGCGCCGAACAGCGGCGAGAACGGCTCGCGCGGCTGGAAGTCGATCGGCGCCGTTCTTGACCTGGACGCATGCACATTGTCGCGGAAGCTGCCCGTCGAGCGGCGTGGAACTCGTCATAGGCCTGCGCGGCGCGGTCGGTGCCCGCGGCGCTCGAATAGACGAAGGCGCGCCATATGACGATGCCGCCGTGCGGCGCGACCGCTTCGGCCATCATGTTGGCGCCGTCGGCATGGCTGCGGCCGATAGTCCTGCGGCCCCGGCTGGCCTTCGGAATTGGCCTTGACCAGGAAGCCGCCGAAGTCCGGGATCAACGCGTAGATCTCGTCGGCCTTGGCGCGCCACCAGGCGCGGACCGCGCGGATCGAGCGGGTCGGCGGTCGGCAGGCCGCCGATCGCCATCGGCGCGCGCTGAACCGCGCCGCGAGATAGACGCGGATGCCGTAGGGCCGGAAGATGTCGGCCAGCGCCGTCGACCTTGGCGAGGTAGGCGGGCGGTCAGGATGTCGGCGCTTGGCATTGACGTTGTTGAGGACCGCGCCGTTGATCCCGATCGAGGCATTGGCGCGGGCATAGTCGGTGTAGCGCGGGTCGTCGTAGTCGCGGCAGCGTCTGCCAGTCCCACAGCGACAGGCCGGCATAGCCGCGCTCGACGTAGCGGCTGAGATTGTCCCAATGGTTGAGCAGCCGCCGCTCGAGCCGCGGCGCTGTCGGCCAGGTCGAAGCCGGCTCGATGCGGCTGTCGGGTCTGGATCAGGCGCGCAGCAGCCGGAACACCGCCGTAGAGCACGCCGACATCGCTGTTGGCGGGCAACGACCGTCGCCGAATGATCGCCGACGCCGGACGCTGCGGATCAGATAGCCCTCCGCGCCGAGGCGATCGAGCGGCAAAGTTCAAGCCCGGCGACCAGTGGCGACGAGCGCGGCGTCCCGACTCAGGATGGCGCCGTCGCGCGTGTCACGCTCCCGGCGTGCCGGAAGCGACCGGCCGAGCAGGCCGGAAAGGCCGCGGCGAAGCTCGGCCCCGCCGCGTCCAGCGTCGCCGACCCGCTCGCCCCGACCAGCTCGGTTGCCGCGGGCGCATAGCGACTCTGCCAGCGCCGCCTCGACCGGGCGATAGCGCAGCCAGAGGGTCGTAGCCGTCCTCGGCGCGCGCCCGGTGCGGCGCGATCAGGGCGGCCAGCAGCAGCGAGGGCGAAGGCAAGGGCAGGCGAAGCATCTTATTCACTTTCTCTGACCATCCTTGCCTGCACCGGCATGGCAATGCACAGGCTACCATGGTAGCGCTATCAATTCAAAGAGCGTGCCGCGCCGGATCTGCGCGAGCCGCCGAGGAGATGGGATGCAGATCAGTCGCGAGGGAGAGCCTCGCGCTGGCGATCGGACTGGGCGTCGGCGCCTGTGCGCCCAGCGCCGCCTTTGCCGCCGAAGCCGTCGAGGCCGGCGAGATCGCTGAATGCGCTGGCGAGGCGAAGCGGCCGCCGCTTCGGCTCGGTCGTCGGCACCGGCCGGCCCGGAACCCTTACCGGCTCGCTCGCCGACACCCGCTATCAGGCCCTTCTGACCGGCCAGTGCGGGCTGATCGTGCCCGAGAACGAGCTCAAATGGGGATGGGTGCGGCGCACCCCGGAAGGCTTCAACCTTGCCGCAGCCGACCGCGCTTGGTCGCCTGGGCCGAGGAGCACCATCTGGCGATGCCGCGGCCATACCCTGGTCACTGGCACCACCCCAACTGGTTCCCCGCCTGGGTCGCCGGCTACGATTTCGGTCCCGAGCCGCGCGCCCGGGCCGAGCAGATGATCCCGCGACCACGTCGCCACGATCTGCCGCCGCTACGGCACGCGGATCCACAGCTATGACGTCGTCAACGAGGGCGGTGCACAACCAGACCGGCGAGATGCGCGAGACCGCTTTCTCGCGGGCGATGGGCGGCGCCGAGCCGGTGCTCGACCTGGCCTTCCACACCGCCCGCGAGACACGCGCCGCAGGCCAAGCTCGTCTACAATGACTACATGTCCTGGGAACCGTGGAGCGCGAACCATCGCGCCGGCGTGCTGCGGCTGCTCGAGGGCTTCAGGCGGCGCAACATCCCGGTCGATGCGCGCTCGGCGTCCAGGCCCCATATCGGCACCGCAACACCGACAGCTCGACCGGCTTCGACGTGCGCCAGGAACCGGAGTGAGCGCCGGTTCCTCGATGCCGTCGTCGGCATGGGCTACGATTTGATCATCACCGAGCTCGACGTGCCACGACAAAGGGACTGCCGGCCGCCATTGCCGAACGCGACCGCGCCACCGCGGACCTTGCCGTGCCTATCTCGACCTGATGCTGAGCTACGACCGATTGGGCGACATCATGGCGTGGGGAATGAGCGATCGCTATTCCTGGCTGCAGGGTCGGTCGCCCCGGCCGGACGGTTCTCGCCAAGCGGCCTTGTCCCTATGATGCGGACTTCCGGCCCAAGCCGCTGCGCGAGGCGATCGCAACGGCGCTGCAGAACGCAACCAGTCGCAATCATCGCGCGTGAGCCGGCTTCATCCACTGCGCTTTTTCTCCTTCTCGCGCTGCTGCTGGCGCGCGCCGGCCTTCGCTTGCGAAGGTGCAGCTTCGAGTCTGCCCGCAAGGCATCCCGGCGCGGTCGCACTCATCGCCACGTCCCGACCTGCCGCCATAATGTCCGACCCGGGCGACGATTGCCGGCGTGCTGCGGGCGGTGGCCAATCTTCGCACCGACCTGCGCCGCGTCGCGGGCAGGCGGTGGAATCGCCTGACGAGGGGCCGGTCGCGATCATCGCCGGCACGCTCAGGCATCACGCCCATTGATCGACCGGCTGGTGCGCGAGGGCGCCTCGACGTCACCGGCGTGCAGCGGCCAATGGGAGGCCTATGTCCACCAGATCGTCGACCATCCGGCGCCGGGCATCGACCGCGCGCTGGTGATCGCCGGCGCCGACCGGCGCGGCACCATCTTCGGCATCTACGACCTGTCGCAGCGCATCGGCGTCTCGCCCTGGCACTGGTGGGCGGACGTGCCGGTCGCGCACCATGCCGACCTGTTCGTCCTCCCGGCCGCCGCGTCGAGAAGCCGGCCGTCCGCTATCGCGGCATCTTCATCAATGACGAGAATCCGGCTTTGTACGGCTGGGGCCAACCAGACGTTCGGCGGCTTCAACGCCCAGCTTCTACGAGCATGTGTTCGAGGCTGATCCTGCGCATGCGCGGCAATTATCTGTGGCCGGCGATGTGGGAAAGAGCCTCTACGAGGACGATCCGCCAATCCCCGTCTCGCCAGCGAGATGGGGATCGTGATCGGCACCTCGCACCACGAGCCGATGATGCGCGCCCATGTCGACTGGGAGCATCCATGGCGAGGGACCCTGGGACTATGTCCGCAACGCCAGAGCGCCTGCGCCAGTTCTGGCGCGAGGGCGTCGAGCGGATGGGCGGTCATGAGAGCCTGGTTACGGTCGGCATGCGCGGCGACGGCGACGAGCCGATGACCCAGGGCACTGCGACCGAGCTGCTCGCAGCGGATCGTGCGCGACCAGCGGACCATCCTCGAGGACGTGACCGGCCGGCTCGCCGCGAGACGCCCCAGGTCTGGGCGCCTACAAGGAAGTGCAGGACTATTACGACGCCGGCATGCGGGTGCCGGACGACGTCACCCTGCTTTCTCCGACGACAATTGGGGCAATATCCGCCGCCTGCCCGAGCCCGGCGCCGACCGGCCCGGCGGCTACGGAGTTCTATTATCATTTCGACTATGTCGGCGGTCCCCGCAACTACAAGTGGCTCAACACCAACCAGATCGAGCGCACCTGGGAGCAGATGCACCTCGCCTACGAGCATGGCGCGCGACCGGCTGTGGATCGTCAATGTCGGCGACATCAAGCCGATGGAGTTCCCGACCAGCTTCTTCCTCGATTATGCCTGGAACCCGGCGGAATGGCCGCTCGAGCGGCTCGCCGACTATCCCCGCATCTGGGCGGCGCGCCAGTTCGGCGACACCCATGCCGGCGCGATCGGCGAGATCGTCACAAGCTACAGCCAGCTCCGCCGCGCGCCGCAAGCCGGAGCTGTCTGGCCCGGAGACCTACAGCCTCATCGATTTCGACGAAGTCGACCGGGTCGCGCGCGAATGGGGCCTGCTCCAGGAACGCGCCCAGCTGATCGAGACTGCGCTGCCGCGCGAGTATCGCGACGCCTATTTCCAGCTCGTGCTCCATCCGATCCAGGCGCTGGGGAACCTCCACGCTTTGTACCGGGCGGTCGCGCTCAACCGGCAATATGCGGCGCAGGGCAGGGCGGGGACCAATGCGCTTGGCCGCGGAGGCGCGGCACCTGTTTCGCGCGCGACCACGAAATCCGGCGCCGCTACGAGCAGGAGATTGCCGGCGGCCGATGGGCGCACATGATGTCGCGAGACCCACATCGGCTATACCGGTTGGCAGCAGCCCGATCAGTGACGTGATGCCCGACGTGCGCACGATCGACCTGCCCGGGCGCGCCGAGATGGGCGTGGCCGTCGAGGGGATCGACGCCATCTGGCCCGGTGCGGCGGCGACCGCGCGCCTCCCCACCTTCGACGTCTTCAACCGGCAGACGTCGGCGGATCGAGGTCTTCAACCGCGGCCGCACCGCCTTCCAGGTGACCGCCAGTTCGTCCGTGCGCGGATCCGCCTGCCGGCTGGGCCGATCGGGCGGTGGCGAGCGGCGTGGACATCCCGGTCGAGATCGACTGGGCGCGGCGCCGCCCGGCCGCCGGAGCGTGCCGGTGCCTGCTGCGCGGCTCGGAGGGCAGCGAGGTCGAGGTCGAGGTCGAGACGTTCAATCCGGCCGGCGCGGATCAGGTCACCGGCTTCGTCGAATCCGGCGGCGTGATTGCGTCATCGAGGCCGCCCATCATGACCGCGCCGTCGGCGGCTCCGGCGTCGAATGGCGCACCATCCCGAACCTCGGCCTTTTCCAGTCGGGGGTGACCGCCTTCCCGGTCACGGCGCCGCCGCAGACCTTGCGCGCCGGACGGGCCGCGGCTGGAATATGCGGTCCACCTGTTCGAGGCGGGCGAGGTCGAGGTCCAAATCATATTGTCGCCGACGCTCGATTATCGCGGCCATGGCGGCCTGCGCTATCGCCGTGTCGATCGACGACGAGCCGCCGCAGATGGTCAACGTCCATGCCGGAACGACCGACGCCGACTGGAACCGGGCCGTCGCCGACAATCGCTGGGTGCGGACGACGCGGCACCGGGTCGCCGGCTCCGGCCGTCACCTGGTCCGCCTCTGGCTGGTCGGATCCCGGGCTGGTGTTCCAGCGCCCGCAGGTCGCCACCGCCGCCTTGCCGCCATCCTATCTCGGTCCTCCGGAGAGCGCCCGCCGATGAGCAGACAGGTCCGCTTCGCCTTCGCCTGGCTGTGCGGCCTCGCCGTCGCGGCGGCGCCCGCGGCCGCGGCGCCGAACCTGAGGCTCGACGAGCACGGCTATTTCTGCGCGCCAGGGCCTCAACGTCATCGTGTTCAGCGACATCTATCCCGAGGGTCACCAGACCGGCGTGACCGTGATCCAGCACGGCCCGGCGGGTGGCGGCGAACGGCGACCTTCGCCTCGGAAATCTCGCCCGGCCAATGGTCGCCGGTGCCGCGCGCCGGCGAGCGCACGGTCGACGCCGCGGCGGGCCGGGTCAGCCAGCGCCTTTCCTATCCGGACCCGGCGCGCAACGGTCACGGCTTCAACCCGACCTTCTATCCCGACCTCGAACCTCTCCTATCGGGTCAGCGTCACCGCGCTCGACGGCAACAGCTTCCGCATCACGCGTCGACCTCGACCGGCCGCTTCCTGCCCGAATGGGCCGGCCGGGTCGGCTTCAACTTCGAGCTGTTCCCGGGCCTTCTGTTCGGCAAGGCCTGGCTGATGGACGGGAGGCCGGGATCTTCCGCGCCAGCCCGACGGCCCGATGGTCCGCCAGCCGGCCGCGCCGAGCGACCGCCGCGCAACCATGCAGGCGAACGGGCCGGTGCCGCTGTCAGACGAGCCGCTCACCGCGCCGCTCGCGACCGGCTGACGCACTGGTGGTCGCGCCCGACGGACGACAAGCTCTGCGGATGCGCATCGAAAGCCGGACCGGCGAGATCGCCCTGCTCGACGGCCGGTCCAGCCACAACAATGGCTGGTTCATCGTCCGCGGCGCCATTCCGGCAGGCGCCACCACCCGCGCGATCGAATGGATCGTGACCCCGAACGTGATCGAGGGCTGGCGCTACGAGCCGGTGATCCAGGTCAGCCAGGTCGGCTATGCTCCCGAACCAGCCTAAGCGGAGCGGTGATCGAGCGCGATCCGACCGACGCCGGGACCCTGCCGGTGCGGCTCTACCGGCTGCACCGACAGTGGCCGCGAGCTCGTGCTCGAGCGCGCGCCCGAACATTGGGGCGGCTTCCTGCGCTATCGACTATCTGACCTTCGACTTCTTCGAGGTGACCTCGGCCCGGCATGTACGTGCTCGGACTATGGCGAGCGCCGGTCGCAGCCGTTCGAGATCGGCCGCGGCGTCTTCTCGCGCCACGTCTGGCAGCCGACGCTGGAATATTTCCTGCCCGTCCAGATGTGCCACATGCGCGTCGCCGACAAATACCGCGTCTGGCACGGCCTCGACCATCAGGACGACGCGCTGATGGCGCCGGTCGGGCTCAACCATTTCGACGGCTATGCGCAGGCCCGTCGACGCTCACCCGATTCCGTCCCGGGCGAAGTCGTGCCCGGACTGGATGCGGGCGGATGGCACGACGCCGGCGACTACGATCTGCGCGTCGAATCGCAGATGGAACGGTCTGGCTGCTCGCCCGCATGGTCGAGGAGTTCGGCCTCGACCTCGGACGCCACGACGATCGACCAGCAGCACCGCCTGGTCGAGATCCATGCGCCCGGACTGGCCAGCAACGACGCGCTCCAGCAGATCGAGCACGGCCTGCTCGGTGCTCGGCGGCTATCGCGCGATGGGGCGGGTCTATCGCGGCATCATCGAGCCCAGCCTGCGCCAATATGTCCATCTCGGCGACGCCGCGACGATGACCGACAATGTCTTCCAGCGGCCAGTCGAGGGGCTCGGGCTCGACGCCAATGGCGATCCGGTCCGCGCCGACGATCGCTGGGTGTTCACCGAGGACAATCCCGGCCGCGAGCTCTATGTCGCCGCCGGTCTCGCTGGCGGCGTCGCGCGTCCTGCGCGACGAGCAATCCGGACCTGGCGCGAGGAGACGCTGGCCGCCGCCGAGGCTCTGCTTCGCCGGGGCGATCGACCGCAGCAACGACGTCGGCGTGCGCGCCTTCGCGCTCTCCGAGCTGATCCACGCCACCGGACGGCAGGACCTGGTCGACCGCCTGGTCGCGCTCGAGCCCGAGATCCTCGCCGCTGTCGATCGCGCCGCCTGGCCGATCGCTTCGATCCTGCCGCAGATCCGGGACGAGGGCTTCAAGCAGCGCCTCGCCGCCGCCGTCGCGACCTATCAAACCAGGCGTCGGCCTCATCGGCGCGGACCGACTCGCCCTATGGCGTTCCCTACCGGCCCGACATCTGGGGCGCCGGCTGGACGACTCCAGGAGCGCGGCGTCCGCCAGTATTTCTTCCATCGCGGATGGCCCGGACCTGGCGCCGGCGGAGAGCTGGCTGAACGCGCTCAATTTCGTGCTCGGCGTCCATCCCGGCGAGAACAACATGTCGTTCGTTTCCGGCGTCGGCTCATATTCGGCGACCACCGCCTATGGCACCAACCGCGCCGACTGGTCGTACATTCCGGGCGGCGTGATTTCGGGCACCGCCCTGATCCGGCCCGATCTGCCGGAGCTCAAGGTCTGGCCCTTTTTCTGGCAGCAGACCGAATATGTGATCGGCGGCGGCGAGGCCAATTTCATGTTCCTCGCGCTCGCCGCCGACCGGCTTTATGGCGGGGAAGGGAGCCGAGATGAGAATGAGCCTGTTTGGGAATGGGGCGGTTGAGGGCCGGCGAGGATTTTCGTGCCGGCGAGGGCGGCCGCAGCCGCGATGTACAAGCATCGCGTCAAGCTCGCGACGACGTCCGGCGCGGAAAAGACCCGACGGACCGACCCGCAGCCATTCCCAAACAGGCTCTGGGATCTTTTGGCAATCGTCGCGCTCGGCCTGGCCGGTTCGGCGCAGGCAGCGGGAGTGGAGATGCGTACTTACGGCACCACCAGCAACGGCGAGACCGTTCGCGAATTTGCCCCTGCAGGGCGACGACGGAATGGTCGTGCGCTTCCTCAGCTATGGCGGGATCATCACTGCGATCGAGCTTCCGGATCGAACGGGGCACGTCGACAATGTCCGTGCTCGGCCTGCCCGATCTCGCCACCTACGAGGCGCGGAACTCGAGCTACTTCTTCGGCGGGATCGTCGGCCGCTATGCCGGGCGGATCGCCAATGCCCATTTCCCGGTCGACGGGAGCGAGGTTCGGCTCGTCGCCAACGACGGCCCCAACGCCCTTCATGGCGGCGCCGGTCAGGCCTTCATCGCCAAACTCTGGCAGGTCGAGCCGCTGACCGAGCCGAGGCAGCGCCGGCGCCGTCCTCACTTATGCCAGCCCCGCCGGCGAGCAGGGCTTTCCCGGCCGGCTCGAGGTCAAGGTCACCTATCGGCTGCTGCCGGGCCGGCAGCTGCGCATCGATTATGAGGCGAGGACCGACGCGGCGACCGTCCTCAACCTCACCAATCACTCCTACTTCAACCTCTCCGGCGCCGCTGCCGGACCGGTGTTCAACCAGCAGTTGCAGGTCTTCGCGCATCGCATCGTCGCCGCGACCGAAGCAGGGATTCCGACCGGTGAGTTCCTGCCGGTCGCGGGCACGGCGTTCGACTTCCTCGCGCCGCGCGCGAGTCGGCGATTGCCTCGAGGGCGCGATGCCCCGTATCGGCGGATTCTGCGGCTACAATCACAGCTGGCTGGTCGAGGGCGCCGGGGCGGACGATCCCGTCCTCGCGGCGCGGCTGGCCGACCCGCAATCCGGCCGCCGGCTCGAAGTGCTGACCACCGAGCCGACCGTCCACATCTATATCGCCAACCATTTCTCGGGCGAGGACATGGGCGCGGCCGGCGTGCCGCTGCGGCCGCATCACGGCATCGCGATGGAGACGCAGCACCTCCCCGACAGCCCCAACCGGCCCGGATTTCCGACCACCCTGCTTCGCCCCGGCGAAACCTTCCGCTCGACCACCATCTACCGCTTCGGCGTCGAAGGCGGATGACGGGGCGGAGCTGGACCTATTGCCCCATGTCGACGACGAACACCGGTCCGATGTCGATGGTCTGGTGGCCGGTGGCGAGATGCATCGCGACATTGAGCGCACCCGCCGCATAGTCGCGGTTCGGCGCGGCCGCGCACCTCGTACATCTGCCATTCCGGGCCGATCGTCGCCGGGCCGCCGAACACCTCGGTATAGGGCTCGGCCGCCAACTGCACGGCATTGTAGGGCAGGTCGCGCTGGTCGCGCCGTTGTCGCCCTCCTGGAGCCGCGCCCAGAAGGCGAGGACCAGATTGTCGCCGGCATGAACCTCATGGTTGATCGGCACGGCGACCGCGACCGACCAGGCATGTTCGCTGTGGCCGGGCACCGGCACCCGCAGCGCCTTGCCGCCCTGGACCGTCGGGTCGTTGTGGACGCGGGCGCCATGCTGCAGGCCATCGACCCGATACCGGTCCGGCACCGGAACCGAGATGATATGCGTGGCGATATCGTCCTCGGCCGCTGGTTGCTGCGCGGGTGCGGACGCTGCGGCAAGCCCGCAGGCCAATGCGAAAAAAGCGGTTTTTGATCAACACCTTCATCGGCTCCCCTTTCCGTTTGAAGGACAAGACATGATTAAACCGATAAATGCTGCAATCAAGCCGACTTTTCATCTTGCAATGCGGGATGAAACTGCCACTCCATGAGGCGCGCGTTAGCGCTAACCTCAGCAGGGGAGTTCGATGCTGGAGATCCGTTCGGCGAAGGTTATCGTCAGTTGTCCGGGGCGCAACTTCGTGACGCTGAAGATCGAGACCGAAGACGGCGTTTACGGGCCTCGGCGACGCTACGCTCAACGGTCGCGAGCTCGCCGTCGCGAGCTATTTGACCGATCATGTCATTCCCGTGCCTGATCGGCCGCGACGCCCATCGCATCGAGGATATCTGGCAATATCTCTATCGCGGTGCCTATTGGCGGCGCGGGCCGGTGACGATGATCGGCCATTGCTGCCGTCGACATGGCCCTGTGGGACATCAAGGGAAAGGTCGCCGGCCTGCCGCTCTACCAGTTGCTCGGCGGCGCCTGCGCGCGAGACGTGATGGTCTACGGCCACGCCAACGGCGTCGACAATCGAGCGAGACGCTCGACCGCGCGCGAGGCCTACAAGGCGGAGGGCTACAGGGCGATCCGGCTGCAGTGCGGCGTGCCCGGCCTGCCCGCGACCTACGGCGTCTCGAAGGACCGCTATTTCTACGAGCCGGCCGATTCCGACCTGCCGACCGAGACAGTCTGGTCGACCGAGAAGTATCTGCGGGTCGTGCCCGAATTGTTTGCGCGCGGCGCGGGACCGGCTCGGCTGGGACGTTCATCTGCTCCACGACGTCCACCACCGCCTGACCCCGATCGAGGCGGCGCGGCTCGGCAAGGACCTCGAGCCCTGGCGCCCGTTCTGGCTCGAGGACGCGGTTCCGGCCGAGAACCAGGAGGCGCTTCCGTCTGATCCGCCAGCACACGACGACGCCGCTCGCGGTCGGCGAGAGTGTTCAACAGCCATCTGGGACTGCCAAGCACTTCGATCGAGGAGCAGCTGATCGACTATACATCCGCGCGACCGTCGTCCATGCCGGCGGGATCACGCACCTGCGGCGGATCGCCGCCTTCGCCGACCTCTACAATGTGCGCACCGGCTGCCACGGCGCCACCGACCTGTCGCCGGTGACGCATGGCGGCGGCGCTCCATTTCGACCTGTCGGTGCCCAACTTCGGCATCCAGGAATACATGCGGCACACCGCGAAGACCGACGCCGGTCTTCCCGCACGCTTACAGCTTCGCGGACGGGCTCATGCATCCCGGCGACGCGCCCGGGCCTCGGCGTCGAGATCGACGAAGAGCGGCTGCGCGCTATCCCGTACAAGGCGCGTACCTGCCGGTGAACCGGCTCGAAGACGGAACCATGCACAATTGGTGATCTGGGGGAGGGGACGGCCATCATGCTGACAAGACGAACGGTCCTCGCAGGCGGCGCTCGCGCTGCTCGCTTCCGGCACGGCCGGTACAGGCCGGGCGGAGAACCCGCCCGCTCGTCATGGATTCGTGACTTCCGGGCCGGAGCAGGCGCTTCCAGCCTCGTCGACGGCGACCCTATCGATATGCCGGCACCAACGTGCGGTATGCCGCCCATCTCGGCGCCGACGCACCCATGGAAATCGTGACCGGCTGAAGCGGGGCCTCGACCGGGGCGCGCGAGATCGGTGTCGGCAACGTCCGCCTTCTCGGCGGATCGGAGGCTTCGCCGTTGCGAGGGGATCGATAGCCATCGCGACCTTCCGCGATCGCGGCACCGACTACAATCCGACGCTGCCCGAGGGTCTCGACTACGCCCCGGCCGAAATGGGGCGGCGGGAAATCAAAGGCGGTGATCTGCCTGACCAATTTCTGGGAATGGTCCGGCGGGATGATGATCCTATCTCCATTGGACCAATGGCGGCCGCTACCTGGACATGAACGACCCAGCCCATCCCTAGGCGGAATTCCCCGGCTTCTGTCTCGCAATTCTGGCGGGTCGCCGCCGGCGTGGCGATGTACTCACGATTATCTGCGGGCGGTGGTGACGCGGACCAACAGCGTCACCGGCCGGGCTTATGCCGAGGATCCGACGATCATGGCCTGGCAGCTCGCCAACGAGCCGCAGGCCGGGCGGCAGCGACGCGGTCGGCCGACCGAACCTGCCCGCCTATTCCAGGCCTGGGTCGCGCGACATCGGCACGGCTGCTCAAGTCGCATTGACGCCCAACCATCTTGTCTCGACCGGCAGCGAGGGCGCTCAAGGGCTGTCTCGAGAACGCCGAATGCGGTAATCGCCGAGCACGCCATGCCGCAGACGTCGACTATCTGACCGCGCATATCTGGCCGCAGAACTGGGGCTGGGTCGACCCCGCCGATATCGCCGGCACCTGGCCGCGCGCGGAGGCGCTGGTGCGCGACTACCTGCAGCAGCACGACGGCTTTCGCCGTCCAGCTCGACAAGCCGCTGGTGATCGAGGAGTTCGGACTTCCGCGCGACGGCGCCAGCTTCGATCCGGGCGTCCTCGACCACCTACAAGCGACCGTTCTACCAGCTGATCTATGATGCCTGCGCTAAGCCGACGCAGCGCCGCGGCGGCCGGATCGCGGGGACCAATTTCTGGGCCTGAACGGGAAGGCCGCGCGGCGCATGCCGACCATCGCTATCAGCCGAGCGACACGGCCCTATCTCGGCGATCCGCCGCACGAGCCGCAGGGCTGGTACGGCGTGTTCGACGGCGACGCGAGCACCCAGGCCGTGGTTCGCGCCCAAATGCCGAGGCCATCGCCGCCGTCTAGCAGCAGGGTCATTCCCGGTCCATTTCTTGTGTTGTCCGTCGCCGACTATAATCGGAGGCGGCAAGGGCGTGTCCCCGGTCTCCCGGGCCGAGTCCCGGCTACCGGGCCCCGCGCCTGGACCGGATGTGATTGTCTGCTCTTTCTGCGGCTACCACGGTAGCGTGGCCGCGCTCTCTTGCGGGAGAGGTTGGTGAGCTCCGCTCTGCGTTCTCGGTTGGCACAAACGGTCCCGGCAGCCACGCTCTTCCGAAAACAAGGCGGGCGCGTTCGTGAGCGTTTGCCGCCGCTGTGGCGAGGCGATGGAACGTCGGGGATCGGGCCGGTGGGTGGTGCGCTCCAGCCGTCCCGTCACCAATAGTCCTCCGGTCGAGGACGCCGCGCCGACGGCCTAGACCAGGTCCTTCAGCGCCAGGCCTGGCGTCCGCCAGGGTCGCCTTGTCGATCATCGACTCCCCCAGGATCAGCTTGCGGCCATGGACATAGTCCTTGACCGCGTTGACGCAGTCGAGCGCGATCACCCGGCCCTGCGTCAAATAGACGACCGAGAAGCTGCGCGACGGCGGGATCGCCGCGCGACGACAGATTCGTCATGGCCGCCGCGACAGGCCCACCGTCTGAAGCTTGAGGTCATACTGGTTCGACCAGAACCAGGGCATGGCATCATAGGGCTCGGCGCTGCCCGATGATCGCCTTGGCGGCGACGGTCGCCTGGTCGTGGGCATTCTGCGACCGATCTGAGCCGGATCCGCGCTCCGCCGGCGATGCGGGTTCTCGATGAGCGGCGCAGTCGCCGACGGCATAGACGTCGGCAAGGCTCGTGCGGCAATATTCGTCGACTTCGACGCCGTTCGCGCCATTCGGCCGCGCCCGCCGCGGCCAGCGGCACCCACCGCCGGGCTCGATGCCGATGCCGACGATCACCAGTTCGGCCGGCACGACCTCGCCGCCGGCAGGGGCGGACGCCCTGCTCGCGCCGCCGCCGTCGCGGCGATGCGCTTCGACGGCCACGCCGGTGCGGACGTGCGACGCCGTGAGCGCGGTGCTCGGCCTCGTAGAAGCGGGAGACGGCTCGCCAGCGACCCGGGCGAGCACCGGTCCAGCGCCTCGAGCAGCGTGACCTTGCGCCCAGCTTGGCTCAGCACCGCGGCCGCCTCGAGGCCGATATAGCCGCCGCCGATGCACGGCGACTGCGCTCGCCCGTCCGGGAGCTCGGCGATCAGCCGGTCGACATCGGCGCGGCTGCGGATCGTGTGGACGCCGGCCAGGTCGCCGCCGCTGACAGGCAGGCGCTGTGGATCGCCGCCCGCCGCCCAGATGAGGGTGCCGTAGGCGAGCGCCTCGCCGTCCTCGAGGATGATGCGGCGGCCTCGGTTCGAGCGCCACGTCACGCTGCGGCCGAGCCGCAGGTGATCGCCCGCTCACTCCCAGAAAGCGAGCGGCCGGATCAGCGTCCCGCTCGAAGGGCTTTTCGCCGGCGAGATATTCAGCAGAGCGGCGGCCGCTCATAGGGGGATCATTCTCCCGGGACACGATCGCAATGCTGCCAGCGGCCGTGCTGTCGAAGCGCGATCGCGGCATGCGCGCTGCCGCCATGGCCGCCGCCCACGATGATCACGTCAAAGTGGTCCATCCCTGCTCCCCGGTCGCGCTTCGAGGCGCGCCGATCAGCCGCCCCTTGGACCTTCGGCTGGCTGGTCAGGGAGCGCCTCGGCAGCGGAGGGAAGCACCGCGCAGATCGCCGCCTCCATCTGGTCGAGGGTGAACGGTTTGGTCAGCACCGCGACCTCGCTCGGCTTGCGCGAGATCGACTGGCGGTCGGCATAGCCGCTGATGATGATGGCCGGGCAGGTCGGGGCGGATCTGCTGGGCCTCGCATCGAGCATGTCGCTGCCGGACATGAGCGGCATCGCATAATCGGTGACGATGAGGTCGTAGCCGGCCGGCGCGGCCTTCAGCACGCTCGAGCATGGTCGGGCCGTCGGCCGGCCGCCTCACCTGCGTGGCCCATGTCGCAGAGCATGCCGGCGGTGGTCTCGCGCACCGCGTCGTGATCGTCGACGAGGAGGATGCGCAACGGCCGGACGTTCGCGGCCTTGCCCTGGCCGGCGGCAGCGGGCGCGGCGCGCCTTCGGTGCCTCGGCCGGGCGCGCCCGCGGCAGCCAGATCTCGACCCCGTGCCCCGCCGACCTTCGACTGATGATGTCGATCGCCCCGCCCGACTGGCGGCGCGAAGCCGTAGACCATCGACAGGCCGAGGCCGGTGCCTTGCCGACCTCCTTGGTGGTGAAGAACGGCTCGGTGACCTGCTCCAATATGTCCGGCGGGAATGCCGCCGCCGCTGTCCGCGACGGCGAGCACGACATAGTCGCCGGCGCGGCAGCCCGAGCGCTTGTCCCGGCTCCGCCTGCGGCATTGCGGCCGGTGACCGTGATCGTGCCGCCCTGCGGCATCGCGTCGCGGGCGTTGATGATCAGGTTCATCAGCGCGAGCTCGAGCTGGGCGCTGTCGGCATAAGCGCGGCCAGATCCGGCCCGCGACCGCCATTCGAGCTCGACCAGGCCGCCAATGCGTGTGGGCGAGCAGCTCGGTCACCGCGTCGGACAGCCGCCGACGTCGACGTCCGACGGGCTGCGAGCTGCTGCCGGCGGGCGAAGGCGAGCAGCCGGCCGACCAGCTCGATGCCCTGCTCGGCGGCGCGGCGGGTCATCGCCGAGGATCTTGCGCTGCTCCTCGTCGAGCGGCAGCCGCCGCTCGATCAGGCCGATGCCGCCGAGCACCGCGGCGAGCAGATTGTTGAAATCGTGCGCGATGCCGCCGGTCAGCTTGCCGATCGCGTCCATCTTGCGCGCCTGGAGCAGCTCGCTTCTCGAGCATCCTTGCGATCGGTGACGTCGAGCAGGGTGCCGGCATATTGGCGGGTCGGCCGCCGTCGGTCGCGCAGCAGCACCGCCTGGTCGAGGAAATGCTTGTAGCTGGCCGTCGGCGCAGCGCCAGCGATATTCGATCGACCAGCGCGCCGGCTCTGGTCGCGCTCTGCGAGCGCCTGCACGACGCGCTCGCGATCGTCGGGGTGGAGCCGGTCGCCCACAGACGCCGGATGGCTCGCGACCGCGCTCGAAGTCGAAGCCGGTCACCGCCGCGAGATTGCCGCTGACGAACTGGGACACGCGCGGGCGGCGTTCGATCGCTTCGAGATAGAGGACGATCGGCAGCGACTCGATGATCGCCGCCTGGCGCTGCTCGGCGAGGCGCAGCTCCTGCTCGATCCGCAGCCGCTCGGCATTGGCGCGCAGATTGGCGTCGAGCAGCTGCTGCTCCTGCTCGCGCCTTGCGCTGGATCTCGCGGGTCATGGTGAACAGATCGACGAACACGCGCGACCTTTGAGCGCAGCACGATCGGCTCGACCGGCTTGAACACATAATCGACCGCGCCCATCGAATAGCCGCGCATCAGATGCTCGTTCTCCTTGTTCACCGCGGACAGGAAGACGATCGGGATGCGCTTGGTCTGCTCGCGGCTCGCGGATGATCTGGGCGGTCTCGTAGCCGTCCATGCCGGGCATGTAGACGTCGAGCAGGATCACCGCGAACTCGCCCTTGAGCAGGTGGCGCAGCGCCTCCTCGCCGGAGGCGGCGACCTCGACGTCGGCGAGATCCTCGAGCACGGTGCCGGATGGCGAGCAGGTTGCGCTCGTCGTCGTCGACGACCAGCACGCGCGCGCGTCGCCGCTGCGCGGCCGGCTCCAGCGCGCGGGCGAGCCGCCGTCGACCTCGGCACGGGCGATGGGCCGCGGCGTTCATCGCCTTATTCGGCCGCCGTCTGGGCCAGATCGGCCGGCGACCATGTCGCCGCGGCTGCGGCGCTTGCCGACCCAGACCCTGAGCAGCGCCAGCAGCAGCTCGATGTCGACCGGCTTGGCGATATAGTCGGACGCGCCGGCGTCGAGGCATTTCTGGCGGTCGCCCTTCATCGCCTTGGCGGTGACCGCGATCAGCGGCAGTCCGGCAGATGCGGCGCGCTCGCGGATCTGCTGCATCGTCTCGTAGCCGTCCATCTCGGGCATCATGATATAGCAATACGTAAC
>ERZ1370068.6286-contig-5279_pt1 | contig 22698 bp, 26 predicted proteins | sample MGYA00561227_ERZ1370068 | MGnify/ENA primary metagenome ERZ1370068 (study PRJEB38410, sample SAMEA6850437) | metagenome | study: Metagenomic assessment of the ecological functions of the soil: analysis of the soil microbiota associated with the...
TTACGTATTGCTATATGGGCTGCGCGAATACAAGAATATGATTCTCCACCATCTCGAGACGTTCGAGCGGGTCGCGCGGCGTGGTGACGCCTCCGGCGACAAGATGATCGCGTCCCGTGTCTGAGACGCCCTTCGCCATCATCACGATCGGCACCGAGTGGCGACGAGAGATCCAGTCCAAGCGTCGAGTGCGCATCGCCAGCAGCGCGAGCAGCGGAGCATCCGCTCACGCTTCCAGTCGCTGCGCGAGCGCTTCGTCTGGCTGGTGTACCCGCCAACCACGTGACAGGCGGAGATGTCCGGCAGCGTTCGTCGAGTCCTGGCCGCGACGTGCTCGCCCGCGGCGCAGGTCGGATCGGGATGCACCTCGCACGCTGCGGAATTCTGGGCCGATCGCAGCGCCGCTGACCGGCGACGACTTCCGTTTCCAGCCCCACCTGATCGAGTACGCGGAGCCCGGGTGATGCGTGGAGAAGATCAAGCTACCATGACGGGTCATAGCTCAGAGGACCGGCCCGGCTAACAGACGTGGAGTCAGCCACCGCGCCGGGCGCCTGGGCTTCGACGGGCGCTACGCCGCCATTCTGCTCGACGAGGTTACCGCGTGGACTGCTCCGGTGAGCCTGGACTGGACTGGCGCGAGACGCTCGGGGATCCGCGCGGGAAAGGCGTGGCTTCGGACGACCGTAGCTTCCCCGACTGGCCCCACTCGACCTCTTCCGACATTTCCGGCGCCGGCGACCGACGGCCTCGCTCGAGGATGCCGATGACGATCCGCTCGTACGGTTGTACCGAGCGCGCCGTGGGTGTACCGCGTACCCCTGCTTCGCCAGACCGCCAACCGCGCGCTGTCCCCGCCCCTCGAACCACCACCAGGCCCGGCCGAGAGCCGTCTGAGCGGCATGCGCGCGGCCGCGCGCGGGTGCGCGCCGCTTGCGCGGATCACGCCGAGTTCACGCTCCACTCCTCGGAGCTCATGCCGGGCGGCAGCCCGAGCTTCCGCGACGACAGCGATATCGAATGCCTGTACGAGGATCTGCGAAATCCTGTTCGACGAAGCTGTCCAGCTGGTGCCGGGGCATGACCCTGAAGGAGTTCCACGCGTGGTTCCTGAGCCGCCGGGCGAGAAGCCATCGCGCGAGCGCCGGCACTCGGACCGCTAAGGAATCGCGGCAGGGCTCTAGATGATCCGCGTCGTGGGCCGGGGAGCCGTCTACGGAGAAGTCTGGTCCGAGGAGGATCCGCCCCGCGATCGCCGGCGTGGATATCGCCATGTACCGCCAGAGAGAGGCACCGGTCCCCGGCGCGTGACCGTTCCTTTCCTGTCGATCGTGACCGATCTCTCCGCGGACGAGGAGGCGATCCAGGGGCGGTTCGGGAAAGACTGCCGCTACAAGATCCGGCGCGCGGACGGCAAGGACGGGCTGAGCATGGAGTGCAACGCCGACCCCGCAAGCAGGCTGGATGAATTCGGAGCCTTTTTCGACGCCTTCGCGCGCGAGAAGGGGATCTGGCTGGCCGATCGGAGATGGCTCGCGCGCCGCCTGCAAGGCAGGACAGCTCGCGCTCGCCTCGGCCTCGCGGAACGGAGAGACCCTTGCCCGGCACGCGTACCTGATCAGCGGCAAGGCCGCGCTGGCTGCAATACACGGCCTCCTGCTTCAGGAACCGGGACAGCGATTTCCGCGCTCTGGTCGGGCGCGCCAACCGCTGGCTCCACTGGAGGGAGATGCTGCGGTTCAAGGAGATGGGGATAGTCCGCTACGACTGGGGCGGCCTGTTCGAGGATGAATCGGTGCCGGGCAACGCCGGCATCAACAACTTCAAGCGAGACTTCGGCGGCCGCGAGGTGCGCACCTACGACTGCACGGCGCCCGTGACGCTCCGCGGCCGCGTCTGGCTCGGCCTGCGCAACTGGCGCGCGCGCAATCTGCGGCCTGCTCCGGCGAGCGCGCAGGAGGCGATGCGATGAGCCTCGTCTCGGTGATCCTGCCGACGTACAACCGCAGGGGCGACGATCCAGGCGGCGATTGCGAGCGCGCAGCGCCAGACCTTCCACGACTGGGAGCTGGTCGTGGTCGACGACGGCTCGACCGATGACACGGCCTCGCTGATCGAAGGTTCGGATCCGCGTCTCGTCCTGATCCGGCAAACGAACCAGGGAGTGAACGCGGCGCGCAACGCCGCGATGCTTCGAGCCCGGGGCCGCTACATCGCCTTCCTGGACTCCGACGACGAATGGCTGCCCCACCACCTGGAGCTGAGTGTCGCTTTCTTCCGGGAGTTTCCCGGGGAGGACTTCCTCTCCGGAGAATTCTGCGAGGACGGAAGTCCCGCCGGAACCGTGCCCTTCCTGCACACCGCGCTCACCCGGTGGTATCCGCCGCTCGCCGAGCGCGCGCACTCCGGCCTGCTCAAGCTGCCTCCCGGCGAGACCGATCCCTATCTCAAGGCGTTCGCGAGCGCGGAGCCGATCGGCGCGTGGGGACGGGACATCGTCGCCCGCACTCCCTACGGCGGCGTGCGCCTCTACCGCGGGCGGGTCTTCGAGCATATGCGCTTCGGCTTCCTCTTCGCTCTGCAGCCCACCATCGTGACCCGAAGGGCGCGCGAGGCGGTGGGCCTGTTCGACGTCCGCTATCGCATCGGCGCCGACTACAGCTACCTCGCAAATCTTTGCCGGCGCTTCAGGGCGAACTTCCTTTCGCTGCCGATGGCGATCAAGCACGAGTTCGCGGGCGACGGAACACGCCTCGCCGAGGGCCATCTGTCGACCGGCTCCACGCGATTCGAGTTCGAGCGCGACCTGCTGCACCAGTTCGACGAGCTCTTCGGGGGCAGGTCCGGCGACGCGGAGATAGCCGCCCTGCGCCGCGCGAGGCAGCTCGTCGTGGCGCGGGCCGCGCTCGGCCAGGGAAACCGCGGCGAGGCGCTGCGCTATTTCGGAGAGGCCGGGCACACCATGTGGTGGCTCGTGCGCGTCGCGCCGGGCACGTCGAGCGCGCACAGGATCAGCACCGGACTGCGGCGCGCAGCATCGCTAGCGAGAGAGCTCCTCCAGGGGCCCGCCGCCTGGCGCCGGATCGCCCGCAGGGCCTGGGGCCGGGTGCGCGGCGCGAGGTTCCCGGCGTGAGCTGCGCCTCCTCGCCCATTCCCGTCCGGGCTTTTCGATCCAGCGGTAGGTAAAGTAGGAAGCGGCGACGACCATCGCCAGGTAGGCGACGTAAGCGAGGTCGCCGTGCCACGGCTGAGTCCCGAGAAGCTGCGTTTCGCGCCCGTCGACGTTGCCGACTGTGAACGGGCTGACGTGCCAATGCTTCTCGATCGCGTACGCCGCGTCGCGCCAGCTGCGCTCGATGAAGGCGTGCGTCATGTGCAGATCGAGTACGAAACGGTGCCCAGGAAGACGAGCGGCCGCGTCCTGAGGACCGCGCTCGCGATCCCGCTTTCGCAGGCGAACACCAGCACGACCAGCGCGAACACGTAGGGCGCCGCGATCGAGAGCGGCCCCGTCCCGGCGGCGCTTACGAACGCGACCGCCAGGGCGAGCGTCGCGAGCTCGACGGCGCTTCCGGACAGCTTGCGCAGCCGCTCGCCGCTCCTGCTGTAGACGTGCCACGCGAGAACGCCGGCGGAGAATCCGTAGACGCAGCGGACGATTCCCCAATCGTAGATCGTGGCCATGTTGCGCCTCGCTCAAGGCCGCGATGAGCGCCGGCCCCGCGGTCAGGGCGAGTGCCAGCGCGATCCACGCGCGCTTGCGAAGGACGACCAGGCAGGCGGCGAAGATCGCGTAGGTATAGAACTCTATGCTGATGCTCCAACTCGGCACGTTCCAGGTCAGGAAGTCGAACACGTGCAGGCTCTGGACGAGCAGCAGGTTGGCGAGGATCGTGCCGGGCGCCTCCTGCGGCGTGCTGAACGGTGCGACCGGGTTGAGCGACCAGACGTCGGCGGGAACGACCATCCGGCGCAGGACCTTCAGCAGCTCGACGCCGACGAAGAGCGCGAGCATGGCGAGGTGCAGCGGATAGAGCCGGCCCAGCCGCAGGAACAGAAACCGCCCCACGCCGAAGCCCTCGAGCAGGCGCTGCTGGTAGTTCGCGGCGATGACGAACCCGCTCAGCACGAAGAAGAAGTCGACGAACAGCCAGGCGTTGCGCAAGAACGGCACGTCGTAGAAATGGCTGTAGGCGTCGAGATGGAAGAGCGCCACCAGGCACGCGGCGACGCCGCGCCAGCTGTCCAGCGCCACGAACCGGCTCATGCCGGCTGACCCGCCTCGCGGCGCGACTTGTCGATCCGCTGCCAACGCTGATCGTCGATCTCGATGTGCTCCTCTGCGAGCAGGTCGAACAGCAAGCGATCGTGCGGCACGCCGTCGACCAGGTGGCAGCGCCTCTGCCTGCCGACGAAGCGGAAGTGGAGGCGCTGCAGGCTCCGAGCGACGGGTTGCCGTCGACGATCCAGGTGTTGACGGCGCGCAGACCGAGATCCCGGAAGGCGAGGGTCAGAAACTTCGAGGTCGCGAGGCTCACGTATCCCCGGTTCGGGAAGGACTTGTCGCCCGCCACCGCCCACAGAGTGCCCGTACCGGCGACGCGGTCCACGGCGTTCAGGCCGACGACCCCGAGCAGAACGCCGTCCATGGCGTACACGCGGATGAAGTGCGTGTCCCGCTGGTCATGATTTTCAGCAGCGCCGGCGTGACACCCTGCCTGCCGTTGCCGAAATCCAGCCACTGGGCGTTTTCCTGCGCGCGAGCCAGCCCGCCGCGATTCCGACGATGGCCGGCGTGTCGAGCGGCAGCAGCTTCATGTCTCGAGCCACAGGCGTCTCGCCCGCGGCGCGGCGCCTCGCCCGAGCGCGGCGTACGCCGCGAGCAGCTTGGGCGCCTCGTGGCGCCACTCGAGCTCGTCCTCCACGCGCCTGCGACCGTATTCTCCCATCTCGGCCCGGCGCGCAGGGTCGTCGAGCAGCTCGACGATCTTCGCCGCCAGGTCGACCGGATCGTTCCGCCGCGCGTAGAGAGAGGCCCGCCGCGCGGACCAGCGCCCCTCGGTCAGGTCGAATTGCACGATCGGCTTGCCGAGCGCCATGTACTCCATGATCTTGTTCATGGTCGACTTGTCGTTCATGTCGTTGGCCACGTCCGGATTGACACACACCTCGGCGGTGTTGAGCATCGCCAGCATCTCGGCGTCCGGCACGCGCCCGGTGAACGTCACATGGTCGGCGACGCCCAGCTCCACCGCGAGCGCCTTCATCTCCTCCAGGGACGTCCCGCCACCCACCAGGCCGAAGTGCACGTCGCTGCGTCCCAGCTCGAGGACGATGTGGCGCGCGGCGCTGCAGCAGGTAGTCGATCCCCTCCTGCCTGCCCATGACGCCCGACGTAGCCGACGAGATAGCGACGGCTCCCGCTTCAGCCGCTCGTCGGGCGGCAGGATCTTCAGGCGTCCCAGGCTGGGCCCGCTGCGCACCACGAACACCCGCTCGGGGGCCATGCGTCCGCGCTCGATCGCGATGCGCTTGTAGGATTCGTTGGTCGCGATGGAAACGTCGGCGCTGCGGAAGGTCCAGCGCTCGAGCTTCAGCATCAGGCGGTAGAAGAAATCGCGCCGGCCGAATTTCGCCTCGTACAGCTCCGGGCGAGATCGTGGTGGTCGAACACGAACTTCTTCCCGAGCAGCTTGAACGACCGGCCGACGAGGAAGAACAGGTCGGGCGGGTTGCAGGCGTGGATGACGTCGAAGCCGCGCGTGAGGAGCACGCGCCAGGCGAGCACGAATGTCCACGGCGAGCGCGGCGCCGTACTCCAGCGCGTATCCGACCGCGCCGGAAGCCTCGACCGGCAGGGAGTAGCGATGGATGTGAATCGAGTCGATCGCCTCGAACCGCTTCTCGCAACCCGCGCCCGTCGGGCAGATGATCGACACGACGTAGCCGGCGTCGCGCAGCGCGCACGCCTCCTGCCAGACCCGCCTGTCGAACGGGCTGGGGAGGTTCTCCACCAGCATGAGCACCCCTCCTGGGCGCGGCGGAGGCGAATCCGCCAGCCTCACCAGCAGATCCCTCGTAGATGCCCGGACACGCTGCGCGAGTCGGTGACGCGCACGAAATCGATCAGGGTCTGGCGGTCGCTCAGCCGCTTGGGCACGTCGCCGAATTCCGGGCGGCGTTGCCGATGACGACCGTATCGGCGTGCTCGAGGGCCTCCTCGATGCTCCGGGTCATCAGCCGGGAGATATGCGGAATGCGGTTGAGAATGTAGTCGCGGTTGGCGCCGTGGATGCTCGCGAGCCTGACGTTGCTGTCGTAGATGCGCAGGTCGTATCCCTTTCCGATCAGCCGCTCGGTCAGCTCCACCACCGGGCTCTCGCGCAGGTCGTCGGTTCCGGCCTTGAAGCTCAGGCCGAGCACGCTGACCTTCTTGCTGCCCTGCTCGATCACGGCCTGCACCCCGCGCTCGATCTGCCGCTCGTTGCTCGGCAGGATGGCAGCGAGGATGGGAAGCGAGACGTCGACGGTCTTGGCCTTGTAGAGAAGCGCACGCAGGTCCTTGGCAGGCACGAGCCGCCGAAAGCGAACCCGGGCTTGAGGTAGTACCGCGAGATATTGAGCTTGGTGTCCTGGCAGAAGATGTCCATCACGCGATGGCTGTCGAGCTCCAGGCCCTTGCACAGCGCGCCGATCTCGTTCGCGAACCCGACCTTGAGCGCGTGCCATGCGTTGTCCGCGTACTTGACCATCTCGGCCGTCTCGATATCGGTCCGGATCAGCGGCGCGGCGATGTGCGCGCGTAGAGCTTCGCGAGCAGGTCGCCGCTTGCCCGGTTGAACTCGCCGATGACCGTCTTGGGCGGGTTGAAATAGTCCTGCACGGCGGTCCCTTCCCGCAGGAACTCGGGGCTGATGCACACGCCGAACTCGACGCCGGCGCGCTTGCGAGAATGGGCTTCGAGCGTCGGGATCACCGTTTCGCGCATGGTCCCCGGCAGCATCGTGCTGCGGATTACCACGACCGGCGCGCCCTGGTGCTCGCGCAGGGCCGCCCCGACCTGCTCGCACACGCGCTTCACGTAGGTGAGCTCGATGTCGCCGTTGCCGCGGCTGGAGTCCCGACACAGATCATGAGCAGGTCGGTGTGCCGTACCGCGGCGGCGACGTCGGCGGTCGCGCGACAGCCGCCCGGCCGCGACCTGCCGCTCGATGATCTCCCCGATGTCCTTCTCGATAATGGGAGTCCTGCCGGCGTTGATGAGGTCCACCTTCCTGGTTTCCGGATCGACACCGATGACTTCGTGACCTTCCTCGGCGAGGCAGCCCGCGGAAACGGCGCCGACATAACCGAGGCCCAGCACGCTGATCTTCATGGATATCCTTCGATCTGCTCGACCCGTCAAGCATGCGGCGCGCATGTTCTGGCGCGTGCTGCCGACCCGGAGCCGAATGTAGTCCGATCGGTCCAGCGAAGAACCGAACCGAGCCTCAGGCGGCGCGACTCAGCACCGCGTAAACGTTGTGAACGAGATAGTCCCGCAGCGCCGGCATCGCGCGTGAGAAGGCTCGAAGCGAGCCTGAGAGGAAACGTTTCCAGGAAAGCGTTGACTCGCAGGTAGTCGAACGTCCACCCGGTGTCGCTGACATGCTTCAGGAAATCCGAATAGCGGATGAGATTGAGACCGCCGGCGATCTTGCGGTAGCTGTCAGCCGGATCGGTGGGGCGGAAGCACTCACGGCGGACGCGGAGCAAGGCTTTTTCCGAGAACAGCACTCCGCGCCAGGGAATCTGCACACGGAAGAAATCCCACATGTGATCGCCGAACGGCGAGTGGAACAACGGACCGAAGGCGAGCAACGCGACGCCGCCCGGCGCCAGCAGATCCGCCATCTTCGCAAGAAAAGCCGCGGGCGCCTCGATGTGCTCGAGCGCGTCGAACGACAACAGCACGTCGTACTTTCCCTCCGGCGCCCACTCGTAGAGATCGCGGCACACGAATTGCACGCCCTCGCCCACGCCCGCGCGCGCGCACAGGCGCGGGCCCTCTCGATGTTCCTCGGAAGGACATCCACGCCGGTGATGCGCCCGATTCCGCGCCCAGCAAAGGCCAGCGTGAGCTCTCCCGAGCCGCACCCTATGTCGAGGTAGCGCAGGCGCGGATCGATGGGAAGATGCGTCCTCGAAGCGCTCGACGAGCTTCGCGAACTTGCTCCTCGCTTCCTCGAGAGCGGCGGGAGACACCCGGCCGGACAGGGAGTCCAGCTGCTCCTCCGTCGCCTGGTTTCGCCGATGAGCGAGCGTACGCAGAATCAGGTAGTCCAGCGTCGCGCCGAGCATCGATTCCCTCCTCTCTGAGCCTGCCATTCTCGAAGGGCCCCCGCTGCTTCATTGCGGACCCGCCGTAGTCCGATCAGCAGATGATCTCGCTGCGGAGAACCGTCTCCCTGGCCGACGCGCGCCCGCCACACGATGGTCGGCGCGGGCTCCTTGGCATCGAACCGCCTCGAGACCCAGCCGCAGATCGGGTCGACTCCGCCCTGACTGACGTGGGAGCTGCCGCCTTCCGCCCGGGGAGCTTGATGCGCAGCGTTCTTCCGCTCTGGACGAGCGCGTACCCCGGAGATCGGGCTGACCCGACAGCACTCGCTGCAGTGGAAAAATAGCTCGACGTCGTGCGTCCCAGCCATCTGCAGGGTGTCTTCGACGACTACCCGCCGCGCGCGCTTTCGAGCGCGATGCGGCGGCGGTGCATCACCGGGTCGGCCAGCCCGGCATAGCCTCCATGCCAGCCCTCGAAGACGTCGCGCTCGACCGAGGTCCGCCACAGGTTGCAGCCCGCAGGCGCTTTGCGCAGCCACATGAAATTGCCGCCCGGCTGCGACTGGTCCCGTCCATCGACCCGCACGGTGTTGTGGGCCGCCGTGCCGCGAAAGTAGCTCCGCCACGCGCCTTGCGTGTGGTAGGCGTAGGTTCCGGGGTCGACGAGAAACTCCCGTCCCCCCACCGACAAGGTGAACGCCAGCGCGTCGGCATGACCGTGGGCTGCGATCGATTGCGTAGCCCAGGGCACCCGCATCCGCGATCAGCCGGATCTCGTCTTGCGTCTCGAAATCGCAGCCGAGGATGTAGTAGCCGCCCTCGGGAAACACACGGCGGACCGGCAGCCGGCCTGCGCGCGTCTGCAGGCCTCGAACGCCGCGTTCCGCGCCCGGCGCCGAGAAGCCAGCGCGTCTTGTCGTCCAGCCCTGCGGCCTTCGCCTTGAAATCGCCGCGCCTGAACAGGATCGCGCCGGTGGCGAGCAGCGACCGGATAGCGGACAGTGCGCACGGCTCCGGGACGAGGCCGACGACGAGCCCGTCGTCGGCGTCGCCGAACATGGGAACGTTGCCGCCGGCGTCCATGATCGAGGCGAGATACTCGAGCATCGCCTCGATCCGCGATTCGAACACGCCGGAGAACCTCTGGCCGTTGGCCCTGCCCGCGAGCAGACGGCAGCAGCGAGCAGATCGAGCACGAACTGCTGGTAGTGCGACCGCCTGCTCGCGGTTGACGCCGTCGGGAGCGTTCTGCAGCAGCGCTTCGCGCTCGAGGATGGACTCTCGCCTCGCGCGGCCCATGGCGTCGGCGTGCGGCCAGCAGGGCCAGGTGATCGCGGCGATGTACAGGCCCGGCGGCCTCGCCGAGCAGATGGTTGTTCGCCGAGGAGTGGAGCGAGAGGTTGCGGCGGACGAAGCTCGCGTGCTGGATAGACGGAGATCCAGCCAGTGCCGCTGGAAGCGCACGCCCGCGGCATCCTCGAAGCATGCGCGAAGACGCGCCGCCCAGCAGCTGCCACGCCGCCGGACCAGTTGATCAGCCTGATCGCCGCCTCGAGCGCGCTCGACCAGTTGGGTCCCATCCGGTAGGGGCACGAGGCGAACCAGCCTCGCAGGTGCTCGCCGGATGACGTCGCGGTACTCGGGCCTCGCCGCCGAGCGCGCAGGCCTGCGCGAGCGTGACGAGGTGCGAGGTGCCGATTGGGCTCCCACAGGTATTTGATGTCTCCCACCAGCCGCGGATCGCGGTAGTCGAGCAGCTTGCCGAAACGCGAGCGGGCGCCTCGACGCCCGTCTTGGGATCGCGGTTCCAGCGCGGCGGCGAGCCGAGCTCGACGTCGCGCAGCGCGAACACGTCGAAGCGGCCCTCGGCGATGCGATCGGCGGCCGACGCGTAGGGAGCGGCGTCCACGCTTCGCATCGGCGTGGATCCAGGGATGGCTCGCGCGGGCGAAGTCGGGGCCGGCACCGCCGCGGAGCGCACGCCAGCCCCCAGCGCTCGGCCCGCATCGTCAGCGACCGCAGCGCGCGATGGCGGATCTCGTCGAGCCGCCATGCAACGCAGGCGGTTCAGGCTGCCAGCGCGAGCCGCGGCTGCGCTCTGCTTCAGGCATAGTGCCGGTGCCAGATCTCGAGGTTGAGCAGCGCCCACAGGAGCTTCTCGTGGTTGTGCCTGCCGCCCATGTGCTCGGCGAGCACTCCGGTCGAGAACGCGGGCATCGTAGTAAGTCCGGGTCTCGACGACGACGCGCTCTGCAGGTGATCGCGCAAGTAGTCGCGCATCGGGCCGCGGAACCATTCGTTGACCGGCACGCGGAAACCCACCTTGCGGCGCGCAAGGATGCGCTCGGGCATGCAGGCGTTTGACCGCCTCGCGGAGGATCCACTTGCCCCGCAGCCCGCGCACCCGGTAGCGGTCGGGCAAGGAAGAGGCGAACTCGGCGAGCTCGTGGTCGAGGAACGGCACGCGCGCCTCGATCGACGCCGCCATCGTCATGCGATCGGCGCGCTCGAGCAGGTTGTCGGGCAGCCAGCTCGTCTGGTCGAAGTAGAGAATCCGCCGCAGGGCGCTCGCGCGCGGATCGGCGATCGAACGGCGGACCGTCGCGGGCCTGGTCGATCCGTTCAGGCGCAGGACGCTGAGCCGCTCGCGCTCGGCGTGGCTCAGCGCGCCGAACCAGCGCACGTAGCGCTCGCGCCAGTCCTCGATGTTCAGGTTCGCGATCGCCGTCTTCGCGCGGCGGAAACCGTAAGGCAATGCGAGTGTGCGAGCGGCTCGATCAGGTGGCGGCGCAGGGTCCCCGGCAGCAGCTGGAAGCCGGGCGCGGCAGCGCTCCGCGACGTGCTTGGGGTAGCCGCCCAGCAGCTCGTCGCTGCCCTCTCCTGTCAGCACCATCTTCACGCTGCGCGCGGCCTCGCACGCGAGCATGTTGATCGCGATGTCCGAAGGCTCGGACACCGGCGCGTCGCGGCTAGCGACGAGCTGCGGCAGCCGCTCGATCGACGTCGGTGTGGGCCACGACGATCTCCTGGTGCCGGGTGCCGAAGCACCGCGCGACTTCGGCGGCGTACGCGAGCTCGCTGTAGCCTTCGTCGCGAAAGCCCACGGAGAACGTCCTGACCAGCGCGTTGTGGCGGCTCATCAGCGCCACGATCGTCGAGGAGTCGATGCCTCCGGAAAGGAAGGCGCCGAAGGGCACGTCGCTCACCATCTGCAGCCTGACGGCCTCGTCCAGCCGGCGACAGGCATTCCGCGATGAGATCGCGCCCCGGGACCGGTTGCGCGTGAGGCGCCCGGTCCGGCGCAGTCCAGTAGCGCTCTTCCTTGAGGACTCCGCGCTCCCATACCGCGTATGTGCCGGGCATCAGCTTGCGGACCCCTCTGAATAGCGTGTGCCGGTCCCGGGACGTAGCGGTACGCGAGAAAGTCCCAGACGGAGCACAGGTCGGTGGCGACTTCGAGGCCGGGAAGGCGAAGGAGCGCCTTGATCTCCGATGCGAAATACAGATCGCCGGCGTTCTCGCGGAGGAACAGCGGCTTTTCGCCGAAGCGATCCCGCGCCAGGAACAGGCGCTCCTGGCGCGCGTCCCAGATGGCGAACGCGAACATGCCGCGCAGGCGATGGACGACGTCGTTTCCCAGTGCTGGTACGCGCGCAGCAGCACCTCGGTGTCGGAGTCCTGGACGCGAAGGCGTACCCCAGCCGCACGAGCTCGCCGCGCAGATCCCGGAAGTTGTAGATCTCGCCGTTGAACGTCAGCGCGAGCCCCACGCGCGGATCGCACATCGGCTGGCGCGCGGCCTTCGGGTCGATGATGGCGAGGCGCCGGTGGCCGAGCGAAACCTGGTGAGCCGAGCGGGCGCATTGGAAGTGGCTGCTGCCGTGGTCGTCGGGACCACGATGGGCGAGGGCCTGCAGCATCGACGCGAGCGCATCCGCCGTCGGCGCACGCGAGGCCTCCGCCACCCATCCCGCGATTCCGCACATGGCCGTCAGGATCTGCTCAGCGCCTTCGGGCGCCTCGCCGAGCACAGTTCCGAATACAGACTGCAGAAACGCCCGGCGAGCTGGTCGATCGAATACCCCGCCGCAATCCGCTTTTTGCACGTCGAGCTCATGCGGGCGAGCAGCTCGCGGTCCATGAGCTTGCGGATCGCCCCGGCGATGGCTCCCGGATCGCGGGGCGGAACCAGCAGCCCGTGCACACCGTCGGCCACGACGTCCGGGACCGCGCCGACCCGGGTCGCGACCACGGGTACGCCCGCCGCCATGCTCTCGAGGAGCGCAAACGGCAAGCCCTCGCTGTGGCTCGCGAAGAGGAAGCGCGTCTGCGCCGCCGAGCAGCTCGAGCTTGTCCCGGCCGAACACCGGCCCGGCAAATGAGACATGGCCCGCCAGTCCGAGCTTCCCGCAAGCTTCCTGAGGCGAGGCTCCTCGGGTCCGCTGCCGCCGATCACCAGGCACACGTTCGCGCCCTGCGCGCGCGCAATCGCCACGCCGCGCAGCGCCTCGACCAGGCCCTTTCCCGCGCCAGCCTCCCGATGTACACGAGCCGTAGCGGCGTTCCCGGTCCCGGCTGCTCGCGCGCGAGTTCCGCGTAGCGCAGGTGATCCACGCCGTTGGGCAGCAGCAGGACTTGCTGTCCCGGAACGAACCTCCGGTACGCATCGAGCTCGACGCGCGCGAGCACGGCGATCGCGTCGGGAAGCCTCAGCGTGGCCCGCAGAAAGGGCCGCGAGGAGTCGGCTCTTCCCGAAGAACACCTGCGGCAGGGCGCCGCCGTGCACCTGATACAGCACCGACGCTCCGGCAGATCCTGGCGCCGAGCAGATAGGCGAGATCGCGCCAGTAGGCGCGCGCGTTGAGCGAGGTATTGATGTGGACGACGCGGGCGCGGCGCGCAAGGATCTCGGTGACCAGCCACCAAGGACTGGCGAGCAGCCGCCAGGCGCGGGCCAGCGAGCTCTCGTTCCGTCCCTCGCTTCCCACCTGAAAATGCACCAGCGAGAACTCGCCCGCGAGTCGCGAGCCGAACAAAAGGTTCAGGTGCGTGCTGACCTCTGCCTCACCGCGTTGCGGTGCGGGCCGAGCAGCAACGCGACCGGGCGCCCACGACAGGCAAGCGCCCTCCCGGTCGTGGAGCAGCGCGTAGGCCTGCTCCGCCGCGAGCCGGTGACCCAGCGCGTTCAGGTGGCGGTCTACAGGAAAATAGTCGAAATGGCGCCGGTGCAGCTTGAAATGCTCGCGATACACCGGCTCGAGGTCTACGACCCGGTAGCCGAGCTCCGCGGCCCTGCGCAGGAAATACGCCTTGGCCTCGGCAGGTCCGCGGGCGGCGTCGGGTGTCGCGGGTCGTAGAGGCCGAAGCGGTCCGCGTCGACGAGGAATGCCACGCACTGGGGCCGGATTCCCGACCGCCGTGGCAGGTCGGTGAGGAAACGATCGACGACCGCGTACTCCGCGGTCGCGTCGGGCGCCGCGAGCGGCTGGGCCTGTGCCTCGCGCACCAGGGATCCCAGCGACGGCGGCGTGAATCGCAGGTTCTGGGTGGCATAGCGGAACAGATAGAGGTCGCCCACGCTACGCCGCACACGGCTGAGCCAAGGGTGGAGCTTCCGCGGGTGCAGCTCGAGCTCCAGCCCGTCGGCGGTCTTTCGGAAATGGTAGTAGCCGGGCTGGTCGATCAGGCTTCCGGCGATGTCGCCGTCCACCAGCAGGAACACGGCTGCCCGCGGCGCGAATTCCTCCGACGCCTGGCTGGCGAGTGCGAGGTAGTCGGACAGCGACAGGCCCGACACGCCCAGGCCGTAGACGGGCGCCGCCATTCCCGGCATGCGCCCGAGAACGCCCTGCAAGGTATCACCGTAATCGTTCATCTGCGACTCGATGTAGCTGTCACCCACGACGATGACGGGCCGTGACCCCGCGACGTAATCGAAGGGGGCGAGCTGGCCGTAGGTTGTTCGTGCGGCCGTGCCGCACGTCGAGCATTTCCCAGGCCATCGAGTAGGTGAAGCGCACATGCGGCTCGTAGGTGCGCAGCGGCCGGGTCCCGACCTCCTGGGTCAGATACAGCCCGACGTTGACCGGGAGGAGGCGCAGCGCGAGCTCCAGCACGACGATCGCCGCGCCCGCCCCCGCGCAGAAAAGCGCGCCGCGGTGCACGAGCGACTTGAGCCGCTTAGAAGTTGCAGTAGATGAACTCCGGATACGGCGCGAGATCCATTGATCATCGCCAGGAGTGAGACGAGCACCGACAAAGCGCCCAGCACGGACCAGGATTGCGCCGCGACGTACGCCGCGGCGCGCCGCGCGATGCCGGTCCTGAGCCAGGCGACGATCTGCTGCGAGTTGGGCGATCCCCAGGCCATCGCGAGCAGCACGGCGATCCACGCCGTCTCGCCTCGATCCGCCGAAGGACTCCAGAGCTCCGGCCGGTATTCCCACCGCGCTCGCCGCGCCCCGCCACCCTGCGGGAGAACGATCCCGTGCAGTCCCGCCATCCCCTGCAGGATGTTGAGGGCAGCGGGGACCGAGGGCGCGCGGAAGAAGACCCATGCCACCGCGACGGCGAGAAAGGTGAAGGCGACGCCCGCCGTGCGCCCAAGAAGGGTGTGACGCTCAAGATCGTGCCCCAGAACCCCGAGCGGAACCCCGCCAGGCGTGGTTGCACGCGAGGTACAGGCCGTGCAGTCCGCCCCCACAACGCGAAGTTCCAGCCGGCGCCGTGCCACAAGCCGCCGAGCAGCATAGTCGCCATCAGGTTGGCGTACCGCCGCAGCGGGCCGCGGCGACCGCCGCCGAGCGGGATATACAGATAGTCGCGCAGGAACCGCGACAGCGTCATGTGCCAGCGCCGCCAGAACTCGATGATGTTGCCGGCCTTGTACGGCGAGTTGAAATTGAGAGGCAGATCGATGTTGAACAGCTTGGACAGTCCGATCGCCATGTCCGAGTAGCCTGAGAAATCGAAATACAGCTGCATCGTGTAGGCCAAGGTTCCCATCCAGGCCTCGACGAACGCGTCAGCCGGTAGGACGGATCGACGTCTGAAGACCGGCCCGACGTAACGGCTGCACGCCGTCGGCCAGCACAACCTTCTTGAACAGCCCGATCGAAGAGGAACACTGCGCCGATGCTGACAGTTCGTCGGATCGAAGCGGTAGGTCCGCCGGTCGGCGAACTGGGGCATCATCTCCGAGTGATGCAGGATCGGGCCGGCGATCAGGTGGGGAAATAGCTGACGAACAGCAGGTAGTGCGCCGGGCTGGATTCCCGTGCCTTGCCCTGGTGCGCGTCGACCAGGTACGCCGATCTGGGTAAAGGTGAAGAACGAGATGCCGATCGGAAGCACGATGCGTTCCCACTGCAACCCTGCGCTGGCGAGCGCTCACCGTGTCGACGAGGAGGTTCGCGTACTTGTAGTACGCCAGCAACCTCGAGGTTGAAGATCACCGCCCCGGTGAGAAGCAGGCGGCGCCTCGCTTGAGCGCCCCCGGTCGCGCAGCCACAGAATTCCTCGCCCCATGAGGAAGTTCGCCGCGATGGAGGCGAGCAGCAGCAGGGTGTAGCGCGGGCTCCAGTAGCCGTAGAAGAACACCGAGGCGAGTCCCAACGACCCCGCGGCCAGGGTCAGCCGCCCTGTCGACGAAAGAGCTGAAGAACAGCAGCACCGTCGCCGGGAGAAACAGGTAGATGAACTCGTAGGAAGTGAACAGCACGCACGCGGTTCTTTTGGGAGTTCCGTCGATCGCCGGTGGTAGACGCGGTCGGCACCCTGGCGGAGTGACGTCGAAGGCGTCCACCACGACACCGGCCCCGGTCGCCTGTATCGTCAGTGTGCGCGCCCGGGCGTCAGGCCGGAGGCCGTGAATATGACGTTCTGGTGCCCTCCGTCGGCGTCTGCGCGAAGGTGTCGACGTTATTGGCCGCGAGGGCTCCGCCCAGAGCACGCGCGCCGTCCCGCCCTGGGGCCCCGCCAGCCTATCCAGCTGACCGACGTTCCGGTGAACGAGAACGTGGCCTGGCCGCCCGCGGCGGTCGACAGGCATGCCGCAGCCTTCGCTGTAGGGGTGATCGATGCTGCCCTGCAGCCACCGCCGCCCGTGTAGGAGATCGCGGGATCCGTGGCCCCGGTGGCGGCGTCGCCGGGGTGATCACATCGAACGCGTCCACCACGATGCGATCGCGGCGGTCGACGCCAGATTGTGCATGGCCTCGTCACCTGGATCGTCAGGGTATGCGCCGCCGCTGGCGAGGCCGGTCGCCTTGAACAGCCCGCCTGACCTGCACGGGATGGGTTGGGGTCGGTCGGAGCCTGGAAGCTGTCGACCTGGGTCACGAAGGCTCCGTCCAGCGAGACGCGCGCGATCCCGTGCTGAGCCTCGCGGGCACCGAGCCAGCGCACGCCTGTGCCGGTGAAGCGTGAACGTCGCCTGTGCCGGCGGTACCGAGGCCGAGGCGGATCCGCCGCCCAGCGGTCACTGGCGTCCCCGTGGATCCAGCCCGTGCCTCAGAGTACGTAATGGCGGTGGGGATCCGTGGTCCTGCAGCCGGGAGATCGTCGCTGCGGGCACGTCGAACGCGTCCAGGATGATGAAGGCGCTCACTGCTGCGGCGTTCTGCTGGCCGGTTGCCTGATCACGAGCGTATGGCTGGTGTTTGCCAAACCGGTCGCGGTGAACATCGGGACCTGTACTTCCACGGTCTTCGAGTAGGTATCGAGCGTGGACACGAGGCTGCCGTCCAGGAATACGCTGAGCGATGCCGGTTTCTCGAACGAACGGCCGCCGATCCAGCTGACCGAAGTCCCGGTGAAGGTGAAACGTCGCCTGCGCGCCGGCGCTGTTGCTGACCGCCGCGGTGCCGCCGCTCAGGCCGCCTTGCGAATCCGAGCCCAGCCACTCGTGTATGCAATCGACGGGTCGGTCTCCTCGAAGCGCTTCGTGGCCTGCGCGCGTTGTTCACCGTCACCGTTCTGGCCGCCGAGGTGGTGAAGTTGCCCGCGGCGTCGCGCGCTGTCGCGGTAAGGGTGTGCGTGCCGTTGGCCACGCCGGCCGTGTTCCAGGACACGGAATACGGCGCGCTGGTATCTTCGGCGCCGAGGTTGGTGGTCCCGTCGAGCTGGAACTGCACGCCCACGACGCCGACGTTGTCCGGCGGCATCTGGCTGTCACCGTCACCGTGCCGGAAACGGTCGCGCCGTTCGCGGGCGCGGTGATGCTCACCGTCGGCGGCGTGGTGTCGGGCGGCGGCGCGTTGTTCACCGTAACCGTAATGGCTGCCGAGGTAGTGCGGTTGCCCGCGGCGTCGCGCGCGGTCGCGGTCAGAGTCGTGCGAGCCGTTGCCTGCGCCGGCCGTGTTCCAGGAAACCGAGTACGGTGCAACCGTATCCTCGGCGCCGAGGTTGGCCCCGTCGAGCTGGAACTGCACGCCGGCGACGCCGACGTTGTCGGACGCGTTCGCGCTCACCGCCACCGTCCCGGACACCGTCGCCCCGTTCGCAGGCGCGCTGAGACTCACCGTCGGAGGCGTGGTGTCCGGAGGCGGCGCGTTGTTCACCGTCACGGTGACCGAGTTGGAGCGAACGTGAGGCCCAGCAGACCGTCGCGCGCGACGGCGCTCAGCGTATGCGTGCCGTTGCTCACCCCGGCGGTGTTCCAGGAGACCGAGTAGGGAGCGCTCGTGTCCTCGGCGCCGAGGTTAGCGCCGTCGAGCTTGAATTGAACACCGCCGACAGTGAGCGCGCCGACGATGCTCACGCTCGCGCTCACTGGAACCGTGCCGGAGACGGTCGACCCCGAGGCGGGCGACGTCATCGTCACCACGAGGCTCCCGGTCGGCAGCGGCGGCAGCAGCTGTGCGGAGGCCCGCGGCGAGATCAGAGCTCGCGAAGCACATCACCGCCACGACTACTGCCGTCCTCTTCATGGTTCGCGCCCTTCGCTGCCGACGGGTCAGATCACGGGATCACGTCGTAGGCATCGATCAGGATCCAGGCGTTCGTCGAGACCGGGTTCTTGCCCACCACCTCGATCGTCAGCGTGTGATCTCCCCGGGCGAGCCCGTCTCGTCGAGTAGTCGGTATGCTGAGGTCCTTCGGTCGGAGCGTAGGTATCGAACTCTTCGACGAAGACGCCGTCGAGCGTGATGCGGGCGATCCCGGTCTGGCGGACCGCGGGCGCCGATCCAGCGGATCCCCGTTCCGGTGAAGAAGATGGTCGCCTGCGCGCCGACGGTCTCGGACTCCGCGGTCGCACCTTCGCTGTACGCCTTGTCGCGGTTGTCCTGGATCCACCCGGACCGTAGGAGATGGCCGGGTCGGTGTCCTGGTGGCGCACGCCGGAAGTGATCACCTCGAACGCATCGACGACGACGATCGCATCGGTCGCCGCCGGGTTGTGCTGGCCGGTGACCTGGATCGATAGCGTGTGGCTGGTCTCGGTAAGGCCCGACGCGGTGAAGATTGGCGCCTGGAAGTGCTCGGTAGGCGCATACGTGTCGAGGTTGCTCGCGACCAGCGCTCCGTCGATGAAGACGTTGGCCATTCCGGTCTGCGGTCCGTTGGCTCCGATCCAGGTCACCGCGGTGCCGATGAACGAAAACTGCGCCTGGGCGTTCGGCTGATTGGCGAGCGCCGTTATCCCTGCGCTCCACGGCCGGCTGGTGTCGCCCTGCACCCAGTTACCGGCGCTGAAGCTCACGCTGGGATCGGTTTCCTGCAGGCGTGTGATCGTCACCGCCGGAACGTCGAAGGCATCGATGACGATGACATTGCCGGCCGCCGACGCGTTCTGCTGACCGGTCACCTCGATCGTCAGCGTATGGCTGGTGTTGGCGAGATCGGTCGCCTCGAACATCGGGACGCGTATCTCCTTGGTCTTCGAGTAGGTGTCGACATTGCGCAGGAAGACGCCGTCGAGCGAGACGCGGGCGATCCCCGTCGTAGAGTCGCGCGCTCCAATCCAGGTGACAGATGGCCCAGTGAAGGTGAACGAGGCCTGCGCACCCGGCGCGCCCGGAAAGGCGGCGGTGCCGCCGCTCCAGGTCTCGCTGTTGTCGCCCTGCGTCCAGCCGCTCGTGTAGATGACCGACGGATCGTTCTCCTCGAAGCGCGTCGATGCCGGAGGCGGAGGTGTGACATTGTTCGACACGGTCACGGTCACGGGGTTGGAGGTAAATTGCAGCGCGCCGAGGAGCGTCCGCGCGACCGCCGTCAGCGTATGGGAGCCGTCACTCGTGGTCGCGGTGTTCCAGGAGATCGAGTACGGCGCACTCGTATCTGCGCCGCCGACGTTCTGGCCGTCGAGCTGGAACTGGACGCTCTGGACGGTGAGAAACCCGACGATGCTCACGTTCGCGCTCACCGGCACGGTGCCGGACACCGTCTGCCCCGAGCCCGGGGACGACATGGTCACGACCAAGCTGCCCAGCTGAGCCTGGGCCTGTAGCGGGATGAGGGCGAGGATGGACGCTGCAAAGAGCCCGAATGCGCTGGCGTGCCTCTTGATGTTCTGCATGGTTGCTCCGCTAAAGAGTGCAATACAAAACCGAGTAAGCCTTCACCGGTCCTCTCTTACGAATCGGATTCTTGGATCTCAATGTGTAGCGTTGACGCGATCGGCATGCTCCGGATGGACTGCCGCGCAAATTTCTTCCAGAGCCCGCTCGTACCGGTCCACCATCGTCTTCTCGGAGAAGAGCGTTTCCACGGTCGCGCGCGCTTCCCGCCCCATCCGCCGCGATACCTCGCGGTCCGCGAGGATCGCGAGCTTCTCGACGAAGGCTTCGGTATCGCCCGCCGGAAAAAGGAACCCGGTCTTTCCGGGGCGATCATTTCCGCAGCCCCGCCCACGTCGGAGGTGGACGACCGGCCGGCTCAGCGCCATCGCTTCTATCGCCGAAAGGGAGAAGGTCTCGGTGTAGCTGCACAGCGTCATCACGTCGCACGCCGCGACACTAAGCATCGCACGTCCTGTTGGATCCCCGTGATGGCGACCTTGTCCGCGACGCCGAGCGCGCGCGCGCGGCCTCGACTGCGTCGCGCATCCCGCCGTCGCGCTATGATCAACGCTCAGGCCGGGATGCCCTTGGCGCGCAGGCGCCGCGACGGCCTTGACCAGTTGCACGGCGGGTTCTTCTCCGGCCGCAGCAGCGCGGACAGGCCGACCACGTAGTCCGCGTCGGGAAACCCCAGCGCGCTGCGCAGGGCGCGACGTTCCTCAGGGCTCCACCTGTCGCGGAACGCGTCGGTGTCGACCCCGTTGTAGATCACCTCGCTCCTTCTCGAGAACAACTCCCGCGGCGCTCCCAGTAGCGGCGTTGCCTGTGGCAACACGAAGACCGAGCAATCCGCGCTTCTGAAGAAACAGGCGGTAGAGCATCATCTCGGCAGCCGCTCTCGGCTCCGAGCTAGCCGGTGTCTGAGTGATAGGTGACCACCAGGGGCGTGCGCAGGCGCGCGAGGCGCAGAGCGAGCCAGCAGTGCATGAGGGCGTACGGATTCGCGGCGACGATCGCCGACGGTTCGATGCGCGACTAAGCTGCACCGCGAAATCTGCCACCGCGCGCAGGTCGAGATAGCGTGTCGCGGCGAGGCTTCTCGGCGTGACGCCGCCTTGCAGGCGCGCACGCGTATCCCCGGGCCGACGATCCTCTTGACGCAGACCGCGTGGCACTGGTGGCCGCGTTCCGACAGCCGGTTCATCAGGCCGAGAGTGTGGCGCTCGGCGCCGCCGGGCGACAGAGAGCCGGTCACGAAGATCAGGCGCGCCACGGTGCGACCACCAGACCCATTCCGAAGCACTCGGCCATCGCCGCGTAGGCTGCGGCGAGAACCGCGCCGCCGACGGCGAGGTGCACGATCGGCCCGTTCCCAGCGAAATAGCGGGCGACGACGCTCCATGCGAGCACCGCGGCGAGAATCGCGAACAGGAGCCTCATTCCGAGCGAGCGCCAGTCCTCGCAGGCTCCGAAGCGGCAACCGCGCGAGCCTGCCGGATTCGCCAGAGGGTCGCGAGGCGGTCGAGGTGATCACGGTCACGCTGCCCGCGGCCGCTCCGGGGAGACCGAAGCGCAGCGCGGCCCACCAGTCGAGGGCGACCGCTACGACCAGCGCGACCAGGTTCAGGCACATGACGAACGGCCCTTGGCGCAGCAGCATGGTGATGCTCGCGGTCTCGAGCACGAGGGCGGCGATGCCGACGATGTAGACGCGCATCACCGTGGCCGCGGAAGGTAGGTGGCGGTGTAGACGAGCGTCACCAGGTCTTCCGCGAAGGCGAAGGCGAAAGCCAGCAGGGGATACACGATCGTTGCGACCATGATGTTCGCGCGGCTGTTGAGATCCAGCATGCCTGCACGTCGCCGGACGCCTCCAGCCGGCTCATGCTCGGCAGGAAGGCGCAGCTCACCGACAGGCGAAACAGGTTCATCAGCGGCCCGAGGACCGCGGCGATCGAGAACGAGGCGAACGCCCCAGGGAAAAGAGCGCGGCGGCCACCCACTGGTCCGCCTGCGTGCGCAGGCCGTACAGCGCGCCCGCCACCCCGACGGCGCGCGGCACCTGCAGCAGCTCCGAGAGGACGCGGCGATCGAGAATCGGCGCGTGCAGGCCGTGATGGACGCCGCCACGTAACCGAGCATGCAAGCGACCTTTAGAAAGCCCACGAACGCGAGCAGCACGTGGAGCACCGGCCCCAGCTCGCGGCGGTCAGAGTGGCGGCCAGAAAGGGCCGCCGCACGTAGCGCGGCGAGGCCCACGGTCGATACGGCCTGCCACCTCACCTGCTCCTCGATGGTGGGCAGCAGATCGAGGAGCGCCGCGACCACCCACAGGAGCACGAACGCGGGCACAGTCGCGTCGCGCGCCGCGAGAGCGCGCATTTTCTCCGGCAGCCAGGGATTCCAGGCGCTCACGGCCCACGCCGAAATCAAGCCGGTGAGAGCGAGGAACAGCAGAGTCTGGTTGATGTAGAGCCGCTTCCTCGGCGCGTCCGAGGCGCGGCAGAAAGTAGTACAGGCTCGCCGGCATGTCGAGCGTGGCGATCACCATGACCGTTCCCACCCCAGCCAAAGCAGCCGGTATTCCCGAACGCCTCCGCGTCCAGGAAGCGCACCAGCACGACCGGCAGCAGAAACTGGATCGCGAAGTCGAAGGCCTTCGCCGCGCCGAGGAGAGCGCCCGACGCCCCAGGCGGTGCACCGTCGCCGCGTCGGTCGGGGCTTCCAGGTCGGCGCTCATGCCACTGACCGCGCCGCAGGCTTTTGCGCGCTGGCCGTACATCATCCCGATCGCGAGCCACAGGAAGGACTGCTCGGGCATCGGCGCGAGGCTGCTGTCGGTCATATACGAGAGCAATACGTAACTGAACAGCGC
>ERZ1370068.2559-contig-1700_pt1 | contig 22695 bp, 22 predicted proteins | sample MGYA00561227_ERZ1370068 | MGnify/ENA primary metagenome ERZ1370068 (study PRJEB38410, sample SAMEA6850437) | metagenome | study: Metagenomic assessment of the ecological functions of the soil: analysis of the soil microbiota associated with the...
GTGACCGGCGGCCTGTCGCCGGGCCAGGTCGTCGTCACGGCCGGCGTGCATGTGCTGAACCCGGGCCAGAAGGTCAAGTTCTACGTCGATCCGGCGCCTCGCCTCGGCGACGGCGGCGGCCATCGCGTCCACCGCGGTCACCGTCAAGTGAGCGGGCGACCGTGAACGCGCATTCACCGACACCGTCGCCGCGCGCAAAGCGCTTCAACATCTCCGAAGTGGGCGCTGGAGCATCCGGCGCTGACGCGCTACCTGCTGGTCGTGCTGCTGGTGCTGGGCCTGGCGGCCTACTTCCAGCTCGGGCAGGACGAAGATCCGCCGTTCACCTTCCGCGCGATGGTCGTGCGCGCCTACTGGCCGGGCGCCACGGCGCAGCAGGTCGCCGAGCAGGTGACCGACAAGCTCGAGAAGACGCTGCAGGAGGTGCCGTACGCCGACAAGATCCGCAGCTACTCCAAGCCGGGCGAGACGCTGATCATCTTCCAGGTGAAGGACTCGTCGCCGCCGAAGGAGATGCCGCAGATCTGGTACACGGTGCGCAAGAAGATCGGCGACATGCGCGGCACGCTGCCGGCCGGCGTCATCGGGCCCGTTCTTCAACGACGAGTTCGGCGACGTCTACGGCTCGATCTACGCGCTGTCGAGCGACGGCTTCACGCTACGAGGAGCTGAAGGAGCAGGCCGACCGCGTGCGCCAGCGCCTGCTGAAGGTGAAGGACGTCAACAAGGTCGAGATCTTCGGCGCGCAGGACGAGAAGATCTTCGTCGAGATCTCGCAGAAGCGCCTCGCGCAGCTGGGCCTCGACTTCAACACGGTGCATCGCGCAGCTCGGCCAGCAGAACGCGGTCGAGTCGGCCGGCGCGATCGACGCGCCGACCGACTACGCTGCAGGTGCGCGTCGGCGGCCAGTTCAACTCGGTCGAGCGACCTGCAGGCGTCTGCCGATCCGCGCCGGCCGGCAACAGCTTCGCGCTCGGCGACATCGCCGACCGTCAAGCGCGCGCTACGTCGATCCGCCGCAGGTCAAGGTGCGCGCACCAGCGGCAAGGAGGTGCATCGCGCTCGGCATCTCGATGGCCAAGGGCGGCGACATCATCGAGCTGGGCAAGGCGCTGAAGGCGGCCACCGACGACGATCCGCGCCGAGCTGCCGGTGGGCATCGAGCTGCAGCAGTTCCAGAACCAGTCGACGGTCGTCGTCGCGCTCGGTCGGCGAGTTCGTCGCGCGTGCTGATCGAGGCGGTGCGTCGATCGTGCTGGCGGTGAGCTTCATCAGCCTCGGCCTGCACTTCAGGCCGCTTCGCGCATCGACTGGCGGCCCGGGCATGGTGGTCGGCATCACGATCCCGCTGGTGCTCGCGATCACCTTCGTCACGATGTACTACTGGGGCGTCGGCCTGCACAAGATCTCGCTCGGCTCGCTGATCATCGCGCTCGGGCCTGCTGGTGGACGACGCGATCATCGCGGTCGAGATGATGGTGCGCAAGCTCGAGGAGGGCTACGACAAGGCGCGCGCCGCGACCTTCGCCTACGAGGCCACGGCGATGCCGATGCTCACCGGCACGCTGATCACCGCGGTGGGCTTCCTGCCGATCGGCATGGCCAAGTCGACCGTCGGCGAATACACCTTCGCGATCTTCGCGGTGACCGCGGCGGCGCTGCTGATCTCGTGGCTCGTGTCGGTCTACTTCGTGCCGTACCTCGGCACGCTGCTGCTGAAGACCAAGCCGCACGCCGCCGGCGACGCAGCCGCACGAGCTCTTCGACACGCCGTTCTACAGCGCGCTTCCGCGCGCTGGTGAACTGGTGCGTGCAGCACCGCTGGATCACGCATCGGCGCTGACGATCGGCACGCTGGTGCTGGGCCTCGTCGGCATGGGCAAGGTGCAGCAGCAGTTCTTCCCCGATTCGAGCCGGCCCGAGATCCTGGTCGACCTCTGGTTCCCGGAAGGCACGTCGTATCGCCGCCAACGAAGCGGTGACCAAGCGCGTCGAGGCGCGCCTGATGAAGCTCGAGGGCGTCGACCACGTCACGCACCTGGATCGGCAGCGGCGTGCCGCGCTTCGTACCTGCCGCTCGACCAGATCTTCCCGCAGACCAACGCGTCAGCCAGATCGATCGTGCTGCCCAAGGACCTGAAGGCGCGCGAGACGCTGCGCATGCGGCTGCCGGCGCTGCTCGCCGACCGGAGTTCCCCGAGGTGCGCGGCCGCGTCAAGCTGCTGCCCAACGGGCCGCCGGTGCCGTATCCGGTGCAGTTCCGCGTCGTCGGGCCGGACCCGGCCAAGGTGCGCGCGCTACGCCGACGAGGTCAAGGCGATCATGCGCGCAGAACCCGAACATGCGCGGCGTCAACGACAACTGGAACGAGTCGGTCAAGGTGCTGCGGCTGGACGTCGACCAGGACAAGGCGCGCGCGCTCGGCGTCTCCAGCCAGGCGATCGCGCAGGCTGCGCGCACGATCAACAGCGGCACGACGATCGGCCAGTACCGCGACGGCGACCAGCTCATCGACATCGTGCTGCGCCAGCCGCTCGGACGAGCGCAACGCGATCACCGACCTCGGCGAACGCCTACGTGCCCACGACGACGCGGCCGCAGCATCCCGCTGGCGCAGATCGCCGAAGGCGAGCTTCGTCTGGGAGCCGGGCGTGCTGTGGCGCGAGAGCCGCGACTACGCCGGCGACGGTGCAGGGCGACATCGTCGAAGGCCTGCAGGGCGCGACGGTGACCGCGCAGCTCGACCCGCTGTTCGCAGCCGATCGCGCCAGCGCATGCTGCCGGGGCTACCGCATCGAGGTCGCCGGCGCGGTGGAGGAAAGCAGCAAAGGGCCAGGGCTCGATCGCGGCCGGCGTGCCGCTGATGCTGTTCATCATGTTCACGCTGCTGATGCTGCAGCTGCACGAGCTTCAGCCGCTCGATGCTGGTGTTCCTGACCGGGCCGCTGGGCATCGCCGGCGTGGCCGGCGCGCTGCTGCTGCTGAACCGGCCGTTCGGCTTCGTCGCGCTGCTGGGCGTGATCGCGCTGATCGGCATGATCATGCGCAACTCGGTGATCCTGATCGACCAGATCGAGCAGGACCGCGGCGCAGGGCGTGCCGACCTGGGACGCGATCGTCGAGGCGGCGGTGCGGCGCTTCCGGCCGATCGTGCCTGACCGCCGCGGCGGCGGTGCTGGCGATGATCCCGCTGTCGCGCAGCGTGTTCTGGGGCCGATGGCGGTGCGCCATCATGGGCGGCCTGATCGTCGCGACCGTGCTGACGCTGCTGGCGCTGCCGGCCATGTACGCGGCCTGGTTCCGCGTCAAGCCGCAGGCGAGAAACGCGCCGGCAGGTCCCTGCGGCGCTCAGCCGGCTAAAATACGCGGTTTGCCGATGCGCTGAGAACGGGGTCGCCGCGGCGGCCCCGCATCTCGTTATTGTCTCCTGTCGCGCGGGTGGCGAAATTGGTAGACGCACCAGGTTTAGGTCCTGACGCCAGCGATGGCGTGCGGGTTCGAGTCCCGCCCCGCGCACCAGCACCAGCCACTCAGAGAGTCACATCATCATGGCCGTCAACGTTGAAACCCTCGACAAGCTCGAGCGCCGCATCACGCTGACGCTGGCCGCCGACGCCATCCACGTCGAAGTCGAGTCGCGCCTGAAGAAGCTGTCGCGCACCGTCAAGGCGGACGGCTTTCGCCCGGGCAAGGTGCCGATGAGCGTGGTCGCGCAGCGCTACGGCTACTCGGTGCACTACGAGGTGATGAACGACAAGGTCGGCCAGGCGTTCTCGCAGGCCGCCAACGAGGCCAAGCTGCGCGTCGCCGGCGCGCCGACGCATCACCGAGAAAGAAGGCGCCCCGAAGGCGAGATCGCCTTCGACGCGACCTTCGAGGTCTATCCCGGAGGTCAAGATCGGCGACCTGTCGAGCGCCGAAGTCGAGCACGGTCGACGACCGAGGTCACGCGACGCGGCCATCGACAAGACGCTCGACATCCTGCGCAAGCAGCGCCGCACCTTCGCGCAGCGCCCGGCGGCCGAAGGCGCCGCAGTCGAAGGCGACCGCGTGACGATCGACTTCGAAGGCAAGATCGACGGCGTGCCGTTCGAGGGCGGCAAGGCCGAGGACTTCCAGTTCATGATCGGCGAAGGCCAGATGCTCGAGCAATTCGACGACGCCGTGCGCGGCATGAAGGCCGGCGAATCGAAGACCTTTCCCGCTGCAGTTCCCGGCCGACTATCACGGCAAGGACGTGGCCGGCAAAGGAAGCCGACTTCATCGTCACCGTGAAGAAGATCGAGGCCCAGCACCTGCCCGAGGTGAACGAGGCGTTCGCCAAGTCGCTCGGGCATCGCCGACGCGCACGGTCGAGGCGCTGCGCGCGCGACGTCAAGAAGAACCTCGAGCGCGAAGTCAAGTTCCGCGTGCTGGCGCGCAACAAGGCCGCGCGTGATGGACGCGCTGGTCGGCAGGCGGCCGAGCTCGACGTGCCGAAGGCGCTGGTCGCCGGCGAGGTCGAGCGCATGATCGAAGGCGCGCGCGCCGACCTGAAGAAGCGCGGCGTCAAGGACGCCGACAACGGCGCCGATCCCCGGCCGAGATCTTCCAGCCCGCAGGCCGAGAAGCGCGTGCGCCTGGGCCTGGTGGTCGGCCGAGCTGGTGCGCGCCAACAACCTGCAGGCCAAGCCCGAGCAGCTGCAGGCGCACATCGAGGAGATGGCGCAGAGCTACGAGAAGCCGTCGGAGGTGGTGCGCTGGTACCTCGGCGACCGCCAGCGCATGGCCGAGGTCGAGGCCGTGGTGATCGAGAACAACGTCGCCGACTTCGTGCTCGAGCAAGGCGCAAGGTCACCGACAAGGCGCTGCCGTTCGACGAGCTGATGACGGCCTGATCAGCAGCCGTCGAACGGGGCGCCGTGCCGCGAGGCGCGGTGCCTTCCTGTGCACGGTCGCCCGCTTGTGGCGACATAATCGAGCCCCAGCATCTGTTCGAATCTTCCTCGAGGAGAGCCAACATGAGCGCGCTGGAGACCACCAAGGCCTGGGCATGGTGCCCGATCGTCATCGAGACAGTCGGGCCGCGGCGAGCGCGCCTACGACATCTACAGCCGGCTGCTGCGCGAGCGCGTCATCTTCCTGGTCGGGCCGGTCAACGACCAGACGGCCAACCTGGTGGTCGCGCAGCTGCTGTTCCTGGAGAGCGAGAACCCGGACAAGGACATCTCGCTGCTACATCAACTCGCCGGGCGGCTCGGTGAGCGCGGGCCTGTCGATCTTCGACACGATGCAGTTCATCAAGCCCGACGTGTCGACGCATGTGCATGGGCATGGCCGCGAGCATGGGCGCGTTCCTGCTGCTGGCCGGCGCGAAGGGCAAGCGCTTCGCGCTGCCGAACTCGCGCATCATGATCCACCAGCCGTCGGGCGGCGCGCAGGGCCAGGCGACCGACATCGAGATCCAGGCGCGCGAGATCCTGAAGACGCGCGAGCAGCCTGAACCGGATCTACGCCGAGCGCACCGGCCAGCCGATCGAGAAGATCCGTGCCGACATCGGAGCGTGACTTCTTCATGGTCCGGCCGAGAAGCCAAGGCCTACGGCCTGATCGACCAGGTGCTCGAACGCCGCATGTGACGTTGTCCTGAGGCTGATTGCCGTGCACGGAGCGCCGCAGCAACACTGACAGGGCCTTCTTCCAGCGAAGGCCCGGTTTTCTTTCCACTATCATTGATCCAGCCTTACCCCGCACCCGCGACACTGCCCCATGGCCGACAAAAAGGCTCTTCCAGCGAGAAGGTCCTGTACTGCTCGCTTCTGCGGCAAGAGCCAGCACGAGGTGAAGAAGCTCATCGCCGGGCCGTCGGTGTTCATCTGCGACGAGTGCATCGAGCTGTGCAACGACATCATCCGCGACGAAGTGCCGGCCGAAGGCGCCGACGCGAAGGCCGCGAAGTCCGATCTGCCGATCCCGACCGAGATCAAGGCGAGCCTCGACCAGTACGTGATCGGCCAGGAGGCCGGCCAAGCGCACGCTGTCGGTCGCGGTCTACAACCACTACAAGCGGCTCAAGCACATGAGCCGCGCCAAGGACGACGATCGAGCTGTCGAAGAGCAACATCCTGCTGATCGGGCCCGACGGGCTCGGGCAAGACGCTGCTCGCGCAGACGCTCGCGCGACTGCTCAACGTGCCGTTCGTGATCGCGGACGCGACCACGCTGACCGAAGCGGGCTACGTCGGCGAGGACGTCGAGAACATCATCCAGAAGCTGCTGCAGAACTGCAACTACGACGTCGAGAGCGCGCAGCGCGGCATCGTCTACATCGACGAGATCGACAAGATCTCGCGCAAGGCCGACAACCCGTCGATCACCCGCGACGTGTCGGGCGAGGGCGTGCAGCAGGCGCTGCTCAAGCTGGTCGAGGGCACGATGGCGTCGGTGCCGCCGCAGGGCGGCCGCAAGCACCCGAACCAGGACTTCCTGCAGATCGACACGACCAACATCCTGTTCATCTGCGGCGGCGCGTTCGACGGCCTCGAGAAGGTCATCCAGAACCGCTCCGAGAAGTCCGGGCATCGGCTTCGGCGCCACGGTGCACAGCAAGAGCGAGACGCCGCGTCTCCGAGGTGTTCCGCGAGGTCGAGCCCGAAGACCTGATCAAGTTCGGCCTGATTCCCGAACTGGTGGGCCGCCTGCCGGTCGTCGCCACGCTCGGGCGAGCTGACCGAAGACGCGCTGGTGCAGATCCTGACCGAGCCGAAGAACGCGCTGGTCAAGCAGTACCAGAAGCTGTTCGCGATGGACGGCGTCGAGCTCGAGATCCGCCCGTCGGCGCTGCACGGCGATCGCCCGCAAGGCGCTCGCGCGCAAGACCGGCGCGCGCGGACTGCGTTCGATCATGGAGCAGTCGCTGATCGACACGATGTTCGACCTGCCCACGCTGGACGGCGTCGCCAAGGTCGTGCTCGACGAGCACACGATCGAGGACGACGCGAAGCCGCTGCTCGTCTACCGCGAGCAGGCCAAGGCCAGCGCCTGACGTCCGGTGCACTGCCGAACCGTCCACAGAACGCGGCCGGCTTCTTGCAATCCGATTCGCTCGAGCCTCAATTGCGGTCCGAGAAAGAGAGGATCTCAATGTCCGGACATCCCGTCCTGCCCGCTGAACGAATCACGCTGCCGCTGCTTGCCGCTGCGCGATGTGGTCGTGTTCCCCACATGGTGATTCCGCTGTTCGTGGGCCGTCCCAAGTCGCATCAAGGCGCTCGAAGCCGCGATGGAGGCCGGACGCCAGATCATGCTGGTCGCGCAGAAGGCCGCCGGCAAGGACGAGCCGAAGCCCGACGACATGTTCGAAGTCGGCTGCGTGTCCAGCATCCTGCAGATGCTGAAGCTGCCCGACGGCACCGTGAAGGTGCTGGTCGAAGGCATCCAGCGCGCCAACACGCACAGCATCCGCGACAACGGCGAGCATTTCGTGGCCGAAGTCACGCCGGTGCCGCCCGAGGCCGAGACGCAAGCCCGAGATCGAGGCGCTGCGCCGCGCGGTCACGCAGCAGTTCGACCAGTACGTCAAGCTGAACAAGAAGATCCCGCCGGAAATCCTGACCTCGATCGCGGGCATCGACGACGCCGGCCGCCTGGCCGACACGATCGCCGCGCACCTGCCGCTCAAGCTCGAGAACAAGCAGGCGGTGCTCGACCTGTTCGCCGTCGACAAGCGGCTCGAGAAGCTGCTCGAGCAGCTCGAGCACGAGGTCGACATCCTGCAGGTCGAGAAGCGCATCCGCGGCCGCGTCAAGCGCCAGATGGAGAAGAGCCAGCGCGAGTACTACCTGAACGAGCAGGTCAAGGCGATCCAGAAGGAGCTCGGCGACGGCGAAGAAGGCGCCGACATGGAAGAGCTCGAGAAGAAGATCACCGCCGCGCAAGATGCCCAAGGAAGCGCGCAAGAAGGCCGACGCCGAGCTCAAGAAGCTGAAGCTGATGTCGCCGATGTCGGCCGAGGCGACCGTCGTGCGCAACTACATCGACACGCTGGTCAGCCTGCCCTGGAGCAAGAAGACCAAGATCAAGCACGACCTCGCGCACGCCGAGACGGTGCTGAACGAGGACCACTACGGCCTCGAGAAGGTCAAGGACCGCATCCTCGAGTACCTCGCGGTGCAGCAGCGCGTCGACAAGGTGAAGGCGCCGATCCTGTGCCTGGTCGGGCCCCCGGGCGTCGGCAAGACCTCGCTCGGGCAGTCGGTGGCGCGCGCCACCGGGCGCAAGTTCGTGCGCATGGCGCTGGGCGGCGTGCGCGACGAGGCCGAGATCCGCGGCCACCGCCGCACCTACATCGGCTCGATGCCGGGCAAGGTGCTGCAGAGCCTGACGCAAGGTCGGCACGCGCAATCCGCTGTTCCTGCTCGACGAGATCGACAAGCTCGGCATGGACTTCCGCGGCGACCCGTCGTCGGCGCTGCTCGAGGTGCTCGATCCCGAGCAGAACCACACGTTCAGCGACCACTACGTCGAGGTCGACTTCGACCTGTCGCGACGTGATGTTCATCGCCACGTCGAACTCGATGAACATCCCGCCGGCGCTGCTCGACCGGATGGAAGTGATCCGCCTGTCGGGCTACACCGAGGACGAGAAGGTCAACATCGCGCAGCGCTACCTGCTGCCCAAGCAGGCGAAGAACAACGGCGTCAAGGACGAGGAGACTCGAAGTCACCGAAGTCGGCGGTGCGCGGCATCATCCGCTACTACACGCGCGAAGCCGGCGTGCGCTCGCTCGAGCGCGAGATCTCGAAGATCTGCCGCAAGGTGGTCAAGGGCGTGCAGCTCAAGAAGATCGACGGCAAGGTCGTCGTCACCGACGAGAACCTCAACGACTTCCTCGGCGTGCGCAAGTTCGACTACGGCCAGGCCGAGAAGAAGAACCAGGTCGGCCAGGTGGTCGGGCCTCGCGTGGACGGAAGTCGGCGGCGACCTGCTGACGATCGAGTCCGCGGTGATGCCCGGCAAGGGCAGCATCATCCGCACCGGCTCGCTGGGCGACGTGATGAAGGAGTCGGTCGAGGCCGCCCGCTCGGTGGTGCGCAGCCGCGCGCGCGCCGCCTGGGCATCAAGGACGAGATGTTCGAGAAGCGCGACATCCACATCCACGTGCCCGACGGCGCGACGCCCAAGGACGGCCCGAGCGCGGGCGTCGGCGATGACGACGGCCTTCGTGTCGGCGCTCACCGGCATCCCGGTGCGCGCCGACGTCGCGATGACCGGCGAGATCACGCTGCGCGGCGAGGTCACGGCGATCGGCGGCCTGAAGGAGAAGCTGCTCGCGGCCCACCGCGGCGGCATCAAGACCGTGCTGATCCCCGAAGAGAACGTCAAGGATCTGCAGGACATCCCGGAGAACGTGAAGAACCAGCCTCGAGATCGTGCCGGTGAAGTGGATCGACACGCGTGCTCGAGGTCGCGCTCGAGATCGAGCGCCGCAGCCGCTGCCCGAAGAAGAGGCCGTGCAAGGTCGAGCCTGAGCCGAAGCCGCACCGCCGCGCAGCCCGGCGTCGGCGTGGATCTGAAGCACTGACGCACGAGGCGAAATGATCGAGGGCCGCCTGAGCATGCGCGGCCCTCGTCTGCCGGCATATAATGCGAGGCTCGACGCGGGAATAGCTCAGTTGGTAGAGCGCAACCTTGCCAAGGTTGAGGTCGCGAGTTCGAGACTCGTTTCCCGCTCCAGTTCTGAAAAGGAAGCTTCGGCTTCCCTTTTCATAGCCCTTCTCATGCCGGCGGGCGACGCCGCATTTGTGAGAATGCGGCCCACTCGGCGCGGTAGCAAAGCGGTTATGCACCGGATTGCAAATCCGTGTAGGTCGGTTCGACTCCGGCCCGCGCCTCCAAATTTCTCCATCAACTGCATAGCGCCCCGGCACGAGTACCTCCACACTCGCCGGCGCTCTTGGTTACGAGGTGGTGCCGCTCCGCGCCGAGCTGCTGACGCAGGAGGGCGCTAAAACGTGTCGCCGCTTCGACTTCGCCAAGCTGTTGGAGTGCGGTGCGCCACCGCTTCGCTAGACCGGCAGCATCGACGGGTCCGCACTGTCGCAGCGAGAACGAGCAGTTCCTGCGAGATCGCGAAGGGCAGTTCAGTGCGACGTTCGACGTCAGCAACGTCGGCGTGCGCGCGCCGATCCGTGGGGTTCGCGCGCCGCCGGGCAGCCCAGGTCAGGACCCGGCCTCCGACTGAACGGCGCCGCTGGTGCGCGGGACGGGGATCGAACCCGTATACCCCCTTTCGAGAGTGGCGGGTTTTAAGCCCGCTGCGTCTGCCAGTTCCGCCACCCGCGCGGGCGCCGGCGATCATAGTGGGCGCGTTTGCGCGGGCCTTCGCGCAGCACAGACTTCCCTGGACGAAGGGCGCGATCCGGTGTCGGGTCGTTGGGGTCACCCCAGGGAGCAGCAGGGGCATGCCTTCGACGCTGCACGGGAATGGCAGCCAGGCTCGGGCGATGCGCCGAAGCTGCGCGACGTCGCCCGTCGTCGTGCAGGCGTGCCACCGTCGGCGCACCGGGCGCGATGGCCAGCTGCGTCACGGCGTGGCGGGCGACGGCGTCGGCGGTGTCGACGATGCGCACGTCTGGACCCAGGGCGGCGGCCAGAAGTGCCGCCGCACCGAAGCAATTGCGTGCAGCCCAGCACGACGGGTGTCCACGCGAGGCGGCCAGCAGAGCCGCCGCGTGCTATGGCGGCAGCGGCGTGCAGCGCGGGCGCGTCGAGGTCGCCGTCCTCGATCAGGCGCGCCAGGCCGGGGCAGGGACGGGCGACGTATGCGACAGGCGCGCAGGCTGCGCGCCGCAGCGGCGCCGCGTACCGGGCGCTCGTCAGCGTGCCGGTGGTGGCCATCACGCCGACCCGGCCGTTTCGCGTCAGCGCCGCAGCCGGCGAGCCCCGGCTCCACCCCGACGATGGGAACAGTGGGCCAGGTCGCGCGCAATTGCGCAGCACCGCGGCCGCGGTGGCGGTGTTGCAGGCGACGACGATGACGGCCGCGCCTTCGAGAGCAGGTGGGAGACGATGCGGCGCGAGCGCTCGACGACGAAGCCGACGTCGCGCTCGCCGTACGGCGCATGGCCGGAGTCGGCGACGTACAGCAGGTCGGCATGCGGCACCCGGCGTTGCATGGCCTGCAGCACGGACAGGCCGCCGACGCCGGAGTCGAAGACTCCGATCGAGCGGGACGGGTGAGACCACTGGGGTGGACGTTGAGGCGCGAAGTCTCAGCGACGTCCCTGCGCGTCGTCGTGGCAAAATGGTGCGATCCGTTCGATTTCCTTGTTCCGGCTGTCTTTCTTTGCGAACGCCAGCTTGGCGGAGGCCAGCCTGCCCACTAAAATTCAGGCCCACATCGTTTACGTCAATTCCCCAGGGAGTGCGTCGAAATGAAGGTCCCGGTACCAGTCGAAGCGGGTCGTCGACTTCAACGTCAAGGTGCGGGTGAAGTCCGACGGCACAGGGAGTGGACATCGCCAACGTCAAGATGAGCATGAACCCCTTCGACGAGATCGCCGTCGAAGAGGCGGTGCGCCTGAAGGAGAAGGGCGTGGTCACCGAAGTCATCGCCGTCTCCTGCGGCGTGACGCAAGTGCCAGGAGACCCTGCGCACCGCCATGGCCATCGGCGCCGACCGCGGCATCCTGGTCGAGACCACCGAAGAGCTGCAGCCGCTGGCCGTCGCCAAGCTGCTCAAGGCGCTGGTCGACAAGGAACAGCCCGAGCTGATCATCCTGGGCAAGCAGGCCATCGACGACGACGCCAACCAGACCGGCCAGATGCTCGGCCGCGCTGGCCGACCTGCCGCAGGCCACCTTCGCCTCCAAGGTCGAAGTCGGCCGACGACAAGGTCAAGGTCACGCGCGAAGTCGACGGCGGCCTGGAGACCGTCTCGCTGACGCTGCCCGGCGGTCATCACCACCGACCTGCGCCTGAACGAGCCGCGCTACGTCGACGCTGCCCAACATCATGAAGGCCAAGAAGAAGCAGCTCGACATCGTTCAAGCCCGAGGACCTGGGCGTGGACGTCAAGCCGCGCCTGAAGACCCTGAAGGTCAGCCGAGCCGCCCGAAGCGCGGCGCCGGCATCAAGGTGCCCGACGTCGCGACGCTGGTGCGACAAGCTGAAGAACGAAGCCAAGGTGATCTGAGCATGACCGCACTCGTTATTGCCGAACACGACCACGCCACCGTCAAGCGGCGCGACCCTCAACACCGTGACCGCGGCATCGCCGTGCGGCGGCGACGTCCACGTGCTGGTGGCCGGCGCCAACGCCGCCGAAGCCGCGCAAGGCCGCCGCGCAGATCGCCGGCGTGGCCAAGGTGATCGCACGCCGACAGCGCCGCAGCTTGGCCGAGAACGGCTGGCCGAGAACGTCGCCGCGCAGGTGCTGGCGATCGCCAGGCAACTACAGCCACATCCTGTTCCCGGCCACCGCCAGCGGCAAGAACGTCGCGCCGCGCGTGGCCGCCAAGCTCGACGTGGCGCAGATCAGCGACATCACCAAGGTCGACAGCCCCGACACCTTCGAGCGCCCGATCTACGCCGGCAACGCCGATCGCCATCGTGCAGAGCAGCGACGCGATCAAGGTCATCACGGTGCGCACCACCGGCTTCGATGCCGGCGGCCGCCACCGGTGGCAGCGCCGCGGTCGAAACGCGTGACCGGCGTGGCCGACAGCGGCAAGTCGAGCTTCGTCGGCCGCGAGGTCACCAAGAGCGACCGCCCCGAGCTGACCGCCGCCAAGATCATCGTCTCCGGCGGCCGCGCGCTGGGCAGCAGCGAGAAGTTCAACGAGGTGCTGGCGCCGCTGGCCGACAAGCTCGGCGCGGCGCCTGGGCGCGAGCCGCGCCGCGGTGGACGCGGGCTACGCGCCCGAACGACTGGCAGGTCGGCCAGACCGGCAAGATCGTCGCGCCGCAGCTGTACATCGCCTGCGGCATCTCGGGCGCGATCCAGCACCTGGCCGGCATGAAGGACTCCAAGGTGATCGTGGCGATCAACAAGGACGCCGGAAGCGCCGATCTTCAGCGTCGCCGACTACGGCCTCGAGGCCGACCTGTTCACGGCCGTGCCGGAGCTGGTCAAGGCGCTGCTGACGCCGCCCAGCGCCATGATCGGAGCCGAGGGGCATCGTTCGCGATGCCCTTTTCGCATCCGTTGCATGCTGGAGACAAGAGACACATGAGCTACACCGCCCCGCTCAAGGACATGCTGTTCGACATCGAGCACCTGGCCAACATCGCGCAGGTCGCGCAGATGCCCGGCTTCGAGGAAGCCGGCCTCGACACCGCGCAGGCCGTGCTCGAGGAATGCGCGCAGTTCAACCAGGACGTGATCGCGCCGCTGAACGTCGGAGGGCGACCGGAATCCGTCGTCCGTGCAAGGACGGCGACGTCACGACCACGCCGGGCTTCAAGGAAGCCTTCGCGCAGTACGCGCGAGGGCGGCTGGCAGGGCCTGCAGCATCCGGCCGACTTCGGCGGCCAGGGCCTGCCCAAGACCATCGGCGCGGCCTGCATCGAGATGCTCAACTCGCGCCAACCTGAGCTTCGCGCTGTGCCCGCTGCTGACCGACGGCGCGATCGAGGCGCTGCTCACGGCCGGCTCCGACGAGCTGCAAGGCCGACCTACCTCGAGAAGCTGGTCAGCGGCGAGTGGACCGGCACGATGAACCTCACCGAGCCGCAGGCCGGCAGCGACCTCGCGCTGGTGCGCAGCGCGCGCCGAGCCGCAGCCCGACGGCACCTACAAGGTCTTCGGCACCAAGATCTTCATCACCTACGGCGAGCACGACATGGCCGAGAACATCGTGCACCTGGTGCTGGCGCGCGTGCGCCGGCGCGCCGGAGGGCGTGAAGGGCATCAGCCTGTTCGTCGTGCCCAAGTTCATGGTCGAACAAGGACGGCATCGCTCGGCGCGCGCAACGACGTGCACTGCGTGAGCATCGAGCACAAGCTGGGCATCAAGGCCAGCGCCGACCGCGGTGCTGCAGTTACGGCGACCACGGCGGCGCGCATCGGCTACGTCGTCGGGCCAGGAGAACCGCGGCCTCGAGTACATGTTCATCATGATGAACGCCGCGCGCTATGCGGTCGGCGTGCAGGGCATCGCGGTCGCCGAGCGCGCCTACCAGCAGGCCGTGGCCTACGCCAAGGACCGCGTGCAGTGCGCGGCCGGTGGACGGCTCGCATGACCGCGCAGCGCGCCGATCATCCACCACCCCGACGTGCAAGCGCATGCTGATGACGATGCGCGCCTACACCGAAGGCTGCCGCGCCATGGCGACGGTCGCCGCGGCCGCCTACGACGCCGTCGCACCACCATCCCGATGCCGAGGTGCGCAAGCAGAACCAGGCCTTCTACGAATTCATGGTGCCGCTGGTGAAGGGCTACAGCACCGAGATGAGCCTGGAGGTCGCGATCGCTGGGCGTGCAGGTGCACGGCGGCATGGGCTTCATCGAGGAGACCGGCGCGGCGCAGTACTGCCGCGACGCCAGCATCCTGACCATCTACGAAGGCACGACGGCGATCCAGGCCAACGACCTGGTCGGGCCGCAAGACGGCGCGCGACGGCGGCCAGAGCCGCGCAAGGCGATCGCGGCGCAGATCGAGAAGACCGAGGCCGAGCTCGCCGAAGCGCGACAGCGCCGCGGCGCAGGCCGATGGCGCAAGCGCCTGAAGGCCGCGCGCGAGGCTTCGTCGCACGTGGTCGACTTCGTCGCCGGCCAGACGCAAGGCCTCGCCCGAACGCCGTGTTCGCCGGCTCGGTGCCCGTACCTGATGCTGGCCGGCAACGTGGTGGCGGGCTGGCAGCTGGCGCGCGTCGCTGCTGGTCGCCGAAGACCTGCGCCGAAGGCGCGGCGACGACGCGCGTTCATGAAGGCCAAGATCGCCACGGCGCGCTTCTACGCCGAGCACATCCTGAGCAAGGCGCCCGGCACGCGCGACGCGATCGTCGAGGGCGCCGACAGCGTCACGGCGCTGGCGCTCGAATCGTTCTGAGCTCATCCCATCCAACCGGAGACCGATCCCATGTCCAGCTGCCGCCCGTCCTCGCACAACCTGCCGCTGCCGATCATCGGCTCGCCGCTGTTCATCATCAGCAACCCGAAGCTCGTGATCGAGCAGTGCAAGGCCGGCATCGTCGGCTCGATGCCTGCGCTCGAACGCGCGCCCGGCCGTCGCAGCTGGACGAATGGCTGGCCGAGATCACCGAGACGCTGGCGGCGCTACGACACGCGCGCATCCCGAGCAGACCGGCGCGCGCCGTTCGCGATCAACCAGATCGTGCACAAGAGCAACGACCGGCTCGAGCACGACATGGCAGATGTGCGCGAAGTACAAGGTGCCGATCGTCATCACCTCGCTCGGCGCGCGCACCGACGTCAACGACGCGGTGCACGGCTGGGGCGGCGTCGTGCTGCACGACATCATCAACAACACGCTTCGCGCAGCAAGGCGATCGAGAAGGGCGCCGACGGCCTGATCGCCGTGGCCGCCGGCGCCGGCGGCCATGCCGGGCGTCAAGAGCCCGTTCGCGCTGGTCCAGGAGATCCGCGAGTGGTTCGACGGCCCGGTCGCGCTGTCGGGCGCGATCGCCACCGGCGGCGCCGTGCTGGCCGCGCAGGCGATGGGCGCCGACTTCGCCTACATCGGCTCGGCCTTCATCGCCACCGCACGAGGCGCGCGCGAGCGACGACTACAAGCAGGCGATCGTCGACGGCAGCTCGCGACGACATCGTCTACTCGAACCTGCTTCACCGGCGTGCACGGCAACTACCTGAAGCGCCAGCATCCGCGCCGCCGGGCTGGACCCGGACAACCTGCCCGAGAGCGACCTCGAGCACGATGAACTTCGGCGGCGGCGAAGGCGCAAGACGAAGGCCTGGAAGGACATCTGGGGCTGCGGGCCAGGGCATCGGCGCCGTGACCGAGGTCACGAGCGCCGCCGCGCTTCCAGCTGATGGAAGACTCGAAGCGCGAGTGCCTGGACGCCCGCGCGCCGCCTCGCCCTCTGACGCGGCCGTGGCGCTGACGGCCGCGGCCGGGGTCGCGCGTGCCGCTGCTGGACGCGGTCAGAAGGGGACCTGCACTGCGCCTGACCGTGGGGCACCACCTGGCGCGCTGCAGGCCCGCTGCCGGCGGGCGCTTCGGCCACTGGCGCCAGCGGCTGTCGGATAGCGCTGGCCCGGGGACGGCCGGCTCGCCGCGCAGGTGTTCCCTGGTGCTGGCCGGCTTCCTGGCGGCCGGCCAGCCTGGCGCCCGACGGCGTTGCTGCGGGTCGACCGCCCGCTGGCGCGCGTGCGGCCAGCGCTACGGCCGCTGGTGGCCATGCCCCTACCTGGCGGCCCTCGAGCTTGCAGCGTGCATGGTCGCCGCGCTGAGTGCGGCCCTGGCTCGACAGACGAGGCCGGTGCCTGCGGCGCCCGGCCTGGCGCAGCTGGCTGGCGCACGCGGCCGCTGCCGCAGGACCTGCTCGGCTACGAGGCGCCGCTCTCGACCGGTGTGTGGTACGTGGCGCATCCGGCTTTTTCAAGCTGTTCGTGCTGGCGCTGGCGGCGACCGGCCAGCCGGAGCGGCTGCTGCGCCGCTGGGCCGCTGGGGGCGCGAAGGCGCTCGCGCTGGCTGGCGGCCGGCTGCGTGGCTGCTGGCGCTGGTGGTGGCCGTCGCTGGCGGTGTTCAACCGCCGCCAGCCGCTCGACATCACCGCGCTCTATTTCTTCGGCGCACCTACGGCCTCGATGGCGTGCCGGCGATGACCTGGATCGGCCGCGCCAATTCGGCGCCGCTCCTGGCAGCCGCGCCGCGTGCGCTGCTGCGTTCCGCCTGGTCGGCGCCGCGGCGCTGGCGCTCGGCTGGCGCAGCCGCATCGCGACTGCGCTGGTCACGGCGCACTAGCTGTTGGCCGTGGTGCAGCGCCGCCGGCCGCCCGCGCCCGCCGCGCGGCACGCATCTGGCACGCCCGCTGGTGCGGCTGGGCCGCATTCTCGTATTCGCCGTTCACTGATCCACTTTCCCGGTGCTGCTGCTGGTGAGCGCGGCGATGAGCGCGCGGCTGGCGCCGGCCGGGCCCGTTGAGATCGAGCCTGATGGGCCTGCCGGCCACCTTTAACCGCGCTGTCGATCGCCGCGGCGGTCGCTGCTGTACCGCTGGGTCGAGTCGCGGCCGGCCACCTGGGGCGGGGTGCTCGGCCTTGTTCGCGGGCCTGCTGGCCTGCGGCTGCTCATCTCCGGCCTGATCGCCCTCCCTGCGCTGGCGCGGGCACCGCAGATGCCCATCGTCATGGCTTCATATTGGCTTAAAGACCGGCACAGCGGGGGCGTGCACCTCCGTATGATTCGCTATTGAGTTTCAGTAAATGCACAATTTTAAGACATTGAGTACGGCTGAACACGCCTCCCCCGCCCCCTCGTTCCGCCAGCAGCTAGTCAGGCGCCGCCGCACTGTTCTGGGTGCCGCAGGCAACCTTGCTGCTCCTGGGCAGTGCAGAGACTGGGGGCAGGCGAGGGTCCAGCCGCATGGTATACAATGGCGTGGGGATCCTCACCTGTGGGGGTGCTGCGTGCGGCGGCGGAAACCTGGGGCGCGCGGCGGAATTGGCAATATAAAGCGCGTCTGCGCCTGTCCGCCCTGCGGGCCAGGCCCGCGGCGCTGGCCGCGCGCGTTCGCCCATGGACAGTGCTGACGCCAGCCTCACCGCCAGCGGCGATCGCCAGGCCGAAGGTGAAACCGTCATGCCCTACAGTGCACTTCCTTCACGCCATGGCTGGCGGGCGACGGTGGGCTGCCGCTGGTCATCGCCGTGGTGAGCCTGCACTATCACCGTTAGCGGCCGTCGTGCTGCTGGTGGCGCGCGCCCCAGTGGCGTTTCGCGCGCTCGCTCGGCTGGCTTCGGGCAGCGAGCGGGCGCAGATGGTCGAGCTGGGCGGCATGGCGGGCGGCCTTCCTGCTCGATCGGCTGCGCGGCGCCACTGCGACCTTGCGCGCGCGCTCGCTGCGATCGACCCGCGCCACGGCGCGTGCGCATCGGCGAATCGGCCGCAGAATCCTTGCGCACGCGCACGCTGGCGGTGCTGCGCATCGCGCTCCATCCTCATCGTCGGCGGTGCTGGGGTTGAAGCCTCTCGGCGCTCGGCGTCGCGCGATGGTGGCGGCACGCCCGTCGGCTTCCGCTCTGCACTACAGGCACCTTCGAGCCTTCGGCACCTGGGGCCGGCACGCTACGAGCCTGGGCGAAGGTCTGTTCGTGCTGCTGCTGGCGCCGGCCTTCTTCGAGGCCGCTTGCGGGACGGCGCCTGTCGGCGGTGTGGCACGACCGCGCGGCCGTGCGGCTCGCGCTGGCGTCGCTCGGTCGCGCCTTGCGCGCCGCGGGCGGCGTCCGCTGCCGAGCGGGCCGGGGGGATCGCCCAGCCGGACGCGACCGGGCCAGCCCGCGGGCGCCGTGCGTGTTCGCGTCCGCAGTCTGTCGCTTCGCGCATGCGCCGGCAGAGCAGCGGCTTACCTGCGGATCCGCCACGAGCTTACTTGTCGCCGCCGGCGAGCACGTCGCGCTGGTGGGCGCCGAGCGGCTCGGGCGGGGCGGCGCTGCTGGGCCTGATCGCTCGGCACCTGGTGCCAGCGCGCCGCGCGGCGAGATCGCGAGTCGGCGGCGTGGCGGCTGTCGGACGTGGCCGGACGCGCGGCCACGCGCTGCGGGCGGCGCATGGCCTGGGATGGGCCCGGCGGCCGCATGTCTTCGCGGAGCTCGGTGCAGGCCAGCGTGGCGCTCGGGCCGGGCCGGCGTGCAGACGCGCGCAGGCCGCGGAATCCGCGATGCGTCTAGCCGCGCTCGGCGGTGGTCGCATGAGCCGCGCGGCGGTCGTCGCTGGGGAGAGCGGCGGCGGCCTGATCTCGGGCGGCGGCCGAGACGACGCGGCTGGCGCTTCGGCGCGCGTGGCGGCGTGCAGGGCCGACCTGCTGCTGGTCGACGAGCCGACCGCGCGCACCTCGACTGGCGAGGACCGCCAGGCCCGCGTCGCGCCGACGCGCTGGTGCGAACTGGCGCGCGGCAAGACGCTGATCGCCGCCACGCACGATCCAGTGCGCGCGGCGCGCATGTGCCGCGTGGTGCGTCTGGACGCGCCCGCGCAGGCGTGAGCTGCATGAGCGCCGCGCCGGGCGCTAAACGGCTGCTGCAGTGCGAAGCACGAAGGCACGCCAATGAGCCGAACTGCGAGCGATCTGCGGCTGGCCGGTGCTGCGCGGCCTTGCTGGCAGGCCGAGCCGCGCCGGCCTGGCGCTCGAGCGCCGCGCTGGCTGGCGGTGCGCCCGGCGGTGCTCGACGGGCGTGGGCGCTGCTTGCGGCCTGCTCGCGGCTGGTTCATCAGCGCCGACCGCGCTGGCGCCAGCCGAGCGGCCACGCGCGACCAGCCGCCTTCGGCGAATGTTCGCGCCCTCGGCGGGCATCCGCCTGCTGGCGCTGGGCCGCACCGGCCTCGCGCTACGGCGGGCCGGCTGGTCGCGCACGACGCCGCCTTCGGCGTGCGCGGCCGCATTGCGCGAACGGCTGTTCCGCGAGCTGGGCGCCATCACGATCGCGGCGCGGCGCCTGCTGGAGCGCCGGCGCGCCTGCTATTCCGCCTGACGGCCGACATCCGACGCGCTCGAGGTCGCTGTACCTGCGGGCTGCTGGTGCCCGCCAGAGTGCGGCCCTCGGCGCGACAGCATCTGGCCGGACGTGGTGCTGGAGCCTCCATGACGGTCCTGCGGATGGGCGTGGCGCGCGGCGTTGTCGGCAGTGAGTCGCCGCGGGCTGGGGGCATCGCGCTGGCGGTGGCGGCGCGGGGCGACCGGGCCGGCCCTACGGTGCGCCGCGCCCGCGTTGGACACGCTGGGCGCGCGCACGGCCGATCTGGTCGTCGGGCAGACCGAACTCGTGATGGCCGGCCGCAGCGACGGGGCCGAGCGCTGCAGCGCTTGGCCGCGGCCGACCGCCATCTGGCGAGGCGACGGACCAGCCCGCTCGACCGGCTCGGGTGGCGCAACGGCACGGCATCGCCTACGGCGCGGCGGGCGCGTCGACCCCAGCGCTGTCGGCGGTGCTGCTGGCCGACCGCGCCGCGCTGCGGTGGGCGAGGGCGCGATCGTGCGCCGCGCCGCGTCGCTGGCGACCGCTGGTGGCGCTGACCGCGCGGTCGAGCCCTTCGCGGCGCTTGCGCCGTATTGGCGCGCTCGAGGGCCGAGACGCCGGGGCTTGGCTGGCCGTGCGGCGCCTGGCTGCCATGCGCCATTGGCGCCGGGGCCTGCCGCGGATGCGCCGCATCGGCGCGGTCGACCACGCGCGCCGTCGGACTTGCTCCAGCCTGGCTGCAGCTCGTGTCGTCCACGCCGACCGCCCCGGCAACCGCCGGCGGCGCGGCGCACGCGCGACATCTACGACGCTGGCCGCCATGCGGCTGGTCGAACGCTGATCGCTGCAGCGGCGCCAGCGCCGGTCAGGTCCGCGGTGCTCGCGCCCCGGTCGGCTGGGCGAGCTCGCGCCGGCTTCCGATGCGGGCGTGAACTGCGCGCCGCGCCGCCACTGCCTGTTGCCTGGCAGCGCTGGAGCTGTTCCGGGACCCAGCCTGCGCGACAGCCTGCCGGCTGGCCGACCCGGCGGCCGACGATAGCGCTGACTGTGGTGGCATGCGCAGAGCCCGGCGCGGGCGCTGCGCCGACGGAGAGGTGCACGCGCGCTGGCAGCGCCGGCCTCGACACCCTGCTGGGCGGGGGGCTGGCCTGGGGCCTGTCCCGGGCGGGCACTGATGCGCAGCGGCTCGCGCTGGCGCGGCTTGCTGCTGCGCGATCTGCCCGGCTTCGGGTGCTGGACGAGACCCACCGAAGCGCTGGACACTGCGACCGCCCACGACGTGCTGCAGCGCCTCGACGCAGGCGGCAGGCCGCACGCTGCTGGTCGCGACGCCACCTGCCTGGCGCGAGGCGGCGATGGCCGATCGGCTGGTGTGCGAGGGCGAGACCGCGGATCGCGGCCGACCTGCGGCGCGGCACCGGAGCCTTCGACGCGCGCACTGCGGCGCTGCGCCCGGACTGAGACAGAAGAACAAAGGAAAGCCCCATGGACCTCGACATCGTCGCCCTGTCGCGATTGCAGTTCGCCATCGCGGCGCTGCTACCACTTCCTGTTCGTGCCGCTGACCATCGGCCTGTCGGTCGTCATCGCGATCATGGAGACCGTCTACGTGATGACAGGCGCGCGATCTGGCGCGACATGACGAGTTCTGGGGCGTGCTGTTCGGCATCAACTTCGCGATGGGCGTGGCCACCGGCATCGTCATGGAGTTCCAGTTCGGCATGAACTGGAGCTACTACAGCCACTACGTGGGCGACATCTTCGGCGCGCCGCTTGGCCATCAGAGGGCTGATGGCCTTCTTCCTCGAGGCCACCTTCGTCGGCCTGTTCTTCTTCGGCTGGGACAAGCTGTCGCGAAGGTCTGCGGCACCTGATCACCACCTTGGCTGGTGGCGATCGGGCTCCAACTTCTGTCGGCGCTGTGGATCCTGATCGCCAACGGCTGGATGCAGAAACCCGGTGGGCGCAGCGTTCAATCCGCCAGACCATGCGCATGGAGGTGACTGGACTCTTCGCGGTGCTGACCAATCCGGTGGCGCAGGCCAAAGTTCGTGCACACAGTGTCGGCCGGGCTACACAGTGGCGTCGATCTTCGTGCTGCGGCGTGTCGGCCTGGTACCTGCTCAAGGGCCGCCACTGAACTCGCCAAGCGCTCGATGACCGTGGCCGCATCCTTCGGCTCGCGGCGCGCGTCGCGTGGTGGTGCTCGGCGACGGAGCGGCTACCTGTCGACCGAACACCAGAAGATGAAGCTCGCCGCGATCGAAGGCATGTGGAGACTGACCGGCGCCAGCCGCCTTCACCGTCTTCGGCTTTCCCGACCAGCGGCGCGCGGACGCACTACGCGGTCCACTCCCGATGGTGCATGGGCCTGATCGGCGCGCGCGCTCGCTGACCCGCGAGATCCCCGGGCATCGACGACACTGGTTAACGCGCGCCGAGGTACATCGCGCGTGTGGCATCAAGGCCACTCGACGCGCTGCAGAAGATCCGCGCCGCAGGCAGCACGCCGACGGTGCCCGAAGGGGCGCGCGAAGCTTTCGAGAGCCACGGCTGGCGGCTATGCGCTGCGCGCTCAAGCGCTATGTGGACGATCCGCGCCGGGCCACGCCAGAGCAGATCGCCCAGGCCGCGTCGGGACACCGTGCCGCCGGTGGCGCCGCTGTACTGGTCGTTCCGCATCATGGTCGGCCTGGGCATGTTCTTCATCCTGCTGACCGGCACCTTCTTCGTGCTGTCGGCGCGGCGCCGGCTCGACGCCACCCCTGGCTGCTCGAAGGTGCGCGTGTTCTCGGCGATCCCGCTGCCGTGGATCGCGGCGAAACGCGGCTGGATCGTGGTCGAGTTCGGCCGCCAGCCCTGGGTGATCGAAGGCGTGCTGCCGACCGCGGTGGCGGTCGTCCGAACCTCGGCGCGCGGCGCGACGCTGCTGATCACGCATCGCGCCGGCTTCGTGCGCGATCTACACCGTGCTGTTCGTCATCGAGATGAAGCTGATGCTCAAGGCCATCCGCAAGGGAGCCAAACCGAACGCGTCAAGCAATGCGTAACTG
>ERZ1370068.5717-contig-473_pt1 | contig 22690 bp, 40 predicted proteins | sample MGYA00561227_ERZ1370068 | MGnify/ENA primary metagenome ERZ1370068 (study PRJEB38410, sample SAMEA6850437) | metagenome | study: Metagenomic assessment of the ecological functions of the soil: analysis of the soil microbiota associated with the...
ATGGCGCCGGTCAGCGGCAAGGCCAGCTTGTGCTCATCGCTCCAGCCGTCGCGGGAAGGCCGACAGCTTCACGATGTTGGAGGCCAGGCGGATCTGCGTCTGCTCCGAGAGTTCGGCAAATCGGTTGAGCTCGTTCAGCGCATAGAGATTGCCGCGGGTGTTCGCAGAACAATTCGTCGAGCACGGGGTCGAAGTGAGCGGCGGCGATCATCGCGACGAGGTCGGCCGCGGACTCGTGAAAAACCCTGATACTCGCCCATCGTTGCGTCGATCTCAGGCACGCTGAGCAGCGAGTAGATCATGAGATGACCGGTCCTCGTGGGCGACCACGTCGAAATTGATGCCGAACGACTGCGGCTTGCCCTCCGAAAGGTCGGCGCCGATCTCGAGGAAGCCGTAGCCGGCATGGGAATTGTCGAGATCGGGATAGAGCGAGATCTCCAGCGCGGCATAGTCCTGCGCGAAGTGCCACGGCAGCTGGCGGCCGAAATAGCGCTTCCCGGACATCGAGCGTCCAGCGCACGCAGCCATAGACGTGGGCGGCATCGAATTCGGGCGTTCCGATCGCGATGTGGTCGAAGTCCCCGCGCATCCGGCAGCGCCGGCGGCTGGATCGGTCCGTCCCAGGCGGGCAGATAGACGAACGGTGTGCCGAGGGGCCCGGGCGCGATGCCGTAGGGCCACTGCTTGCCAACGGGCTCGACGACATGCATGCGCGCGTCGGACGGCCCGGGGCCGACCGATCCGGCGCGCGGCGATAAGCCGCACGACCACCGGTGTTCGATAGTGCTTCAGGAAAGGAGGCTGCGGAAACAGCCGGAAGCGCGCGTGCCGCCACGCGACCGCATGTGATCGGAATCGAGCACCGCCGAGTCTTCGGTGATCGCAGATCCGTCTGCCGACACTCCCGAACGGCCCGATCGGGCACGAAACCGTGCCGCATCAACACGCCCTATTTTCGATCGGCCCCAACCATTCCCCGCTGGGAATATAGCCACCGCGCGCGCGAGCACGCGATAAAAATCGGCGGGCTTCGCCAAGCCGAATGCCGCACATAGGCGGCGAGATCGTCGGGGATATCGCGCCCGACGCGGGCCTCGAAATGCCAGGCGACCAGGGCGATCGGCGTCAGGCCGCAGTCGATCGGCGAGGCGTCTTCGAAACCGCCGGCGGCGAGACGGCGCGTTGTTGCGCGCCCGTGACCGAAAGGCGACATAGCCGCCATCCAGCTTGAGCTGGTCGGAGCAGATCGCGCGCCAATACGCCGTCAGATCGGCTTCGATCGTCGCCAGGCGGGCCTGGTCACTCGATCAGTCGCTCGAAGTCTGTCGGGTCGAGCCCGTTCTCTCCACACCAGCGCTCGACATCGGTTTGGCGGAACAGGCCCAGCCGCGCACGCAGCCGTTGCTCGCTCGCGCGCAGCGCCGGAATATCAAGGTCCCGCGGCTGCGGCCCGCCGCGATCGCGCGCGAGGCGGCGGAGCAACGCACGTTGCCTCGCCGACTCGAAGGCGGCTTCGTCGAGCCGCAGCCCGTCGAGTACCCAATCCTCCTCGGCACCGCCCGCCGGCATCGCCCGCGATGGCGTCGCGCGCCGGCGGCGATCCCGCGACAACGTCCCACATGTCCGTCCATTCGAATTTGAAGGTCGGCGCACCGGGGCGTGGATTGCCGGCGATGAAACTCCTCGCATCGCAGCGATCATGGCGCGGGCGTCGAGGCCCTCGCGGTCGATCCGCCCGGCGGGCAACCAGCCCTCCAGACGTCGAGAAGCTCGGCGCTCAATGGTGCCGAAGGATCGCTATCCCGCAGGATCCGCTGCGCCAGACCGGTCCCGATTAGAACAGGGCCTTGGCGCGTTCGATGAGCATCGCACGGGTGGTGGCGGCGATGATTCCAGCGTTCTCGGCATGATCCAGCGTCGCTCGGATGTTGACCATGGGCTCGGACAAGCCGACATAGCCGGCCTCCGGCCGGCCCATGGAGGACGGCAACCTCGTCGTCGTCCTCCAGTTCGCCGCCGCGATAGGCTCTCGAAGATGCTGCCGACGCCGCGCATGCCGAATGAATGCAATTCCGCCGCCCGCAGCGCGCCATGCTGGCGCTAGCCGAAGACATGGACGCCCTGGGTGAGCGCCCACAGGACCTCCCTGAGCCAGACCGCCGGCACGCCATCGAAATAGCCGTCGATGATGCCGTGATGGCGCGCGGCCGTGCCTTGACCAGATGAAGAACATCGCCCCAGCCGCCGGCGGCAGGCAGACGAAATCGCAGAGCGCGCCGATCTCCGCCACCGGCAAGCGTCGGGCCGACGAACAGATAGGTCGTCACGACGCTCTCGCCCCGACCTTGCGGGCGCGCGAGCCGGGCAACATAGTCCACATCGTCGAGCCCTCGAGGCCGGGGACGACGACGCGGACCACCGGCAATCCGAACTCCGGCCTGGTCAGATCGACGGCCAGCACGCGCGAGACATCCCGCCGCAGCCAGCCGACCGAGCAGCCACCGGCACTCCCTCGTCGAAGGTCTCGAAACCATGACTGGGAACGGCGCTGAAGTTGCGGGCCGGTCCGCTCGACGCCATCGACTGCCGCGATATGGCGCAGTCGCCCGCCCGCTCCGAAGGAACATATTCCTCGGCCCGCAGGTCGTCGCGCGACCCCGTCACGTAGGTGTTGCGCACCTGGACGGCCTCGGTCAGCGCGCGCAGCAGCGCGATCTCGGCCATCGCGTGGCAGCTGCGCGCCGGCGCCGGCGTGTCCGCCCGCGGCCCGCTCATCGGCGATCAGGCATTCGAAGGCGGCGACGCCGATGTCGGTCGGTCGTATCCCAGATCGCGATGCTCATCCCGGCGCGCTTCGATCCGCTCCAGCACGGAGCGACAGGCGGTCGCCGACCGATCGCGGATCGATCCGGGCGGCATCGCGCTCGCGCCTCGCGGACTGATGCGACAGGCTGCTGGCGTCGCGTTCCACGATCTCGCAGATGGCGTGGCAGATCGCCTCCAGGCGGTGGTTGCCCGAGGCCAGCCCATTGGTGGTGGCGGTGAAACAGCCGCTGCCGGTCGGCAGCGGGTGGGTGTAGTTCGAATGCACGACCTCGTACGGCACCCAGACCCGCTCGTCCGAGTTCAAATCCGTCGCTTCGATCCAGAGGAGCTCGAAGGTCCGGATGCCAGCGGCTGTCGGGGCTCAGCGGCAAGCCGTCTACGTCGGCCAGCACCAGTGAACGCCCGAGCTCGCGGCTGCTGCCGAGCCGCAGCGGCTGCTCGATACGCTCGGCATGGAAGCCTTCGGCCGCCTCCATGATGCCCGAGGCCTTGGCGGCCGCCAGCGTCAAGCCCTTGCCTTGCGAGACCGCAATCGAGCGCGAATTGGGGCGGCAGACCATCACGACGGGCACGCCGATCCGGTCGAGACCGGTCACGTTGGCGACGCGGGTGATGCCGAGCGCCGGCAGCAGCGGCTGCAGGCGCGCGACGGTTTCTCCGGCGACACCGTCCGGTGCGTCGCCGTCGCGAAAGCGCTTGGCGCCGCCGCCGTCGCTGGCGAGGGCGGTAATAGACTGCATGGCCGACATGACCCCCATGATGCCGCCGTGCCCGCGCGCCATGACAAAGGGCTTGTCGGCAGCCGTCGGCTTGCGGCACGGCCCCGTCTGCCCGCGCCGCCGACGGATGCGACCACAACAGGGTAGGCACACGCCATGGAAGTGTTCTAGATTTGCCGCCAGTTCAAAGAACCGGTCCGCATGATCGCGGAAACCAAGATCAGGGAGAAACGCATGAGCGAGTTCCAAGTCAGTCGTCGTCAGTTCGTCGCCAGCTCAGCCATCATGAGCACGCTGGCCACCCTCGGCATCAACCCCGCGGCGGCCTGGGCCGAGGGCGATGTCCTCAAGATCCGCATGGTCGAGGACATCCAGGTGCTCGATCCCGGCTACATGATCGGCGGCGCCGAGACCACCATCCACTATGCCGACGCTGCCGCGCCTGGCGGTGCCGCGTCCGCAACGCCGACTGGAGACCTGGGGCTGGGCAGCCCTCGGACTATGTCGAGAAGGTCGAACAGACCGACGATCTCCACATCGCCTTCACCGCTGAAGCAGGGCTTCATGTGGAGCGGCGACTTCGGCGAGCTGACCGCCGACGACGTCAAATACTCGCTTCGAGCGCATGCTGAAGTCCGATTGAACAGCCGCTGGCCGACGCTCGACCATGTCGACGTGACCGACAAGTACAGCGGCGTCATCGTGCTGAAGTCGCCCTTACGTCGCCGCCTTCCTCATCGGCGTCGCCTCGGAATCGGGCATCGATCCTGTCGAAGGCCGCGGTGCTGAAGCTGAAGGACGAGAAGTTCACGACCGAGCTGCCCGGCCAGCTGCGGCCCCTACGTCATGGTCGGATGGACGCCCAAGCAGAAGGTCGTGCTGAAGGCGGATCCGAACTGGACGGGCACCAAGCCGGTGCTTCGCCGAAGTCCATATCGTCGACGTCGAGGATAACAAGGCGGCGGAACTGGCCTTCGAGGCCGGCGAGGTCGCAGGTCACCGCGGTCAGCGCTCGGACACGGCGGCCCGCTACCAAGAAGGCGCTGCCGGCCGAAGTCGAAGCTCGGTGCAGCCTGCCGGGCCCGCTCTACACCTGGATGGGGATGAACACCGACTATCCGACGCTCGAGCGACATCCGGGTCCGCAAGGCGATCCAGCGGGCGATCGACGTCGATCTCGATCCTGCAGGCGGCCTATGCCGGCGTCGTCGCCGAAGGCCTATGGCGTCGTTCCGCCGGGCATCCTCGGCCATCGGCCGGCGTCGAAGTTCTCGTACAAGCCGGACGAGGCGCGCGCACTGCTGAAAGCAGGCCGGCGTCTCCGACCTCTACGCTGGAACTCAAGACGCCTGCCGGACCAGCAGCAGGTGGCCGCAGCCAGATCATCCAGGCCAACCTTGCCGATGTCGGCATCAACGTGAAGATCATGCCGGTCGATTCTGGTCCCTTCTGGAATCTCGGCCTCGAGATCAGAAGGGCGACGACTGGAAGACCCTGCAGCTCTGGATCATGCGCTATCGCTGCTCGCCCGACCCGTCCGACGCCATCCAATGGTTCAAGAAGGACCAGGTCGGCGTCTGGAACTGGGGAGCGCTGGTCGGATCCGGAGTTCGAGGACCTCTGGAACCAGGGCCTCGCGGAGACGCGATACGACGAAGCGCGAGCAGATCTATCTGCGCATGCAGGAGATCATGGAGGACACCGGCGCCTACGTCTGGCTGACGTTCGACCCATGGTTCTACGTCCACCGTGACAGACATCGTTCCCGACTTCGATACCGGCGGCGAGATGCGTGGTCGAGCGTCTTCAAGTCGGCCTGACGCCGCAGGATGCTTGCGACCGGCGCCTCCTCTCAACGCGTTCGATGCGCAGCGGCGCGCGGGCCAGTTTCGCGATGCCCGCGCGGCATCGAAGCGTCTACGATCCGGACGAGGCGGCATGCTGATCTATGCCGCTCCAGCGGATCGGGCTTGCCGTCCTGATCTGCGTCACGGCGATGACGCATCCTGTTCACGCGCCATCCACATGATCCCGGGCGACCCGGCGACCATCATGCTGGGCACGCGCGCGACGCCAGGAGATGCGCGAGACGCCTGCAATCACGAGATCGGCCTCGATCAGCCGGTGCCGGTCCAGCTCGTCGAACTTCCTCGGCCAGCGCGGCGCAGGGCGATCTCGGCACCGATCTCTGGAGCCAGCGCAACGTCGGCACCATCGTCATGGAGAATCTGCCTTACACGCTGGCCCTGATCGCGCGCCGGGCTCGGCTGGTCGGCGCTGATCGGCATTCCGCTCGGCTGCTATTCGGCCATCCGCCGCAACAGCTTCGATCGACAAGTTCACGGGCGTGATCTCGGTCGGCACCATCTCGATCCCGTCCTTCGTCGTTGCGCATCTACTGCGCTGCTGATCTTCGCCGTCGCAGCTGCACTGGTTTCCGATGATCGGCGCCGGCGAGACCGGGCGATCTGAGCGATCAGCTCTGGCATCTTGATCATGCCGAGCTTTGCCGTCGGCTTCGGCTGGGTCGGCTACCTCGCGCGCATCGTCCGCGCCTCGATGCTCGAAGTCATGGGCGAGAACCACATCCGACCGCGCGCGCCTTCGGCCTGCGCGAGCGCAAGATCGTCTTCCGCTATGCCCTGCGCATCGCGATCCTGCCGACCGTGACTCTGCTCGCGCTGGCCATCGGCGGCCTGCTCTCGAGCGCCGTCTTCGCCGAGAACATCTTCGCCCGCCCCGGCATCGGCAAGCTGATCGTCGACGCAGCGCAACGTCCGCAACTACCCGGTCGTGCAGGGCGCCGTGCTCGACGACCGTGGCGCTTGTTCGCCTTCGCCGCGCTCGATCGCCGATCTCGTCGTGGCCTGGCTCGATCCCCGTGTCCGCGCAGCGCTCTGAGATCGCTCGTCGCAGCCGCCGCGCGGCGTCGGCCGCCGCCATGTCCGGCGCACCGGCTGCTGCGCCGCCTGCGCAGCGATCCCGCTGGGCCTGCTTCGGGCTGGTCGCTCGTTCTGCTGGTCGTCTTCTGCGGCGTCTTCGCGGATTGGATCGCGCCCTACGAGCCCTCCAAGATATCAACGTTGCCGACGAGCGCTACCGGCGCCGGCCGCTGTGCCACATCTTGGGCACCGACAATCTCGGCCGCGACGTCTTCAGCCGCGTCATCAAAGGCAGCCAGATCGCCCTCTTCGTCGGCGTCACGTCGATCGCCATCGCCGCAGGCGATCGGCCTGATGCTCGGCCTCATCGCCGGCTACGCGCCGCGCTGGCTCGACAACATCCTGCTGCTGATCTTCGATTCCATCTACTCCTTCCCGACGGTCATCCTCGGCCTCACGGTCATGACCCTGCTCGGGCCCGAGCCTGCAGACACCTGATGTTCGTCGTCGTCGTCATCCAGACGCCGGGCTATGCGCCGGCTGGTGCGCACGGCGACGCTGGCGAAGAAGAACTCTGAATACATCCTGGCCGAGCGTTCGCTCGGCGCCGGCCCGATCCGGATCCTGGCCCGGCACATCCTGCCCAACATCATCGGTCCGCTGTTCATCCTCGGCAGCATGGACATTCCCTCCGGTGATCACGCTCGAAGCCGGCCTGACCTACTCTCGGCATGGGCATTCCGCCGCCGGCGCCGAGCTGGGGCCGCATCCTGCAGTGAGGGCTACAATCGTCATCCGCGATGCGCCCTGGATCGTCGATCGCCGGCGGCATCCCGCTGATCATCACCACGCTCGGCTTCACCTTCCTCGGCGAGAGCGCTGCGCGACCTGATCGATCCCAGGCTGCGCAAGATCATCTGATGGCCGACCGACTGCGTCCTCAGCGTGCGCGACCTCAGCATCGATTTCCTGAGCCCGCGCGGTCCGGTCCATGCGCTGCGCCGATGTCAGCCTCGACGTGCCGCGCGGCAGCATCGTCGGCATCGTCGGCGAGAGCGGCTCGGGCAAATCGACGCTGTCGCTGGCCGCCATCGGGCTGCTGGCGAACAACGCGATCGTGCGCGGCGGCCAGGTGCTGTTCGACGGCGCGGACGTGCTCGCCATGAACACGGCGCAGCTATGCGACCTGCGGGGACGGCGCATGTCCATGGTGTTCCAGGATCCGATGACCTCGCTCAATCCGGTGCTGTCGATCGGCACGCAGATGCTGGATATCCAGTATCGCGACCGCAGCCCTCGGCGCGGCCGACAAGCGGCGCAAGGCGCGCGACAGTGCTGCGCCGCGTCGGCATTCCCGACGCCGAGCAGCCGGCTCGACCGCTACCCGCATGAATTCAGCGGCGGCATGCGCCAGCGCATCGCCATCGCCATGGGCCTGCTGGGCAACCCCGAGCTGTTGATCGCGGACGAGCCGACCACCGCCCTCGACGTCACCCTGGAGGCGCAGATCATCCACCTGCTGCGCGAGCTGCGGCGCGAATTCAAGGCGCTCGATCCTGTTCATCTCCCACAACCTCGGCCTCATTGCCGAGCTGTGCGACCAGGTCGTCATCCTCTATGCCGGCGAGGTGGTCGAAGCAGGGCACGGTGCGGGACATCTTCCATCGGCCGCGCCATCCCTATACCGAAGCGCTCCTGACCTGCGATCCCGCCCGGATCGACGCGGTCCAGCCGCGAGCTGCCGACCATCCCGGGCGACGTACCCAACCTGCTGGAGATACCGGCGGCCTGCGTCTTCGCGCCGCGCTGTCCCAAGGCGTTCGACCGCTGCCGCGTCGAGCGGCCGCTCGATCACGCCATCGGCGGCAGCCAGTCCGCCCGCTGCCATCTGGCGACGGCATGAGCGCGCTGCTCGAGGTCACCAATCTTCATGTGCGCTTTCCGCTGACGGGGCCGGTCAAGGCGCGCCTGATCCGGTCTCGAGAATCGCTTCCTCGATGCGGTGCTCGACGTCTCCTTCTCCGTCGCGGCCGGCACCACGCTTCGCCCTCGTCGGCGAAAGCGGATCGGGCAAGAGCACGCTGGGACGCGCCATCATCGGTCTCGTGCCGATGCAGGCCGGCCGCGTCTCGCTTCGACGGCGAGGAGCCGCTGGTCCACGGTCGTGCCGCCGTCGCCGGCCTATCGCCGCCAGGTCGCGATGATGTTCCAGGATCCGGTCGCCAGCCTGAGCCCGCGGCTCACGGTGAAATCGCTGATCACCGAGCCATTCGTCATCCACGGTATGAAGGGCAAAGACCTCGGCGCCGGAGGCGCGTCGCCTGCTGGCGCTTGTGGGGCTGCCGGCGGATTTCGTCGGCCGCTATCCGCACCAGCTGTCGGGGGCCAGGCCCGCCGCGTCGGCGTCGCTCGCGCCCTGGCCCTCTCCCCAAGCTCATCATCGCCGGACGAGCCGACCGCCGGCCTCGACGTCTCCGTGCAGGGCGAGATCCTGAATCTGCTGGCGCGGCTGCAGCGCGAGCTGGGCCTCACTTACCTCATCATCACCCACAACCTCGCCGTCGTACGCCACGTCAGCGACGAGATGGCCATCATGTACATGGGCCGCTTTCTCGAGCACGGCCCGACGCGCGATATCTTTGCGCAGGCGGCCCATCCGTACACTCACGGCCTGCTGGCGTGCCCAGCCGCGCCCCGACCCCGATCGGCGGCGCGACAGTATGTGGAGTTGCAGGGCGAAGTGCCGAGTCTTGCCCATCGTCCGTCAGGCTGCGAGTTCCACACGCGCTGTCCACGGGCCCGGGAGCTGTGCCGCTCAGCGCGGCCCGAACGACAGACGCTCGCGCCCGGCCACGACCATCGCCGCCACTTCCCGCTGGTCGATGCCGCCGCCTGACGCCGGCGCTCAGAACACGACTGTCCACCCCTCTCGGTCGGCGTCCGCCTTGGTGTAGCTGACGCCGTGGACCTTGAGGCCGCGGTCGTCGAGCAGCGTGATGATGCCGCCCTTGTTGCCGAGAACCACCGGTGGCTCCAGCACGATCTGGCGCGCTTCGCCGGCGCCTATCGAGCCGTCCAGCGTTTGCTTATGCTTCTGCTGATCGGCTATCTGCCAGCCCGCGAGATCGATCGCCTGAGGCGTCGCGTTCAGCAGGGTCACCGTCTCGCGTTCCGGTGCGGGGCCGATCGGATTGACGAGTGCAGCCACGATCCGCAGGCGGAAATCGGGCTCGGTCGGACCCGGCTCTTCCAGTCGATGACCGGTGCGATCGTCGGTGTGCCATGCCTGCGACTGGAAGGCGAGGAAGATGCCGACCCACTGGTCGGTCGAGGGAAAGTGCAGGATGAGGCCGCCATCCTGCCAGACGCCATCGTCCTTCACGAACGGTCCGACGTTGCCCTGGTTCATGTGGATGTCGTGGATGCCGTTGCCGGGCTTGAAGCCGAAGATCTTGTCCGGCCTGACCGGCTTCCGGTCCCCAGCGCTCGCCGAACGCGAAGATACGCGCGTCCTGCTCGCTGCGGGCACGATCGATGAAATGCGCCAGCCGGTCGCTGAGATCGTTGTCCGGTCCCGGCAGATCCGGCGGCAAGGGCCGCATGTCCAGATGGTCGAAGAGATTGCCGCGAATGAAGTCGAGTGCAAGACCGCCCGGTTGCTTGGCAACGGACGTGAAGCCCTCCTCGAGCGTCATCAAACGGTCTGTCACGACATGTCGAAAGTTTTCGGCGACGAGAAACAGCAGCTCCGACGGGCTCGTCTGCGACTTTACGTTGACGGCGATGCGATAGTCCGCATTGCCGCCCCTGACGCGGACCTGGAAATGCGGCGAGGACGCTCCGTCCTCGCGTCGAGTGTCGACGACGCGGCCCACCAGTACGCCATAATGTCCGAGCGGCATGGAGCACCTGACGAATTGTTGCGGGGCTCGGCACTCACAACGCATGCGGTGCCGGCGCTCGAAATATGATCCGTACGACGAGCGCGCAGTGTGAGGAGGATCCACGCGGTTGCGACCTGCGCTCAGGCCACCTCCGGATAGCCCGCCGCGATCGCGGCGCTCTCCATCTCGCGGATGCAGTCATAGGCTGCGAGCGGCAGCACAGCCGTCCCGGCCAGCAACAATTCGCCACGAGCTTCATCCAGGTTGACGGATCGGCAAACGCTCGGTCGAGTCCGCCGCGCAACCGCCGAAGCAGCTCCGCGCCGGCACCAACCCGCGTGACATAGGGCAGACCGGCGCTGAAGCGGTCCGACAGAGCACACGCGTACGACCAAGTGCCTGCGGTCGATGTCGCGCCAGGAGACCGTGTGTCACGCAATCAATGGCCGCTACATCGGCCTCTCCGGACGCGACGAGAGCGAGACTCGCCCGGTGTCCGCCGGTAATCGCGACGCTGCCGAAGAAGCGGCCATCCTGGTAGCCAGCGACGCGCACCAGCGACCGCAACACATTGTAGCCCGATTGCGAGTCGAGACCGTTGATGGCGCAGCGTGCGCCGCGCAGATCGCCGATTGCGCTCGCCGTGCTGTCGGCGCCCACGATCACGACGCTGCAATATCCGGGCCCTTCGCATCCTTCCGCGCCGTAGCACGGTGTCGCCACGAGCTCGACACGGCCGGCCAGCGCGTGGGTCAGCGGATAGCTGTCAGGTCTGCGAGAACAGAAGGTCGAACGAGGTCCAGACGTCTGCGTAGCGCGCTCGCGGCGATCGAGTTCATCCGGGACATCGGCCACGCCCTCGCGGCGAAACGCCTCGCGCCAGCCCCTGCCACCATGCGTCGGTGGCGCCGCCCAGCTCCGGGAGGTCGTACATCGGCAGGCTGGCGACGGCCATCGGCGCGGACCGATCGTCAGTTGGCGCCCATGGTGCCCGGCAGCTTCTGCAGCTTGTCGCTGATCTTGTAGTAGTCGCCCATGTGCTCGACGAAGAGGTGGCGGATGGTCTTGAGTTTCGTCGGCGTGTCGAGCGTGCCGGCGGCAATGCTGATGGTGCCGCTCTTCAAGCGCTCCCAGAACAAGCTCGATCCGCACTCCTCGCAGAAACCGCGGCGGGCAAAGCTCGACGAGCGATACCATTTCAGGCTGCGATAGCCAGTGATGGAAATGTCTTTGGTGGCGGCATTCGAATAGGCGCCGTAGTGGCTATGGAACTTGCGGCACTGGCCGCAGTGGCAGTTGATGACCGGGCGCAGCGGCCCACGCGACTTCGTAGCGAATGGCGCCGCATCGGGCAGCCTCCGACCGCCGTCGGTTTCTTCTCCCGCGCTTTGGCCGGCGCGCGCGCCCCGTCCTCTTAGCCGTCCCCCTAGCCGTGGCGTTTCGCCCTCCCCTTGGTGGTTGGTTCGCGCTCAGTTAAACTCGGCCAGCAGGCGTCGAAGCAGCGGCCGAGACCTTCGGCGGCTGCACGGTGGCGGCGCGGATCAGGTTGTCGAAATGCTCCGTCAGCACGCGGATGTGCTCGGTGCCGTTGAAGACAAGATACATGTGGCCGACATAGATGGCGGCGCGTTTCGGCCTGAACACCGTGAGCGGCACCGAGAACCGCCGCACGCCATCATAGAGGAACCAGCGAAACGTGGGATAGAGCTCGTCGAGCAGCCTGATCATCCATTCGATCTGCTGCCGGCGCGCCGGCGCGCCGAGATCGCGCCAAATGCCCTCGCCGCGCGCGAAGCTCTCCACGCTCTGCACCGAGCTGCAGAACCTCGCATGGTCATCCGGCCGCCGCTGATTGGCGAGGCGCGCATGCGCGGCCTCGATGCGCGATTCTGGAATCGGGCCGACATAGTCGCGATACTCATGGCGGATCAGGTCCTCGGTCTTCAGCAGATCGGGCGCGTCGCCGGCACGTATCAGCACCTTGTAGCCGGCGGCCTCGGCGTGCGCAGCGCGTAGAGCACGTTCGTCGGCCAGCCGATATGGCCGCCGGGCTCGACCGTCAGCAGCTGCCGGGATGATCGCGGGCGCCAGCGGTCCGTCCTGGACTCAAACCCAGCAGCCAATCGATGCTCACCCGCTGATCGGCCGCGATGGCCGCCAGGGTCTCCGCCCGCGGCAGGCGTTCGTTGCGCCGCCGACGGCACCTGCGCCAGGGTCGAGCGATCGATGCCGATGGCGCTCGGCGAAGGCGGCGCGGCTGCACGCCCGTGCGGACGATCACGTCGGCGAGCGCTGGCGAAAAATCCGAACCGTGTCGCGCGCCGATCCATGGCGCGCCTTCGTCAATCGAAGTTTAGGGCTTCCGGCGTATACTGGCTGTTGCGTATTATCAACAGACGTTGCGAATGATGACTAACCGTTACGCTTTTGTGCGCTTTCTCCTATTTGTTACGAGAAGACATCAAGTTACGATCCGCACATGGCTGTTTGTCGGAGTTTTCTGCGCTGGCGGCGACCGATCAGGCGCGCGCCTCGGCCCGGCCGTCGACTGGCCGACAGTTTGGGTCGGTGCCGGTCTCTATGCAGCCTACGGCCTGCTGACCTGGTTTCATCACGTCTCCTGGTGGCTGATCCTGCCGTTCGGCGGCTACTCCCGTTGCGCTGCATGGTTTAGCTGCAGCACGAGGCCGATGCCGGCATCTCCCGCTCAAGGACATACTGCCTTCGTCTTTCCGTCGTTGTGGCCTGGCTGCCCCACCTTCACTATCGCCACACGCATCTGCTGCATCATCGCAACGAACGCCTCACCGTGCCCGGCGAGGATCCGGATCGATCTACGTTTACCTGACACCAACGCACGCATGCCATCCGCGCCGTGTCGCGCCTGCCGACGAGCGATGACCACGTCGCCGGGCGCCTGGTGCTGGGCCGCCGTTACTTTGCTGGGCGCGTGTGGTGGGAAATGGCGAAGAGGCTGCGCGCCCGGCGACTGGGACTATCATGCGGCAGTGGTTCATCCACACTCCGGCAGTCGCGATCGTGCTCCTGTGGGTCGTGGCGGTTCTGCGACATCCTGCTCTGGCAGTAGTATTGCTGTTATACGCGTGGCCGGGCGTATCGCTGACAGTGCTGCGGTCCTATCTCAGAGCACCAGGGCCGAGCCGAGGTCGGCCACCGCACGGTGATCATCGAGACCGGGCCGATCATGAGCCTGATGTATCCTCAACAACAATCATGCATGCGCTCCATCGCACCTGCAGGCCGGCGGCGCTCTGGCATCAACGTCCGCGGCGCTTTCGCGAACGGCAGAACGAGGTCTTCACCTGGAACGGCGGCTACCGCTATCGCGGTTACGGCGAGATCGTCGTCCGCCATTTCCTCCACCCGAAGGGAGCCACTCTGTCCATCCGCTCGCCGACCTCAGGTCCCTCCCGCGTCCGTGAGTTCGGGGCATCCGCCGGACTTGCCAGGACTCGGCACGGCTCGACGCCTTGCCCGCTCGAGCAGCCTGGTCGAAGCTGTAGGTCGATCCGCTGAGCGGCACGATGACTGACTGGCACTATGACGACTTGCGCCGGGTCGGTGTGGACTTCGAGGACACGGCGGCGGTCGACGCCTACGATCGAAATCAGAGGTTGGCGCCGAGCAGGATCGCGCCCTCGTCGACCAACTTGGCATCAATGGCGATACGTTGTCATCGACATCAGGCTGCGACGGTGCATTCGCCGTGAAGGCAGCGCTACGCGCTGCCGGACCGTGTAGCGCGGTGGACGTCTCGACCAGCATGCTCGCTTTCGCGCGCCGGCGGGCGACCGTTCAGAACCGACCAGTATGCAGTTCCGGCGCGGCGGGTTTCTCAGCTATGCGCATGACGGACTGATCGAGCGGGCCGGCTTCCGCATCGGATCGGAAGGACCGCTGGGACGCGATCTACGGCGACTACACCTGTACGAAGATCGCCAATTGCTCGGTGACGTGAGGGAGCCAGTGGTCGGGGGCCGTCGCGCCCGAGCTGTGCACTCTCCGGCGCCGTACCTTGAGATCGGCCTCGGTCAGGGTCTCCTTCTCGAGCAGCTTCTGCGCGGTCCGCTCGAGATCGCACGCTGCGCTGCGCAGGATGCCCATCGCCTTGTCGAAGGCCTGCCCGACGATGTCGCGCACAGCCGTATCGATCTCCTCGCCGTCTCCTCGCTGTACTTGCGCACCTGGCCATGACGGAGGGCGTCGGCGTGCCGAGGAAGTTTTGGGGCGCCTCCTCGAAGGTCACCTGCCCCAGCTTCTCGACCATGCCGAAGCGCGTCACCATGCTGCGCGCGATGTCCGTCACCTTCGCAAGATCATCCGGCGCGCCCGTCGACAGGTGGCCGAAGACCACGACTCCGCCGCGCGGCCGCCGAGCAGGACGGCCATGCTGATTCTCCAGCTCCTCGCGGCGTCATGAGATAGCGGTCCTCGGTCGGGCGCTGGATGGTGTAGCCGAGCGCAGCCGATGCCGCGGGGGATGATCGAGACCTTGTGCACGCGGATCGGTACCCGGCAGCGACAGCGCCACCAGCGCATGGCCCATCTCGTGATAGGCGACGATCTCGCGCTCCTGCGGGATTGAGCAGGCGATTGCGCTTTTCGAGACCGGCCACGATCCGCTCGATGGCGGCGGTGAAGTCTGTCCAGCGAAACCGCATCGGCGCCGCGGCGGGTGGCGAAGAGCGCCGCCTCGTTCACGAGGTTGGCGAGGTCGGCGCCGGTGAAGCCCGGCGTCAGGGCGGCGATCTTGCTCGGCGATCGACATCGACGGCGAGCTTCGCCTTGCGCATGTGCACCTTGAGGATCTGGACGCGGCCGATGCTGGTCCGGCCGGTCGACCAGCACCTGCCGGTCGAAGCGGCCGGCGCGCAGCAGCGCGGGGTCGAGGATCTCCGGCCGGTTGGTGGCCGCGAGCAGGACCAGGCCCTCGCTCGGATCGAAGCCGTCGAGCTCGACCAGGAGCTGGTTCAGCGTCTGCTCCTTCTCGTCGTGGCCGCCCGCCAGGCCGAGCGCCGCGGGCGCGGCCGAGCGCGTCGAGCTCGTCGATGAAGATGATGGCCGGCGCGCTTGCGCGCGCCTGCTCGAACAGGTCGCGCACGCGCGCCGCGCCGACGCCGACGAACATCTCGACGAACTCGCGAGCCGCTGATGGAGAAGAACGGCACGCCGGCCTCGCCGGCCACCGCCTTGGCGCAGCAGCGTCTTGCCGGTGCCGGGGGCCCGACCAGCAGCACGCCCTTGGGCATGCGGCCGCCGAGGCGGCCGTACTCTTGCGGGTCCTTCAGGAAACTCGACGACTTCGCTGCAGCTCGGCCTTGGCCTCGTCCACGCCGGCGACGTCGTCGAACGTCACCTTGGTGTCGGCTCTCGACGTAGACCTTGGCCTTGCTCGTTGCCGACGGTCATGAAGCCGCCGCCAAGCCCTGCTTCTCCGCGATCTTCCGGAACACGAACATCAAAGTCCGAAAACACTCAGCGACCGGCAGACCGCGACAGGAGATCGCGCAGGAACGCGCCGAGTGAGCCGCCCAGCGGCGCCGCGGACACCTGACGCCGTATTTCTCGAGATCGCTCGCGATGTTCGGATCGAGCGCGTGGCGATGAACTGCGACGGCTGGCCCGGCTGCGCGTTCTTGAGCGTGCCCTGGATGTACTTGTCAGTGATGACGATGTCGTCGACGCTTGCCATCCTTCAGGGTAGGTCTGGAACTGGCTGTAGGGGATCGGCTCGACCTGCTGTACGCTGCCACAGCCCGCAGCGCAGATGCCCAACACGGCTGCCAGCGCATACCAGAGGCTGCGGGGCTGGGCCTTCTTGTCCATGAGATCCTCCCTGGCCTCATTCGCCGCGGCTGGACGTTCTGCAGTCGTCATGATGCAGGAAGGATGACACGGCCCTTTACAGCGGCCGCGCCGTCGCCAGATCAATCCGCGTACCGTCAGCCCGGCACTCTCGATCTTGACGTCGACCATCGACCTGCCGCTGCGGCACCGCAGAATCGTCAGCCGGCATGGACTGGCCGATCGGAGTCGTGGCCGACGCGATTGCGCAGGTCGGTCGAGTTCCTCACCGGCAGAACCGTCGACCTCCGATGATGCGACGCCGCCGCGCCGGCCTTAATGCCGGCGCGGCTTCGGCCGGCGATCCCTTCGCGACGCGCACAGCTGACGACCGGCGCCTCCTTGCGCGGAATCCATGCTCAGGGCCTCCGCGATGTCCGCCGAGTACAGATCCTCCAGTTCGATCCTGATCCGCCCGCGCTTCACCTCTCTCCGTAAGCGACCGTCGCTGCAGCGCGACGCCTGCGGCAGCTGGCGTGCTTTCAGAGATGGGCGCCATCGGCGAACCCGATCCTCGAGCTACTGCGCGGCGCTTCGCCAAACTGTTGGGCGCCGATGATCGCCGTATTGATGCCGACGTGAGAGCTCGCCACGCAGATTGATCAGCGCGCCGCCGGAGTTGCCGGGATTGATGGAGGCATCAGTCTGGATGAAGTTCTCGCCAGTTCTCGCGATATGCATGCCGCGCTGCGGCCCAAAGCGCGCTGACGATCCCCGACGTAACGGTCTGGCCGAGCCCGGGCGTTCCCGATCGCGACGACGAAATCGCCGACCTCGAGTTTCTCCTTTGAGTCGCCGATCGCAGATGTGGAAATCGCCGAGGTTCTTGGGCGCGATCGTGCAGGATCGCAATCGTCGGTCTCGGATCGGCTCCCTACCGGCTTGGCGGCAAATGCTCGTCGATTGTCCTTGAGCCGTCACGACGATCTCGCCATAGCGTGCTCCACGACGTGATTGTTTGGTCGTGACGACAGCCGGCAGTGCCGTCCACGATCACCCCTGAGCCGGCCGCCTGGGTGCTTTACGCGCGGGCGCCTCAGCGGAACGGCGTAGCCAGCGCCGGTAGAGCGGGTCGGTGAAGAGCGGGTTCACGGCCTCATGGCCCTTGACGGCAATGTTGCAGACGACCGCCGGCGTCGCCTACCTTCCAGCAACGGCGCAGAGTGTTCGGGACCTGACCATCCGGAGGCCGACGATCGGCGCCCCGGTGCAAACGCCGACCAGGAGAACCGATGCCGGCAACGACCGCGTTGGCTGGACGTGGCGAGAAGCCGGAGGCGATACGTCATCCGGGCGGACCCGCTTTGTTGCGCGCGTCGATTCATCCAGCCGCCGGCCCGGCCGACCGACAAGCATCCATTTTCCTATGGCGGCAGGCCGGCGGCCCACCTGTCCGCAGCCTCAGATATTCTTCAAGAATTGCGCCGGAATCCGTGAGTCATGGCGTGCACATTCCGGCTCAGCACCGCATCGTCGCGACGCGGAAGAGCTGGAAGCGTCCCTGCGGGTTGCTCTCGATCAAGCGCAGCCGGTTCCTCGGCAGGCACATCGAGGTCGATCTCGCCGCGGTTGCGCGCATGCGGCTTCAGGCGCGGTAAAGCTCGTCGTTCGGCAGCGTGCCCAGCTCGCGCACACACTGGTCTTTCACCTTTGCGCTCTTCTCTTCCTCTTCGTCGCTGTGTTTCGTTTTCCTGAGCACGGCAGGCGATCAGGCGCGTTACCCTCGGGATACACGCTCTGCAGCCGCAGGTTCCGGGGACATCACGACGTTCTGCTTGTAGAGCCGGCGCAGGTAAGGTCGACTGGCTGGGGCCGCCGACCTCCCTCGCCGGCCATGCGATCGAGCGTGACCAGCTCTCCGGCGGCCGCCCCTTGCTGGGCGAGAGGTAGTCGGCGCAGCCGGTGCCGCTGATGCTGGCTCGCATTCGTCGTCGACCAGCACGTTGCTGCCGGCCGCCGCCTGGCCGAGAGGATCTGCCAGCTGGTGGCGGCAATGCTCCGGCGCCCTTGAAGCGCCGGCGCGCGCCGTGCCGCTGGTCGCCACGACCACGACGTCCGGCTCCTCCTTCATAGCACGGTTCCGACGGTCGCCGAGCTGGTGTTCTAGCCGAGGCTCCGACACGCGCCTCCCCGCACCCATCAGACGCTCGAGCCAGCGCTCCGTGCCGGATACGCGCCTCACGCCCAGCTGGGCCAGCTTGGCAGCAGGCTGGCCGCCGGCAGCGATCGCCAGTGCCTCGACAGCACGACTGATGCCCACGCGCCGCCGCCACACCGCGCGGCCTCAGGACCGGCCGGCCCGCCGCCGGCCAACCAATCCGCCGCGCTTGCTCGCCGCCGACTTCACGATGACGTGCGGCATGGTGGCCTCGCGACCCGTCGCCGCGTTCTGGATGCAAGTCATGTCCATGCCGGACGATACGCGATCAATGCAGTAGGCGGCGCACGCACTGGCGGATGGAGTCTGGTCGATCCTCCATCAGCTTCTTCACGATGTAGGGATCGGCGATGTGGCCGCGGGTCATCGCGACCATGTCGACATGGCCTTCGGCAATTGCGCGGTTAGCGGTGGCGATGTCGCGGATGCCCAGGCGTGAAACACAGGCAGGTCCGCCTCTTCGCCTTGACCGCGCTCGCCGAGATGAAACGGCGCCGGCGGATAGGATACGTTCGGCAGCATCGTCGCGATGCCGCGGAAGGTGTCGCCATGGGCCTGGTAGACATTGAGATAGTCGACCAGGCCACCGCTTGCCATAGAGCATCGCCAGTTGCACGCAGTCGTCCGCCGCCAGGCCGCCCTCCAACAGCTCGTCGCCCGACAGACGCAGGCCGACGATATAGTCCGGCCCACCGCTCTGCGCACCTCCTGGCAGGACTTCGAGGTCCGAAACGGGTGCGGTTCTCCCGGCGCCGCCGTACTTCATCGTGGTGCGCTGGTTCACGGCCGGCGAAAGGAAGCTGTCGATCAGGTGGTGGGCGACGGCGATGACCTCGCAGCCGTCGAAGTCCGGCTCCCGACAGCGCCGCGCCGCCGCGCCATAGGCCGCTGATGACGCGCGGAAGTCGAAATCCTCCATCTCCTTCGGCGAAGGCGCGGTGCAGCGGCTCGCGGTTCTTGAACGGGCCGATCAGCGGCAGCCAGTAGCGGCTGTCCCAGCGCCCGCGGCGGCGAGGTGGGTGATCTGGCAGAACAGCGAAGCACCCTGCTCATGGACGCGCTCGGCGAACTTCCGGAGATAGGGCAGCACGCGGTCGTGGCTGACGTCGATCTGCGAGAACGACAGCGGCAGATCGACCGCCACCGACGACGAGCCGCCGAAGATCGTGAGCCCGATGCCGCCCTTCGCCTTTCCGCGTGATAGAGCTGATAGCGCTCCCCGGGCATGCCGTCCTCGGCATAGTGCCGGGGCGTGCGCGGCACTCATGACGCGGTTGCGCAAGCAGCAGGTGCTTCAGCGGAACGGCTTCAACAGATCGGCATAGTCGAGCTCATCGGGCTCTACCGTGTGGGAAATTAGGCGTTTAGACCTGGATCAGTCGGTAGGCGCAGCAGAAAGCGTCGATGGTCGAACCAGCTGCATCGGCGGATGACGCGCGTATCGCCGCCACTGATGCCCGCCGCCGCGATGTTATTCCTCGGGCCCGCCGCGCTGACGGGCCGCGCGAGATCGCTTGATGCCGACTACCTGCAACACGAAGAGCCGAACTGCAGGACCTGAACAAGGCGCTGCAGAGTAGCAGGATCGAACATTGCGTGATGAAGAAAAAGTTCATTTGGCGAAACCGTGCTCGTTCCGAGCTCGATGCTTCCGGGTGAACAGTAGTCCACGAGATAAACCCCGCATCGCGGTATTGAACGCCGCCAAGAATACCAACAGCCCAGTCCGTAGGAATCGCTTTCGCGTATAATTGAATATCGCCGACGAGATAATAGCCGTATACCAGTCGCACCCCGGAGTGGACATCGCGCCACAGGAACGCTATTTTCGCGAACTCCAGGTACAGCCGTGGCAGCGACATCGTGACCAGCCGAGCCAGTACGGATCCATCGGTCGGGCGCAATTCATACAGACGGTATACATCCTGATTATGTAGAAGAGCGGACTTCGGCACGAGATGATATGGCAGCGCCGATCGTCGCAAACCGATGTGTAGGTCGGCAGATAGGCATACAGATAATCAAAGCGTCAGGTAGACAATTGCCGGCACCCCGGTAGCGACGAACACGGCCACGACAAACCGGCCGCCAACGCGCTACCAGCCTTCCTCGACTCTGCTCATGCACGACGATATGAATCATCATCGCTCAACGTCGGCCGTGGATGTGCCTCGGCGCCCGCGGGGCAGTGTGACCGGACGATGATCCTTTATCAGCGCTACGCATTGCCTTGATCTGCGGGTACCGCGCCGCCTGTGCGTCAGCAGCGCGCCGCCCTGCTCCTTTGCGTTTGGCGATGAATTCCTTCAGCGCCTCGTCGATGGCGGGTCGAGCGGCGGCGGCTGGAAGTCGGCCAGGAGCTGCTTCCAGATGCGCGTTGGCCTTGCTGGGCGGCGTCGACGCGCGCCGGCCTCGCGCCAGGTCTCGAAGTTGCGCCAGTCGGAGACGATGGGCGCGTAGAACGCGGTCTCGTAGCGGGCGAGCGTGTGCTGGGCGCCGAAGAAGTGGCCGCCGGGGCCGACCTCGGCGATGGCGTCGAGCGCCAGCGCTGTCGTCGTCGACCACGATCGGCTGCAGGAACTCGCCCATCATCTGCAGCATCTCGGCGTCGACGATCAGCTTCTCGAACGAGGCGACGAGCCCGCCCTCCATCCAGCCGGCGCCGTGCATGCACCATGTTGGCGTAGCCCATGACCGCGCCCCAGATCGACATCTCCGACTCGTAGGCGGCCTGGGCATCCACCGCGTTGGCGGCGCAGGCGTTGGAGGAGCGGTAGGGCAGCTTGTAGCGCCGGGCGAGCTGGCCGCCGGCGAGGCGGCGCGGGTGTATTCCGGCGTGCCGAAGGCGGGCGCGCCGGTCTTCATGTCGACGTTCGAGGTGAAGCCGCCATACATGCACGGGCGCGCCCGGCGCGCACGGTCTGGATCAAGGTGATGCCGGCGAGCGCCTCGGCATTCTGCTGCGGCCAGCGCGCCGGCGATGGTGGCGGGGGCCATGGCGCCGGAGAGGGTGAAGGGCGTCAGCACGATCGGCTGGCCGTGGCGCGCCATCTCCAGTCAGGCCCTGGATCATCGGGCCGTCGAGGCGGCAGCGGCGAATTGAGTTGACGATCGAAAACAGACTCGGGCTCGCGCGCCAGCTGTTCGCTGCGAAATAAATCCGCGGGCGATGCGGATCATCTCGATGGCGTCGCGCGATGCGCTGCTTGCCCGAGCGAATAGGGATGCCAGAGGCGGTCGGTCAAGCGTGATCGGCAGCGTAGTGGGCGTCGAGATGGCGCGTCGCCGGCGGCAGGTCCGCGGGCTCGACCGGATAGCCGCTGATGAACTGGACGATGTTGAGGCTCTGGGTCGAGCCGCAGCAGGTCGCAATAGTCCTGGTAGTTGCCGGGGCGGCGGCCGCGGTCGAGGTCGCTGACGTTGGGGGCGCTGGCGACGGTGCCGAAATTGATGTGGTTGCCGCCGAAGGTGAGGCTGCGCTCGGGGTTGCGGGCGTGGAGGCTGGACCTCCGACGGCGCCTTGGCGATGCTCTCCAGCACGAAGCCGCGGTCGAAGCGCACGATGCGGTCGCCGGCCTTGACGTCGGCGCCGGCGCCGCTTCAGCAGCGCCGAGCGCCTCGTCGTCGAGGAACTCCATGCCGTGTTCCTCGAGGATGCGCAGCGAGGTGTTGTGCACCGCCTCGAGCTGGTCGGCGCTGCAGCACCTCGATCGGCTTATAGGGATTGCGGTAGGTGCGCCATGGCAGCTGCTTCAATCCGCCGGCCGTGCGCCGCTCGCGCCGCCGACCGCTATCACGCGCCATCGAACCTCCGCCGCCCTGTCATCGGGCGGCTGTATATACCAGCCGACTGCGTCGACGCGCCAGTGTGCGGGCGGCGCGCCAGCGTGTATGGTTACCGCCAGAAGGAATGGAGGAACGCATGCGTGCGAGCGTCAACGGCATCGAGATCGAATACCAGCTGGACGGCCCGGCGAACGCGCCGGTCGTCATGCTCAGCCACTCGCTCGCCACCACCATGGAGATGTGGAGGCCGCAGCTGCCGGCGCTGGCGAAGGACGTATCGCGTGCTCAACTACGAAATGCGCGGCCACGGCCGCACCAGTGCGCCGGCGGGGCTCCTACGAGCTTCGCGACGTTGACGGCCGATGTGGTGGCGCTGCTCGACCATCTCAAGATCGAGAAGGTGGCGTTCGTCGGCCTCTCCATCGGCGGCATGATCGGGCAGCACCTGGCGCTCCCGCCATGCGAACCGGCTGCGCTGCGCCGTGCTGTGCTGCACCACCAGCGCCATTCCCGTCACCGTGCGGCCGGTGTGGGACGAGTAGCAATACGTAACTGAACGAAGTACAA
>ERZ1370068.10880-contig-9540_pt1 | contig 22689 bp, 33 predicted proteins | sample MGYA00561227_ERZ1370068 | MGnify/ENA primary metagenome ERZ1370068 (study PRJEB38410, sample SAMEA6850437) | metagenome | study: Metagenomic assessment of the ecological functions of the soil: analysis of the soil microbiota associated with the...
GTTGTACTTCGTTCAGTTACGTATTGCTGGGTTGGTCTATCCGCCGGGGAATCTAAACAAGCTTGTCGCGCGCTGCGAAAAGTTGTTGGCAGATTCCGGAGTTGCGCGGCTCCCATCGGCAGCGCGGCGGCGAAACTCGTGCGGCGGAAATTCACATGGGCCAACAATGCCGCACGGGTCGTGAAGCTGGCGCGCCAGTGATCGCTAAAAACAAGTAAATAGCCGGCCATGAGCCGGGCGCATCGCCTACGTCACAGATATCTTCTCTCGGAGGCGTTCATTGCGGGCGGGTGGCCGAAATGCGCCGACGCGTATGAAGCTTCGCATTCTTTCCCTCCTGCCGCCGCGGCAGGGGTTTTTAACACGGCATCATCCGCCGCGCCGGACTCGACCAGGTCGTGGAGTATGACCCGGCGAAGTTTGCGGCAAGCCTGAAAGTTTCCGGCCTGACCTCCTCCACGCGCACTTTGCCAGAAGCAACCGAGCAGGCGCGCCGGCTTTCCGCGCAAACCGGCGTGCCGTTGCATTCACGGCCCTGGCTGATATTCACCTGCGCCGCCCGCGGACTTTATGAACGCGCCATCGCCGCCCGCGCATTGGTCACCGTTTCACCAAGCGAACGCCGATTATATTCACGCAACCTTCAACGTTCCGGGCGAACACATTCACGTGATTCCGTGCGGTGTGGACACGGAGACGTTTCGCCCGGCGGACCCCGGTTGAGTCGCGCCCGCCGTTGATCCTCTGCGTGGCGCGGCACGTGGGTGAAGAATCTCGGCCTGCTGCTCGACGCGTGTGCCCTGCTGCGCGATCGCGGCATCAGTTTTCGCTGTGCCATGATCGGCGACGGGCTGCTGCGCGTTGGACTGGGAGCAAGAAGCGGGGCCGTCTGGGGCTTGGCGAAATCGTCGAGCTGCCCGGCGCAGCGGAGCAGGGCGAAGTGTCGCGTTGGTTGGCAGCACGCAACGGTGGGGGTGTGTTGACCAGCGACAACGAAGGAGAAATGCCCGTTTGCCTGATGGAAGCCGCTGCTTGCGGCGTTCCGGTGACAACGACAGCGCGTCAGTGGGATTCAGAACTGGTCGCCGATGGCGTGACGGGCATTCTCACGCCGCCGGGCAGTGCTGCGGGGGAGTTTGCGGCGGCGCTGGAAGTTGTGTTGACGGATCAGGGCGTCCGCCAGCGGATGAGAATGTGCGGCGCGGCAGCGCGGGTTAGAAGATTTTCCGTCGCACGGCAGGCGGATTCGTTGCTGGAGTTATGGGGGAGAATTCTCGCCGAGGTGCGGCGCGTCACTCCGTGCATGCAACACTTCCAACTCGTGCCGACGTCGCGCGCGGAGTGACGCGCCGATGATCGTGTAGGCGATCCCGTTCGGCACAGCGGCGGACGAGGTTGCCAACCCTGGCAGCAGCGAATTTCGGGAATGGCCCGAAGCGAATTCAAGCGCCGATTGCCGCGATTGTCCGGTCAGGATGGCAAACTGCGGCTCAAAGCTATTCGCGTCACGCGTCACAAGCCCGGGCGGCGTTGCGCCGAAGTGCCGCTGATCGTCTCGGGGACGATCACCGACGCTTCCGGCCGAACGCTGTCGGGCCAGACGACCGAAGCCTTCACAACTCGGTGCGCCATGCGCAGCCACTGGTCGGTTGGATTGAACTGCGCGCTCGGCGCGAAGGAACCTGCGGCAGTACGTCGAGGAGATGTCGACCGTCGCCGAGACCCACATCTCCTGCTATCCGAACGCGGGGCTGCCGAATGCGTTCGGCGAGCTACGACGACACGCCCGAATCGATGGCTCATCACATCGGCGAGTGGGCGCGCGCCGGCCTGCTCAACCTCGCGGGCGGCTGTTGCGGCACGACGCCGGCCCACATCGCCGCGCTCTCGGCAGCCTTGCGTGACGATGCCACCGCCGGGCCGATTCCGCAGCGCCCGCACAACCTGCGCCTCTCCGGCCTCGAGCCGCTGAACATCGGCGCACGAGTCGCTGTTCGTCAACGTCGGCGAGCGCACCAACGTGACCGGCTCGCAGGCGTTCGCGCGCCTGATGCTCGCCGGCAACTACGCCGAAGCGCTGGCGGTCGCGCGCCAGCAGGTCGAGAACGGCGCCCAGGTCATCGACGTCAACATGGACGAGGCGATGCTCGATTCGGAAGAAGGCGATGACGACCTTCCTCAACCTCGTCGCCGTCCGAGCCCGACATCTCGCGCGTGCCGGTGATGATCGACTCGTCGAAATGGTCGGTGATCGAGGCCGGGCTGAAGTGCCTGCAGGGCAAGGGCGTCGTGAATTCGATCAGCCTGAAGGAAGGCGAAGCCGAGTTCATGCGCGCAGGCGCGCCTCGCGCGCCGCTACGGCGCCGCGGTCGATCGTCATGGCGTTCGACGAGAAGGGACAGGCCGACACGCTCGAGCGCCGCATCGAAATCTGCCGGCGCTGCTACCGGCATCCTGACCGAGGAAGTCGGCTTTCCGGCCGAGGACGTCATCTTCGATCCCAACATCTTCGCCATCGCGACCGGCATCGAGGAGCACAGCAACTACGGCCGATCGACTTCATCGAGGCGACGCACTGGATCCGCGAGAACCTGCCGCACGCGCAGGTCTCGGGCGGCGTGTCCAACGTTTCGTTCTCGTTCCGCGGCAACGACGCGGTGCGCGAGGCGATCACACCGCGTTCCTGTACCACGCGATCACGCGCCGGGCATGACCGATGGGCGATCGTCAACGCCGGGCAGCTCGGCGTCTACGACGGAAATTCGAGCCGAGCTGCTGCGAGCGCGTCGAGGACGTGATCTTCAACCGCCGGCGCGGACGCGGCGCGAGCGCCTGGTCGAGTTCGCGGATCGCGTGAAAGGCGCGGCCGAAGGCCCGGCGCGAGGAGCTCGAGTGGCGCAACGGGCACGGTCGAGGAGCGGCTCGTCGCACGCGCTGGTGAAGGGCATCGTCGACTGCATCGTCGAGGACGCCGAGGAAGCGCGGCAGTCGAAGCTCCGGGCGCCCGATCCACGTGATCGAGGGCCCGCTCATGGACGGCATGAACGTGGTCGGCGACCTGTTCGGCGCCGGCAAGATGTTCCTGCCGCAGGTCGTCAAGTCCGCGCGCGTGATGAAGCAGGCGGTCGCGCACCTCGTGCCCTTCATCGAGGCCGAGAAGCAGCGCATCGCGGCGACCGCCAGCGCGCAGAGGGCAAGATCGTGATCGCCACGGTCAAGGGCGACGTGCACGACATCGGCAAGAACATCGTCGGCGGTCGTGCTCCAGTGCAACAACTACGAGGTCATCAACCTCGGCGTGATGGTGCCGGCGCAGAAGATCCTCGAGACCGCGCGCGCGCGAGAACGCCGACATCATCGGCCTGTCGGGCCTGATCACGCCGTCGCTCGAGGAGATGGCGCACGTCGCGCGCGAGATGGAGCGCGCAGGGCTTCACGCTGCCGCTGCTGATCGGCGGCGCCACCACCTCGCGCGTGCACACCGCGGTGAAGATCGCGCCCGGGCTATTCCGGGCCCGTCGTCTACGTGCCGGACGCGTCGCGAAGCGTGCCGGCGGTGCAGAACCTGCTTTCGCGCGAGGCGCGCGACGCCTATCTCGAGACGGTGCGCGCCGACTGACGCGAAGATCCGCGTACAGCACGCGGAAAGAAAGGCCCTGGACCGCTGCACCCGATCGCCGAAGCACGCGCGCGCGGTCTGAAGACGGACTGGACCGAGCTATCGCCCGCCGGCGCCGAAGCGGCTGGGCGTCGAGCGCCTCGGGCGGACTACCCGCTCGAGCGGCTGATTCCGTACATCGACTGGTCGCCGTTCTTCCAGACGCGGGAGCTCTCCGGGCCCTATCCGAAGATCCTCGACGACGCGATCGTCGGCGAGCAGGCGCAAGCGCCTGCTCGATGAAGCCCAGGCAGATGCTCGCGATCGCATCGTGCGCGAGAAATGGATTCGCGCCGCCGGCGTGTGCGGGCATCTTCCCGGCCGCGCAGGCTGAACGACGACGATATCGAGATCTATGCCGACGAGTCGCGCAGCGCGCGCGCCATGACGCTGCAACGACTCCGGCAGCAGAATCACAAGCCGGCCGGACGGCCGAACCTGTGCCTGGCGGACTTCGTCGCGCCGAAAGCTCGCGAGCGCGCTGGACTATGCAGGTGCGTTCGCCGTCTGCGCCGGCGGATTCGACGGCCGCGTGCGGGCGTTCGAGGCCGCGCGCGACGACTACGCCGCAATCGCATGCTGAAGGTGCTGGCCGACCGGCTCGCCGAGGCGTTCGCCGAGCACCTGCACGAGCGCGTGCGCGCGGAATTCTGGGATAGCGCAGCGACGAACAGCCTGGCGACCGCGGAGCTCCTCGCCGAGGCCTACCGCGGAATCCGGCCGGCGCCGGGCTACCCAGCATGCCCGGATCACACGACCAAGGGTCCGCTGTTCGCGCTGCTGGATGCCGAGCGCGAAATGCCGGCATGCGGCTCACCGAGTCGTACGCGATGCTTCCAGCGTCGTCGGTCTCGGGCTTCTACTTTTCGCACCCGCAGTCGAGCTACTTCGCGGTCGGGAAGGTAGGTCGCGACCAGGTCGAAGACTATGCGCGGCGGCAGGGCGCTGCGCTCCGAGAAAGTCGAGCGCTGGCTCGCCCCGAACCTCGGTTACAGCCGGCCGATATAATCGGCGCCACTTCACGCTAAGGGAGAGAACAGATGGGCAAAGGCGACAAGCGCACGCGCAAGGAAAGATCTACAAGGGAAGCTACGGCAAGAAGCGGCCGCAACGAATAAAGAAAAAGAAGAAGAAAGGCGGCTAGCGCGCCCGCTGCGCCGGCGCTTTACTTGCGCCAGAACGCCGGCGTCATCACGACGCAGCAGCGTCATCGAGCTCGAGCCGGCCCGAGCAGCATCGAGGAACGAGCAACACCCACGATCTGGAAATCGCTCAGCACGGCGTAGGTCGACATCGGCCCGACCTGTCCGCCCAGGCCGGGCCGGTGTTGTTGATCGATGCCACTGCGGCCGAAAAACGCCGTCAGCGCGTCCAGGCCCGTGGCGGCGAGCAGCAGCGTCGGCGAGGATGATGCACGACGACGTACACGAACACGTACGCGAGCACCGCGAGCACGATGCCGGTTGCTCGATCGCGATCGCCGAGCAGCTTCACCGGACGCTGCAGCCGCGGGTGGATGATGCGCAGCGAGCTCGCGGAAGATCTGCTTGAACAGGATCTGCGCGCGGACCATCTTCATGCCGCTGCCGGTCGAGCCGGAGCAGCTGACGAAGCTGCACGGAAACAGCATCCACAGCGGCGCGAAGATCGGCCACGCGTTGTAGTCGGTGTTCGCGTAGCCGGTCGTCGTCGCGACCGAGACGACGTTGAACGCGGCGTAGCGCAGCGCGGCTCCACGGGTCCGGTAGACGCCGACCAGATACAGGTAGAGCGCGATGCCGCACGGACCGACACCGACCAGCACGCAGGACGTAGACCGAGCCTCCGGATCGCGCGCGGTACGGGCGCAGGACAGCCGCGCGCCAAGCCAGAAAATGCGTAGCGAAATTGATCGCCGCGATCAGCATGAACACGATCGCGACGGCCTCGATCGTGGGCGAATTCCAGTAAGCGAAAGCTCGCGTCGTGCGTGCGAAAACCCGCCGAGCCCCATCGTCGTGAACGAGTGCATCAGCGCGTCGAGCCAGGTCATGCCCGCCCACCGGTAGGCAAAGCAGGCACAGCGACCGGTGAGGCGCGAAGTACACGAGCCACAGCCCCTTGGCGGTTTCGGCGATGCGCGGCGTCAGCTTGGTATCCTTCATCGGCCCCGGCGTCTCGGCCTTGAAGATCTGCTGCCGCCGACGCCAAGCAGCGGCGAGACTCGCGACCGCGAGGACGATGACGCCCATCCCGCCGAGCCAGATCATGAATCCGCGCCCAGATGTTGATCGAGGCGGCAGCCGTCGAGCCCGATCGAGCACCGTTGCCGCCGCTCGCGGTCAGACCGGAGACGGCCTCGAAATAAGCGTCGGTGAACGAGAGCCCGAGTGAATGTGGAAGAGCAGCGGCAGCTCGCAAACGCCGGCAACGCGTCCAGACCAGCGCGACCAGCAGGAAGCCATCGCGCATCTGCAGTCTCGCGGTCGCGCGACGCGTGGCGAACCACAGCGATGCCGCCCGCCGCCGAGCGTGATCAGCGCCGACGCGGTAGCCAGGCGGACAGCGCCGCGTCGCCGAGCGCCAGCGAAAACACGAGCGGCACGCAGCATGCAGGCCGCGAACAGCACCACCACCACGCCCGAGAGCCGACGGACTGCGAGCGGCGCGCATCGCCGGCCGCTGCCCGCCTACAGAGAAACGCGCGCCGACCTGGAACAGACGCTCCACCTTGCGGCAGCGTCTTCTTGTCGGTGACCGAACACGATCACGTGGTCCTCCGCCAGGATCACCGTGTCGTGGTGCGCCATCGACCTTCGTCGCCGCGCACGATCGCGCCGATGCGTGGCGCCCGGCGGAAGGTCGATCTCCTCGATCCGCGCGCCCGGCCGGCAGCGCACGATTCGCGGTCGCCGTGCACCACGGCCTCGAGACGCTTCTGCCGCGCCGCGGCGCAGGCTGTGGACTGGCGACAACGTCGCCGCGGCGCATCGTGCGCGAGCAGCGTGCCGATGGTCGCCTGCGCCGGCGAGATCGCGATATCGATCTGCGCCGGCTGCAGCAGGTCGACGTAGGACCTGCGCGGTTGATCAGAGCGCACACCACGCGGCGCGCGCCCATGCGCTTCGGCGAGCAGGCGAGCTCATGATGTTGTTCTCGTCGTCGTTGCGTGACCGCGACGAACAGGTCCATCTCGCGCGACGTTCTCCGCCTCGAGCAGCTCCTCGTCGGTGACGTCGCCGCTTCAGCACCAGGCGCTTTCAGAGTCGCGCTGGAGAGCAGTCTCGCAGCGCCGCTTGTTGTGGCTCGATCACCTGCACCGAGTAGTCGCGCTCGAGCGCGCGCGCAGGCGCTGGCCGATATTGCCGCCGCCCGCGATCATCACGCGCCTCACGGGCTTGTCCATGCGCCGCAGCTCCGTCATCACCTGGCGGATGTTCTCGCGCCGCCGCGAGGCAGAAACACCTCGTCGCCCGCCTCGATGCACCGTGTCGCCGTCGGGCAGCGATCGGCGTGTCGCCGCGGAAGATGGCGACGATCCGCGCGTCGATGTTCGGAATGTGCTTGCTGCAGCTCGCGGCATCGGATGGCCCGACCAGCGGCCCGCCCTGGTATGCGCGCACCGCGACCAGGCTCACCTTGCCGTGCGGCGAAGTCCAGCACCTGGAGCGCTTCCGGAAATTCGACCAGCTTGACGATGTAGTCGGTGAGGACCTGCTCGGGGCAGATCGCCAGGTCCACCTCGAAGCCGTCCGGACCGAGCACCTTCTCGTCGTTCAGATAGTCGGTCGCGCGCACCCGCGCGATGCGCCGCGGCACGTTGAACAGCTGGCTGCGCGATCTTGCAGGCGACGAGGTTGGTCTCGTCCTGCTGCGTTACCGCGATCAGCAGGTCGCGCGTCCTCGATGCCCGCAGCGGCGAGCACCGACGGGTGCGCGGCGCTGCCGGTGACCGTGCGCAGGTCGAGCCGGTCCTGCAGCGCGCGCAGCCGCGCCGGATCGATGTCGACCGACCGTGATGTCGTTCTGCTCCGAAACGAGGCTCTCGGCGACCGACGCAGCCGACCTGTCCTGCGCCGAGAATGACGATCTTCACGCGCGAACCGCCGGCCGCACAAGGGCCGCATTGTAGTCTCCGGTCAACTTATCCGTCGCCGTCTGCCGACTGGCAGGCCGAGCGCCTTCAGCTTGCGGTAGAGGTGCGTGCGCTCCAGGCCGCGAGCGCTCCGCCACGCGTGACATGCTGCCGTTGCTCCTGCGCGAGCAGGTTCTCGAAGTAGATCCGCTCGAACGCCTCGCGCGCCTCGCGGTAGCGGACGATCGAGCGCCAGCGCGGGCGTGCGACGCGGCCGGTGCGTGCGCCGACGAGCACGCGCTCGACGTCCTCGAGCGCCGACTTCCTCCTCGAGCGCCGAGAGCGCGAGGTTCTTCACCACGCTTTGCAGCTCGGCGAGATTGCCCGGCCAGCGCGTAGTAGCGCAGCGCATTCAGCGCCGCTACGCTGAAGCGCCGTGGCGGGCAGGCGCGCGCCTCCACCATGCGCGCGAGCATCAGTGCCGCGAGGTCGGGCACGTCCTCGGAGAAGTCGCGCAGCGCGGGCAGCCGACGATCAGCTCGCACAGCCGCGCGACGAGCTCCGGATCGTAAGCCGAGCTTCTCGACGAGCGTCTTCGGCTCGGCCGGCGAGAACGACTGACCACGCGCACCTTGTGACGCTCGGCGCGCGCGACGACAGAACTCGAGGCCCTTCTGCTCGGCGCGCGCGAGGCGCGTCAGGTCCGGCGACGAACAGGATCGCCGCCCGAAGCGCGTGCCAGCGAGCTCCGACGAGGCTTCCGCGAGCAGCGCATCCCCGGTCGAGGAACGGCGCAGCTCGGCGCCGCAAGCAGCCGCGCGAAGAGCTCCGGCCCATGCCGCGCTCGCCGCGCAGCATCAGATGCGCGCCCGGCCTGCGCAGAGCTGCGCGAGCCGCTGCCTCAGCTCGGCGAGCGCGCGCGCGCGCCCGATGGTGGCGAGCGAGATCTGCGGGCGCGGCCGCCTGATCCTGGTTGCGCAGGGCGCGCTTGACCGTGGCGAGCAGCCGCTGCAGCGCGATCGGCTTTTCCAGATAGTCGAGCGCGCCGATGCGCGTCGCCTCGACCGCGGTCTCGATGGTGCCGTGGCCCGACATCATGACCACCGGCATCGTCAGCTGGCCGCTCGCGGCCCATTCCTTGAGCAGCGTGATGCCGTCGGTGTCCGGCATCCAGATGTCGAGCAGCACCAGATCGGGCCGCTGCGCGCTCGCGCAAGCGCGCGCGCGGCTCCGCGTTCTCGGCAAGCAGCACCTGGTGGCCCTCCTCGGCGAGGATCTCCGAGAGCAACTCGCGGATGCCGACCTCGTCATCGACGATCATGATCTGCGACATCGGCGCTACCCGGACGGGATCATCGAGGTCATGCGGCTTTCGCCTGCGGCAGGAAGACGCTCACCGACGCGCCCTCGGCGGCGATGGCTCTCGATCGAGATCGAGCCGCGATGCTCGTCGACGATCTTCTTCACGATCGCGAGCCCCAGGCCCGGTGCCGCGCGGCTTGGTCGTCACGTACGGCTCGAAGATCCGCGTCATGAGCTCCTCGGGAAAGCCATCGCCATTGTCGGACACCGAGAACTGCACCTTGTCGCCGGCGAGCTTCGGTGCGCACCTCGATCGCCGGCTCGCGGCGCAGCGCGCTCGCGGTGCGCGAGCGCATCCTGCGCGTTCTGCAGCAGGTTGTGCAGTACCTGCCGGATCTGCGGCCGCGTCGGCCCACACCGCGGGCAGGCGCGGCGCGAGCCGGGCGCGGATCGGCGCCTTCGAATGCTCGTACAGCGCAAGCACCTCGCGCACCAGCGCATTGAGATCCATGCCGACCGGATGCCGGCGCGCGGCAGCGCGCGCGTAGTCGCGAAAATCGTCCACCATCGCTTTGAGCGCGGCCACCTGGTTCACGATCGTGCTGCGTGCCCGCGCGCGCAGCGCGTCCGCATCCTCAGGCGCGCAGCTTGCCGGCGAGCTTGATCTCCGAGCCGTTCCGCCGAGAGCTGGATCGGCGTCAGCGGATTCTTGATCTCGTGCGCAAGGCGCCGCGCGACCTCGGCCCACGCCGTCGCGCGCTGCGCCTGGATCAGGCTGAGTAATGTCGTCGAAGACGACCACGGTGCCGCCGGTCCGAGGATAGCGCCGCGCCGCGCGCAAGCAGCGTCTTGCCCGTTCCCTTGAGTTCGAACTCGATTTGCCAGGGTCGTCTCGCGACGCGAGCAGCTGCGCACGCGCGCGCGAACGATTGCAGCGACTCGGGCCATTGCTCGAGCGGCACACCCGCGCAGGCATCCAGCTCGCCGCCGAGTATTCCGCGAGCGCCGCGGTTGGCGATGGACAGCGCGAGTTGCGGATCGAACACCAGCACGCCCGCGGTCAGGTTTGCGAGGATGTTCTCCAGCCGCGCCTTCGCGGTCTCGAGCGCCAGCGCGGTTGGCCTCGACCGACGCGGCGCGCTTCGTCGAGCTGGCGCGTCATCGAGTTGAACGACTCGGTGAGCACGCCGAGCTCGTCGCGGCTGGTCACCGGCGTCTGCCGGCTGAAGTCGCCGCGCGCCACCGCCTGGGTCGCCTGCGCCAGATTGGCGAGCGGCTCGACAGGCGGCTGCGCGAGCATCACGGCGAGCGCAATCGCGACGAACAGCGCCATCGAACAGCGCAAGCGTCAGCGTGACGATATAGATGCGCTTGAGTCCCTGGCGCGACAGCGCGAGCTCCCGATAGTCGCGATACGCGGCCTCGACCGCCTCCGACGCTCGTTGCCGAATAGCTCCGGAACCGATCTGCTGTGAGCTGCAGGTAGCGCCGCTCCGCCAGCGAGAGCCCGCGCGAGCGGCACGATGACGCGCAACGCCAGCCGCTTGCCGGCCGGCGCGTCGACCGCCGAGTAGCCGCGCGCGGCGCGTGCCTCGCGCAGCATCTGCGGGGCTGGCAGCTCCGGCACGAGCCGCGATCACGTCCGCGCTCGCGCTCGCGAGCACCCGGCCGCTCGCGGTGACGAGCACCGCCTCCTGCACGCCGGCCTGCTCGCGCAGGCGGTTGAGCAGCACGACCTGCTGCGCCACGGTGCGGTCGGCGAGTTCATGCCGCGATCGAGCGGCCCTTTGCCTGCAGATCGTCCAGCATCTGGTCGATCGCCGATTGCCCGAGGAATTGATCGCACCTTCGAGCGCCGCGTCGACCTTGACGTCGAACCAGGATTCGATGCTGCGCGCAAGGAACTGCACCGACACGAAATAGACGAGCGCGCCGGGCGCAAGCGCCATCAGACCGCAGCATCACCAGCAGCCGCAGCCGCAGCCGGGAGCCGAATTCACGCTCGCGATATTTGCGCACCAGCAGCAGCGAGCTGCCAGGCGACCAGCGCTGCGAGCAGCGCTGCGAGCGCCGCGTTGAGGCCGAGCAGCAGCGAGTAATGGCGCGCAAAGAGCGTCGTATTGGCGCTCGCCGTCGCGAGCAGGAACAGCAACACGCCTGCGAGCGCCGCGCCGATCAGCAGGAGCACCCTCATCGGGTGTCCGCCTCCTTCGGATCGCGCGCTTCGACCGGCGCGGCGCCGGCGGGCGCGGCCGGAAGATGAAGCGCCTCCAGCCGGACTCCAGCGTCAGCTCGCGGCTGGTCATCGCGCTCAGCTGGAACGGCTTGGGCAACAGCGTCGTGTCGAGCCGCATGCGCAGCGCCGCGTCGTAGTTCGCGTCGGTCGAGATGCGACCGAGCGATCGATGACCAGCCAGCTGCGCACGCGGCGCAGCACGTGCAGCGCTTCCTCCAGCGTCGCGAACTGCTGCTGCAGCAGTCCGGTGCGAAAGCCGGTAGTGGCGCGACAGCGCATGGTAGGACAGCCGCAGCTGAATGCGCTTGGCAGCGGCCTTTCTCGTCGAACCACCACCAGCGCGGCCGGGTCAGCTCGAACTCGACCACGAAATACAGCGGCACTCCGTTGGCGACCATTTCGGCCAGCCGCGGCGCGAAGTCGAACGCGAAGTCCGCGTCCAGCGCGATGCCTTCCTCGACCGGCAGCAGGTGCACGTTGCGTACTTCGATTTCTTCGGCGCGCGGACAGCGAGCAACCACAGCGCACAGCACGGCGGCCAGCACGCCCTTCACGAAAGCGATGCCTCGCATCGCACTCGCTCGGGCGTCAAGCCGGCTTTTTTCTAGCAGCGCAAAGTAGAACCCGTCGTGCTCGGCATCCGGAGAAGCGCGACTGCGCGCGACCGCCCGGAACGGCAAGCCGCGCGCGCAGTCCGCGTGCGCTCAAGAAACGCGTCGACCACGGCGTCGTTTTCCTCTGGAAACACCGAACACGTGGCATACAGCAATTTACCACCCGGCGTCAGCGAGCCGCCAAAGCGCATCGAGGATGCGTGCCTGGCGTGATCGCGCACGCCGGCGATGTCCGACTCGCGACGCAGCCACTTGATATCCGGATGGCGCCGCGCGACGCCCGACGCGGTGCAGGGCACGTCGGCGAGGATTCGATCGTAGGCGACCCCGTCCCACCAGGAATCGGGCTCGCAGCAATCGTGCGGCGTGCACGTCGGCCGAGCGGCCCAAGCCGCTGCCAGATTGCGCTGCCACGTCGCGCGCAGCGCGACGCATCGAGGTCGAGCGCGGTCAGCGCGACGTCGGCCGCTCTCCAGGATATGCGCGCTCTGCCGCCCGGCGCGGCGCAGGCATCGAGCACGCGCTGGCCCGCGTGCAGATCCAGTGCCGGCGCCGCGCGCTGGGCGCCGGCGTCCTGCACCGAGACCTCTCCTTCGGCATAGCCTGGCAGCGCGATCCACCGGCATCGGCCGCTCGAGCAGCAGCGCCGCCTCGCCGATGCGACCCGAGCGCCGATTCCGCGATTCGCCAGGCGCGCGAGATACGCTCTGCGCCGCTGGAGCGCGCGCGCATTCACGCGCAGGCACATCGGCGGGTGCGTCATTGCCGGCGGCAAGCACGCGTTCCCATTCCGTCCGGATACGCCGCGCGAATCCGCGTCGATCCACCACTCGGGATGCTGGTAGCCGCGCGACCGGATCCGACGCCAGTCTGCGCCTCGATGCGGCTCGCGCAACCGCAGGCGCGTCGCAGCACCGCATTCACATAGCCCTGCCGCGCGACTTCACCCAGCGCTGCGCAGGCGCGCACCGCCTGGTCGACCACCGTGTACTCGGCGTAGCTGCCGGATTCGAGCGCGTAGAGCGCGCACCACAGCAGCGCCTCGACCAGCGGGTTCGTGACCGGCGCGCGCGCGAAAGCATCCGCACGATCGCCTTGCGACGCGGCCGTAGCGGCGCAGCGTGCCGTAGCACAGATCGACCAGCGCAGCGCGCGCGGCACGCGGCGTATTCGTCCGCGCTGCGCTCGAGGACTGCCGACAGGCTGCGTGACCGGCCGCGACCTGCGCCACCTGATCGCGGCCGCGCGCGAGCGCATCAGCGAGCGGTGCAAGGCGTTCGCCGGCCGCGATCGGGCAAGCCGCGCAGGAATTCGCCGGCAGGAAGGCGCGTGCCGCCTGGCGCGCTGCAGCTCCAGAATCATCGAGCGCGTCGTCGCCGCAGGCGACCCGAATTGCCGTCGGCGCCGCCGCGATGCACCGGTGCCGGGTTCCCTGCGCCCGCTGCGCGACGCGCGCGCCGCCAGACCTTGCATCGGCTTCGCCGCGCAGCTGCGTGCGCGCGCCGGGCGCAGGACGCAACGCGCGCACCGCTGCGCTCGATCTGCACCGCCGGTCCGTGACCAGTCGAGTCACGGCCTCGTCGTCCTGGATTTTTGCGCGCGTAGGTGACGCCTGCCGCCGGCTGCGGCGTTTCGCGCACGCCAGCCCGCAACGATCGCTTCGAGCACGCGCTGCACACCAGGTCGCCGCCCAGCGCGCGAGCTTGTCGTGCAGGGACTGGCGCATCGTCGTCGTCAGCGATCGCAAGCGCGATGCCGCGGCGAGCATCGGCCCGGTGTCGAGCCCGGCGTCCATCCGCATGATCGTGATCCCGGTTTCGCGATCGCCCGCAAGGAGCGCGCGCTGGATCGGCGCCGCGCCACGCCAGCGCGGCAGCAGCGAGGCGTGGATATTGAGAGCGCCCCGTGGCGCGCAGTCTCGAGCACCGCGGCGGCAGGATCAGTCCATAGGCCGCAGCCACGATGACATCGGGTCGCGCTGCGGCGATGCGCGTCGAGCGCTCGTGCGTTCCTTCAGCGATTCGCGGCTGGAACGACCTCGAGCCCGCGCGTCTGAGCGCGAGCTGCTTCACCGCGCCTGCGCGGTCGCAAGCCGCGCGCCCGGCAGGACGGTCCGGCTGCGTCAGCACCAACGCGATCTCGTGCCGCGGCATCAAGCAGTGCCGCCAGCGCGCGCGCTGCGAAAGCAGGCGTGCCGGCGAACACGATGCAGGAACCCGGGCGCGAGCGCGCCGAAGGCGTTCAGGCGCTCTTGCGCAAGCTGCTTCGCCAGCCGCGCGCGGATGCGCTGCTGCTTGAGCTGCGACAGGCTCTCGACGAACACCTTGCCGCTGCAGGTGATCCATCTCGTGCTGGATGCACACCGCCAGCAGACCCTGCGCTTCGAGCGTGAACGCATTGCCGTTCTGGATCGTAGGCGCGCACTTTCGACGCGCTCGGCGCGCTCCAGCGATGTCGTAGATCGCCGGCACCGACAGGCAGCCCTCTTCGATGTCGGAAACACCGCTCGCGTCCGACGAATCTCGGGATTGATCGAGCACCACCAGCGAATCGCGCGCGCTCGGAAACGTCGACCACGATCACCTGCTTGTGCACGTCGACCTGCGTGGCGGCCAGGCCGATGCCGGGCGCGGCATACATGGTTTCAGCCATGTCGGCGACCAGCCGCTTGAGCGGCGTCGTCGAACACGGTCACCGGGGCGGCCAGCTTGTGCAGCCGGGCGTCGGGGTAGCGAAGGATGTTTAGAAGGGCCATGAATTCAGTGATTTGCTTGCAAATTGAATCGATTACGATGCAGTATCTCAGGCAATGCCTAAGATACCAGCAGCGTTATGCTACAGTTTGGGAGCACAAAGCGCGATCTCGACCGGACCCAGTCGGATCGTCAGCCATCCGATCGGGGGCTGCTATGCACCGACTCGCGTAAGTCTATCACAACGCTCGTTTTTGTCCTGGTTGGCCTCGTCGCGATCCACGGTCTGGGCCATGGCCCAGACCGAGAGCCCGCTGGCGCTTAAGCCGAACGCGCCGGATCGCTACGTCGTGGTCCCCGGCGACACGCTGTGGTCGATCGCGCAGCGCTTTACGGACTCGCCCGTGGCGCTGGCCCGAGCTGCGGAACATGAACAAGGATCGAGATCAAGAACCCGAATCGCATCTATCCGGGCGACGTGATCCTGATCGACCGCTCCGGCGGCCGGCTCGCGCTTGACGGCGGGACGGTGAAGCTCAGTCCGCAGGTGCGCGCTGAATCGACGGCGGCGGATGGCATTCCCGACGCATTCCGCCGGACGCGATCGAGCCGTTCCTGTCGCGGCCCGCTGCTGATCGAACCAGCCGGCCTGGACAATGCGCCGCGCATCGTCGCGTTCGACGGTAACCGCGTCATCGTCGGCGATGGCGGCAGGGCGTTCGTCAGAGGCATGGGCGACTCGGAAGACCGCCGCCTGGAGCCTGTACCGCCAGGGCAACGCGCTGGTCGACCCGGATACCAACACGACGCTGGGGTATGAGGCGATCTATCTTGGATCGGCGAAGCTGGTTCAATCGGGTGACCCTGCCACTGTAGAACTGGCGTCGGTCACGCAGGAAGTCGGAATCGGCGACCGGCTGATCCCCTGCCGACCAGCCTCGAGATCGTGCGCTACGCCCCGCACGCCCCAGCGGCAGAGTCTGCGGGGGCGCGTCGTGTCGATTTACGGCGGCTTGCATACGGTTGGCGAGGCCGGAAAGTTTTCAATCATCGCAGTGAACCGCGGACGCGGCTGACGGGCTCGAGCCCGGCCATGTGCTCGCGCTGTATCGCAACCGCGGGACCATAGTCGACCCGACCATGCCGAAGTTTTCGGCTGAAGTAAGTGCAAATGCCGGAGGAACGCTATGGACTGGTGTTCGTTTTCCGCGTGTTCGATCGCGCTTTCGTACGCGCTCGTGATGAACGCAAGCCGGCCTGTGGGTCCGCAGGGACTTCGTTCGTACGCCCTGAGCGCGGGTTCCGGAGTCACGCCTTCCTCAGGCCAGGCCCTCGCCGCCTGGCTGCAGCTATCGCTGACGCCAGGACTGCGCACGGACACGCTGCGTGATCTGCTGCGTCGCTACGGTCTTCCAGAATCCGTCATCGGCTCCGGACGACGCGCGTTGTCTGCGCTTCTGCCGCCGAGGTGCTCGATGCCCTATATTCCGAACGCGCTTGCACAAGGCGTTTCGCGCGCGCTGTGAATGGTCCGACGCGCCCGGCCGGGCGTTGGTCGCCTGGGACCATCCTTGAATATCCGAAAGGCACTGCTAGAAATAAGCAATCCCCGGCGCTGCTGTATTGCGCAGGGCGCATCGAGCTGCTGAATCATCCCGGCCCTCGCAGTGGTCGGCAGCCGGAACGCGACTGCTGCAAGGCGCGCGCAATGCGCAAGCGTTTGCGCGCGCTGAAGCGATGCCGGCTGACGATCGTTTTCCGGGCTTGCGCTCGAGGTCGATGCGGCTGCGCATCGCGGCTGGCGCTCGAGGCCGAAGCTCGACGATCGCCGTGCTCGGGACCGGGCTGGATATCGTCGTACCCGCCGCAAACCAGGAACTGGCGCGAAATCGCGAGCCGCGGCCTGCTGGTTTCGGAGTTCGCGCTCGTGGATCACCCGGCCGCGAAGCAGAACTTTCCGCGACGCAACCGGATCATCAGTGGACTGACGCGGGGGACGCTGGTGATCGAGGCAGCGCTAGTCATCGGGATCGCTGATCACGCGCGCGCGGCGCTGGAGCAAGGTCGAGAGGTAGTTCTGCAGCTGCCCAGGTCGATTCACTCCGCCATCGTGGAAGGGATGTCACAGCCTGATCAAGTCCGGCGCAAAACTGGTTAGTCGGCCGATGATGATGTTGAGCGAACTCGCCGGCTTGACCGCGATGGTGCTTCGCCGCCGTCTGGATCCGCGCACTGCGGCCGCGCCATGCGCAGTGCGGGCGTCGTGCCGCCCCTGCTAGAGCAAATGCGGAGTTCGATCCGATCGATATCGATTCGCTTGTGCGCGCGCGCGGACCTCTCGGCGCAGCAGTCGCGCCGAACTGATGCGGCTCGAACTCGAGGGCCGTGTCGCCGCGCTTCCTGGGGGGCTTCTACCAGCGCGTGCAGTAGAACAGCGCCTTGCCTGAACCGCATCGGTTATCCTGCCGGAGCGGCTTGCGGGCATCCTCTGCGGCCTTTTGGTCGCCATGAGCAGAAACTCATCATCGCGGAAAAACCCTCCGTCGCGTCCGACATCGCGCGCGCGCTCGGCGGATGTCGCGCAAGACCGAGCTATTTCGAGAACGACGATTACGTCGTGTCGTCGGCGGTCGGACACCTGCTCGAGCTTGTCGTGCCGCCGACAGCACGACGTCAAGCAGGGCAAGCTGGACGTTCAAGCACCTGCCCGTGATTCCGCCGCATTTCGATCTCGCGCCGATCGAGCGAAGCGAAGCGCGCCTCGAACGCTGCTGCTGCAAGCTGATCCGGCGCAAGGACGTCACCGGGCTGGTCAATGCCTGCGACGCGGGCCGCGAGGGCGAGCTGATCTTCCGCTACATCGTGCAGCATGCCGAGCACGAAGAAGCCGATCGAGCGCTTGTGGCTGCAGTCGATGACGCGGCGTCGATCCGCGACGGGTTTCGAGAAGCTGCGCGCGGACCGTGAGCATGCTGCCGCTTGCGGACGCCGCCAAGTGCCGCTCGGAGGCCGACTGGCTGGTCGGCATCAACGGCACGCGCGCGATGACGGCGCTTCAACTCGAAGGAAGGCGGCTTCTACCTGACCACGGTCGGGCGCGTGCAGACGCCGACGCTCGCGATCCTGGTCGAGCGCGAGGAGAAGATCCGCGCGTTCATGCCGCGCGACTACTGGGAAGTGCACGCGCGCTTCGGCGCCAAGGCCGGCGAGTACCCGGCGCGCTGGTTCGATCCGGCATTTCAAGAAGGACGACGACGCCGAGCGCAAGGCCGAGCGCCTGTGGAGCAGCGGCCGACGCCGAGGCGCATCGCCGCGCGCGTGCCGCGGCGAAGACGGGCATGGTCAGCGAGGAGACGAAGCCCGTCGACGCAAGCTCTCGCCGCTGCTCTTCGACCTGACGAGCCTGCAGCGCGAAGCCAACGGCCGCTTCGGCTTCTCGGCGCAGGACGACGCTCGTCGCTCGCGCAAGCGCTCTACGAGAGGCACAAGGTGCTGACCTATCCGCGGACCGACTGCGCGCGCCTTGCCGGAGGACTACCTCGCGCACGGTCAAGAAGACGCTCGAGACGCTGTCGTCGGCAAACGCAGCTATGCGCCGTTCGCGAAGCGCGATGCTCAAGAGCGGCTGGGTAAAGCCGAACAAGCGCATCTTCGACAACACGAAGATCTCCGACCACTTCGCGATCATTCCCGACGCCTGCAGTCGCCCAAGCACCTGAACGAGGCCGAGCAGAAGCTCTACGACCTGCGTCGTGCGCCGCTTTCTGGCGGTCTTCTATCCCGCCGGCCGAGTATCTGCAGACCACGCGGATCACGCAGGTCGGGCGAGCACCAGTTCAGGACCGACGGCCGGGTGCTCGATGAACGCGGGCTGGCTCGGCGGTCTATGGCACGCGCCGCGCGAGGAAGCCGAGCGAACGCTGCCCGCGATCGCGCTAGGAGAAGCGCGTCTGGCGCGTCGAGGTAACGGCGCAGGCGAGATCGTACCAAGCCACCAGCCGCGCTACACCGGAGGCGACGCTGCTCTCGGCGATGGAAGGCGCGGGCAAGCTGGTCGAGGACGATGACATGCGCGCGGCGATGGGAACCAAGGGCCTCGGCACGCCCGCGACGCGCGCCGCGATTCATCGAGGGCCTGATCCGCGAGGAGATACGTCCACCGCGAAGGTCGCGAGCTGGTGCCGACGCCCAAGGCGTTTTCGCTGCTGTTCGCGCTGCACATGCTGCAGCATCGTCGGAGCTCGCCTCGCCCGAGCTGACCGGTGAATGGGAGCACAAGCTCAAGCTGATCCGGGCGCGGCAAGCTGACGCGCGAACGAGTTCATGCGCCAGATCTCGGAACTGGTGCGGCAAGGTTGTCGGCGATCATCAAGAACGGCGAGATCCCGGACGTCGTCTACGCGACGTTGCCAGCGCCGTGCCCGAAGTGCGGCGGCATGGTGCAGGAGAACTACCGCAAGTTCCAATGCCAGAAGTGCGACTTCTCGCTTTGGAAGGTGATCTCGGGCCGCGAATGGTCGGCCGATGAGGTCGCCGAGCTGATCACGAAGCGCTTCGTCGGGCCGCTGACCGGATTCCGCAGCCAGCATGGGCAAGCCGTTCGCGCGGCGATGCGCCTCAACGAGACGAGCTGCGCCCCGAGTTCGACTTCGGTCAAGCCCCGCGACGGCGAGGGCGACGCCGGCGCCCGGATTTCAGCAAGCCAGGAAGACGCTCAGGCCCTGCCCGAAAGTGCAGCGCCGCGCGTCTTCGAGCATCGGCGTGGCCTACGTCGTGCGAGAAGGCGATCGGGCCCGCGCGCAGACGTGCGACTTCCGCTCGGGCACGCATGATCCTGCAGCAGCCGGTCGAGCGCGAGCAGATGGAAAAGCTGCTCGCAACCGGGCGCACCGACCTGCTGACCGGCTTCGTTTCGCAGAAGGGTCGGCAGTTCAAGGCCTTCCTGGTGAAGACGCCGGACGGCAAGGTCGGCTTCGAGTTCGTCGCGCGCGCGAAGGAAACGCCGAAGCACGCCGGCCGGCAATCCGGCAGAATCCTGCAGCCACCGGAGGCAGGCCGCGAAACGCCCAGCCGCAGCGAAGCGTCGTACCGCCTGGATATCGAGGTTCCGCGCGCCGAGCGCGTTCGACTCGATGAAGGCGCGCCGCGGCTCGACCTCGTCGCCCATCAGCTTGGTGAAGATCTCGTCGGCGGCGATGCCGTCGCTCGATCTGCACGCTGCAGCAGCGCCGCGCGGTCGGGATCCATGGTGGTTTCCCAGAGCTGCGCCGGGTTCATCTCGCCCAGGCCCTTGTAGCGCTGCAGAGCTCATCGACTTCTCCACCTCGGCCAGCAGCCAGCGCATCGCTTCGCCGGAAGTCGCGCACCGGCTGCTGCTTGTCGCCGCGCTGCACGATAGGCGCCCGGCGCCGACGAGGCCGCGCAGCATCTCGGCCGTCTGGCCGGATCTGCGCGTAGTCGCCGGAATGCACGAACTCGGTGTCGATCGTGCGTCATGCGCACGTTGCCGTGCCGCGTGCGCTCGATGCGCACCTGGTAGCGCTCGGTCTTGGCGTCGAAGTGCGGCGCCACCGCGACGCCGTTGCCGCCGATCGCCGCGCTCGAGCGCCTCGGCGGAGGCCTCGGCCGTATCGCGCCGCGATAGGTCGATCTGCACGCCGCGCAGCATCGCCTCGCAGCACGTCGCGGTCGATCAGTCGCGAGACGCGCTCGATCGACCGCTTCGGACACGAGATAGGACTTGGCAAGCTCGGCGAGCGCGTCGCCCGCGGATCGGCTCGCGTCCGCGCGCCGGGTAGCAGCGCTGCATCGACCAGCGCCTGCTGCAGCATGAACTCGTTCAGCTCGTGCTCGTCCTTGAGGTAGCGCTCTTCCTTGCCGAGCTTCGCCTTGTAGAGCGGCGGCTGCGCGATGTAGATGTGGCCGCGCTCGACCAGCTCCGGCATCTGCCGGTAGAAGAACGTCGAGCAGCAGCGTGCGGATGTGCGAGCCGTCGACGTCCGCGTCGGTCATGATGATGATGCGGTGGTAGCGCAGCTTGTCCGGCGTTGTACTCCTCCTTGCCGATGCCGCAGCCGAGCGCGGTGATCAGCGTGGCGATCTCGGCGCGAGGACAGCAGCTTGTCGAAGCGCGCGCGCTCGACGTTCAGGATCTTGCCCTTGAGCGGCAGGATCGCCTGGAACTCGCGGTCGCGCCCCTGCTTGGCCGAGCCGCCGGCCGAATCGCCCTCGACCAGGTACAGCTCGCACTTCGCCGGGTCGCGCTCCTGGCAGTCGGCGAGCTTGCCGGGCAGCCCCATGCCGTCGAGCACGCCCTTGCGCCGCGTCATCTCGCGCGCCTTGCGCGCCGCTTCGCGCGCGCGCGCCGCGTCGACGATCTTCGAGGTGATGATGCGCGCGTCGGCCGGCCGCTCGTCGAGGAATTCGCGCAGCCGCTCGGCGACGATCTCCTCGACCACCGGGCGCACCTCCGGAGGAAACCAGCTTCTCCTTGGTCTGCGAGGAGAACTTCGGCTCGGGCACCTTCACCGACAGCACGCAGGCGAGACCCTCGCGCATGTCGTCGCCGGTGGTCTCGACCTTGGCTTTCTTGGCGAGCTCGTTCTCCTCGATGTACTTGTTGAGCACGCGGGTCATCGCCGCGCGCAGGCCGGTCAGGTGCGTGCCGCCGTCCTTCTGCGGAATGTTGTTGGTGAAGCAGAGCACGCGACTCCTGGTAGGAATCGTTCCACTGCATCGCCACTTCGACCGTGATGCCGTCCTTCTCGCCGTGGCCGAGGAACACGTTCGGATGCAGCACGTTCTTCGCGCGGTTCATGTACTCGACGAAGCCCTTCACGCCGCCGGCGAAGGCGAAGTTCTCTTCCTTGCCGGCGCGCTGGTCGATCAGCACGATCTTGACGCCGTTGTTGAGGAACGAAAGCTCGCGCAGGCGCCGCGCCAGGATGTCGTAGTGATAGTCGACGTTGCCGAAGATCTCCTTCGAGGCGAGGAAATGCACCTCGGTGCCGCGCCGCTCGCTGCGGGCCGATGACCTTGAGCGGCTCCGCCGGCGACGCCCGTCGCGGAACTCCATCTGGTGCACCTTGCCGTCGCGCCAGATCGTGAGCCGCAGCCACTCCGACAGCGCGTTCACCACCGAAACGCCGACGCCGTGCAGGCCGCCGGACACCTTGTAGGTGTTGGAGTCGAACTTGCCGCCGGCGTGCAGCTCGGTCATGACGATCTCGGCCGCCGAGCGCTTCAGCCTCGTCGTCCTCCTTGATGCCGGTCGGAATGCCGCGGCCGTTGTCGAGCACCGAGATCGAGTTGTCGGTGTGGATGGTGACCGCGATCTCGTCGCAGAATCCGGCGAGCGCCTCGTCGACCGCGTTGTCGACCACCTCGAACACCATGTGGTGCAGGCCGGTGCCGTCGGAGGTGTCGCCGATGTACATGCCGCGGGCGCTTGCGCACCGCCTCGAGGCCCTTCAGGACCTTGATCGCGTCCGAGCCGTAGTCGTTGCGCGTCCGGCCGCTTGCTCGGGTTCCGGCGTTTCGCTCTCCGGCCACCTCAGATCCTCATCGGCATGACGACGTACTTGAAGTCCTTCTCGGTCGCGTAGCTGATCAGCGCGCTCGAGGAGGAGTCGCCGAAGGCGCACTCGATCTCGTCGCCGGACACGTTGTTCAGCACGTCGAGCAGGTAGTTGACGTTGAAGCCGATGTCGAGCGCGTCGCCCGAGTACTTGACCTCCAGTCTCCTCGTGCGCCTCCTCCTGCTCGGCGTTCGAAGAGACGATCTTCAGGCTGCCGTCGCCGAGCACCCAGCGCACGCCGCGGAACTTCTCGTTCGACAGGATCGCGGCGCGCAGCAGCGCTGCCGCGGCTCGCGCTCCGAGCTGCACGTGTTCTTGTTTCCGGAGAGATCACCCGGGTGTAGTCCGGAAACTTCCGTCGGCAAAGCTTGAAACAGGCTCATTTCCCAGGCTGAAAGGAGAACGCGCGGCCTGGGTGCGATGGGTTGCCTCATCTTCTCATCCCCGAGCAGCTTTGGCGTCCGGCTCCGGCACGGTCGCCTTTGCAGCACGATCACTTCCTGGCGCGGCACCCCGTCGCGTCGAGCGGCATCGCCGCGTAAGCAATGTGCAGCA
>ERZ1370068.3365-contig-2476_pt1 | contig 22686 bp, 26 predicted proteins | sample MGYA00561227_ERZ1370068 | MGnify/ENA primary metagenome ERZ1370068 (study PRJEB38410, sample SAMEA6850437) | metagenome | study: Metagenomic assessment of the ecological functions of the soil: analysis of the soil microbiota associated with the...
GGTTACGTATTGCTTGACGGTAAAACCGCGGCCCACCCCGGCCGACCTCGTCCGCAGCGCCGGTGCCTGGGTAGATGCGGAACTGATGCGTCGAGATGTAGAGAACGTGCGGATCGGTTTCGAAGATGTGCTGCGTGCCGTTGCCATGGTGGACGTCGTAGTCCACAATCGCCACCTTCGCCGCACCCTGCGCGCGCGGCGTGGAGCCGCCGCCACCGCGACGTTGTTGAACAGGCAGAACCCCATCGCGCGCTCGCGTTCAGCGTGATGGCCGGGCGGCCGGACCATCGCCACGGCCGCGCGATGCGATCCGGCCATCACCCGCTCCACGCCGTCGATCGCGGCTCCGGCCGCCAGCAGCGCGACCTCGTGCGATTCGGGCGATGTGTAGGTGTCCGGATCCAGCTGCTGAGACTTCAGCGCGGTTTCGGAGATCCGCCTGATGTGGTCGGATCGTGCACCCGGGCGAGCTGCTCGCTCGTGGCCGCTCGAGGCGCCACGATTTCGACGCCGCGCTCGCGCCAGCGTGCGGCCACGGCGTCCATGACCTCGGCCCGTTCGGGCCGTTCGGGATGACCCGGAGGGGTCTGGTGCTCGGCGAAGCGATCGGTGTGAATGAGAATGACAGACATGGAGATTTCAGATTTCGGATTTCAGATTTCAGATTGTAGATTGGAGATGAACGATTGCCCAATCTCGAAATCATGAGCGTATCGCGCACCGCCGTCGTCACCGGAGGCAATCGCGGCATCGGACTCGAAGTGTGCCGGCAGCTGGCGGAGCTGGGACATCGAGTCATTCTCACCGCCAGGGACCTGGCCAGGGCCGAACGGCGGCCGCGCGCCTCGCGCGTCTGCCGGCTCGGTCAGCGCCGCTCAGCTCGACGTGACCAGTGCGCAGAGCATCCGCGCGCTGGCGGCGCAGCTGGCTGAGCGCCGGATCGATGTGGACGTGCTCGTGAACAACGCCGCGATTCTTCTGGACGAGGGAGTCGGCATCATCGATCTCGAGGCCGACGACTTGCGCAACACGTTCGAGACGAACGTCTTCGGCGCGGTGGCAGTGGCCCAGGCGTTCGTGCCCGGAATGGTTGCCCGCCGCTACGGCCGCATCGTCAACGTGTCGTCGGAGGCTGGGCAACTGGCGTCGATGGGCACGCATGCCCCCGCGTATTCGATGTCCAAGGCCGCGCTCAATGCTTTCACGCGACAGCTCGCCGCAGCCATGCGCGGCTCTGGCGTGCTCGTGAACAGCGCGTGCCCGGGCTGGGTGCGCACCGACATGGGTGGGCCCGGCGCGCCGAGGTCCGTGCAAGAAGGCGCCGACACCATCGTCTGGCTCGCCACGCTCGGAAGCGAAGGGACCAACCGGCGGCTTCTTCAGCGATCGACAGGCGATCACCTGGTAGCCACGGGGACACAAAGACACAGAGATCATTCAACCACAGAGGCGCCGACGCCACTGAGATCGGAGCGCACGCTGCAGATCCCAACGCGTGACGCCGAAGGTGGCGTGTCACGCGTTCGGACTCTCTGTGTCTCAGTGCCTCCGTGGCTTGTCAGGACAGTGCGCTTCGCTGGTCTAGCGTTTTCGCTTTTGTAGTGCGGACCTTCAGTCCGCCGCGTCAGGCAGGCCTGAAGGCCTGCACTACAATCAAAGTCGAATCTGCTCTAGATCATCGCGAGCGCCCGAGTCTCGAGCGCCTTGAGGCGGCCTTCCAACGTCAGCCGCGCTTGCTCCAATGCTGAGTCGTCCGCGTCCGTGGGCACATCAATCGGCTCGCCGATCGCGATGGCCACGTGTGAGAACGGCTTCGGGATCTGCGTGCGGTCCCAGCTGCTGGCAGTCCAATGACGATCGGCCTCGATGTGAAACGGCACGATCGGATTGCCGGTGGCCTTGGCGAGCCAGACCGCGCCCGGCTGCGCGACGCTGCGCCGGGCCGCGCGGGCCGTCGAGCGTGAACGCCGCCGGCTTGCCCGCCGCCATGTCGCGCTTCAGCCTGCACGAGCGCCTTCACCGCGCCGCGCGACGTCGATCCGCGCGCAGTCCCGTAGCCGAAGCGCTCGATGATGCCGGCGATCCACTCGCCGTCGAAGTTCTCGCTGGTGATGACGACGATGCCGCGGCGGCGGAAGTAGACGGTGGCGGGGAGAATGCGGCCGTGCCAGAACGCCATGATCGGCTGGCGGCCGCTGTCGACGACCTGTCTGGTAGTGCTCGATGCCTTCCGCGCGCCAGCGGAAGCGTCGACGCCGAGCGCCGCGATGACCGGATAGCCGGCGGCCGAGATCAGCGTCGCCTGAAGGCGCTTCGAACGAGACGAGCGCCAGGACTCGGCGTGCGCTCATCGCAGTTGGCGAGTTGGTGAGTTGGTAAGTTGGCGAATGCAAGGCACGACGCTTGAATTCACCAAGTTACCAATTCACCAAGTCACCAATTCTCATGCGGCGTGGCTGAGCTTGCCGTTCACGTAGGTCATCAGGTCGACGAACTGCGTGTCGGCCTGCGCGCTGGCGCCGCGCGCCCTTCAGCATGATCGAGCAGAACGGGCAGGCGGTGACGACGGTGTTCGGCGCCGGTGGCCTGGAGCTGCTTGAACCGGACGTCGCTGATGCGCGTGCCCGGCTCCTCTTCCTTGTCGGTGAACAGCAGCCCGCCGCCGGCGCCGCAGCAGTACGGGTTCTCGCGGTTGCGCTCGACCTCGCTGATGTCGGCCGCCGAAGCGCTCGAGCAGCGCGCGCGGCTCGTCCACCTTGCCGGCGTAGCGTCCGAGGTAGCACGGGTCGTGGAAGGTGACCTTGTCACGCGAGCGGTCGGCAGCGATCTGTCTCGCGCGTCAGCTCCTCGATGTAGACCGACGAGTGGACGATCTCGACCTCGTAGCCGAACTTCTTGTAGTCGTCGCCGATCGTCTTCACGCAGTGCGGGCACGACGTGAGGATCTTCTTCGGCCCGGCGGCCTTCAGGTCCTGCGATGTTGGCGTTCGCCAGCTCCTGGAACATGTACTCGTTGCCGGTCCGCTTGGCCGGGTCGCCGGTGCAGCTTCTCCTTCGACAGCACGCCGAACTTCACGCCGCAGGTCGCGGAGGATGCGCGAACATCGACTTCAGCGACTTCTGGAAATCGGCGTCGAACGACCCGGCGCAGCCGAGCCACACCGAGCACGTCGTGCTTGGCCGGATCGAAGGTCTCGAGCGCCGCCGACGTGACGAACTTGGTCCGCTGGTCGTAGCCGAGACCCCAGATGTTGCTGCGGCGCTCGAGGTTGTTGTACATCGCGCCGAGATACTCCGGCGCCTCGCCGTTCGAAGCCAGGCCGCGCCGCGAGCCGATCAGAATCGGCAGGTGCTCGATGCCGACCGGGCACTGGTTCTCGCACGCGCCGCAGGTCGTGCACTGCCACAGCACCTTCTGCCGAGTAGCACCTCGCCGAGCTTCTGCTCGCTTGTCGCCGGCGAGCAGCGCGCCCTGCGTCTGCAGGATGATCGTCTTGGGATTGAGCGTCTTGCCGGCGCCCCACGCCGGGACAGTTCACCTGGCAGCGGCCGCACTCGACGCAGGTGAACGCGTCGAGCACGCTCTTGCTGCCGAGATCCTTCACCGTCTCGAGCCCGACCTGTTCCTTCTCGAAGTCGAGGTTCGGCAGGTTGCCGAGCTCCGGTCGACTTCAGGAACACCGTGACCGGCGAGAGCACGAGGTGGAGATGCTTCGACGCCGGGATCAGCGCCATGAAGGCGAGGATCACGGTCATGTGAATCCACCAGTTCACGCGCTCCGCGCCGCTGCCCTCCTCGAGCCGGAAGGTGAGCAGGAACGTGATCATCAGCGTGGCGATGAACAGCGCGATGACGATCGACTCGACCGACACCTTCGTGCCGAGCGCCGACCGGACGCACGAACGCGCGGCGGATGAGCAGGTAGCGTGATGCCGAGCAGCACCGCCGCGGCGAACGGCGTCAGCGCCAGGCGATAGGCGTGGAACCAGCCGCGCGTGCGTGAGATCGACGAGGCCGAGGCCGTAGAGGAACTCGAGTGAGCGTGTAGCCGCCGAACGCGACGAAGCCCCAGAACACGAACGCGTGCATGAGGCCGGTGAACGGCCGCTCCTTGATCGTGCGCCACTGCAGCAGGACGTCGACGCACGAAGCGGCTGGTCCGGAATCCGAGGTTGTCGAGGGAGAAGGTGTTGCGGGGCCGCGGCGATCAGCTGAACGCGCCGCGCCCACCTGCGCCGCGAACGCGCCCGACGAAGGCAGAGGAACAGGATCCAGAACGCGAGCGTAGCCATGACGATTAACCGCGGAGCACGCTAAGCACGCAGAGAAAATCGTTTTCTCGGCGATCTCTGCGCACTCTGCGGTTTCATCTTAGCTTTGACGGCCTCGATGATGGCCGGCACGATCTCGAACAGGTCGCCGACGATGCCGTAGTCGGCGATCTCGAAGATCGGCGCGTCGGGATCCTTGTTGATCGCGACGACGGTGCTCGAGCCCTTCATGCCGACCAGGTGCTGAATCGCGCCGGAGATGCCGAGCGCGAGGTACAGCTTCGGCGCGACGGTCTGCCCGGAGCTCCCGACCTGGCGCTCCATCGGCAGCCAGCCGGCGTCGCAGATCGGACGCGAGGCGGCGATCTCGGCGCCGAGCGCCTCGGCCAGCTTCTGCGCGATGGCGATGTTCGCCTGCTCCTTGATGCCGCGGCCGACCGAGACGATGCGCTCGGCCTGCGACAGATCGACCGCCTGCTTCGCCTGCTGAAACGGCGCCTCGGGCTTCTCGCGAATCGCCGACGGCGTCGACGCTGACGCTCAGCGCGCGCACCGGCGCGGGCGCCGCGCCCTTTGGCCACCTGATCGACGCGATAGGCGCCGATCTGGAACGTGACGAAATGCGGCGCCGGTCCCTGCGGCATCGACGTCGGCGGTCAGCTTGCCCTGGAACATCGGCCGCACGAACGCGGTCTCAGCGCCCGCGGCCTTGATGCCGGTGACGTCGGTCAGCAGCGCGCGGTCGAGACGCGCCGCGAGCTTGGGCGCGAAGTCGCGCGTCTGATAGGTGTGCGGCAGCAGCACGTGCGACGGCGCGAGCTGCGCGATCGCGTCCTGCAGCGCCGCGGTGAACCCGTCCGGCGTGTACGGCTCGAGCGCGGCGTGCTCGACGGTGACGACCTCTTTGCACCTGCGCGGCGGCCAGCTCGGCGGCGACGCGCCGACGCTGGCGCCGGCGCACGAGGACCGCGATCTCGGCCGCCGACGATGGCCGCGAGCTGCTGCGCGCCGACGATCGTCTCCCAGCGTGGCGCGATTGAGCTTGCCGCCGCGCTGCTCGGCGATGACGAGGATCATGCGATCACCCGCGCTTCCTCGCGCAGCTTGCGGACCAGCTCCTTCGCGGCTTCGGCCGGCGAGCCGGCGATGAGCTGCGTCTTCTTGCCCTTCTCCGGCACGTAGAGGCTGGCGATCTTCTGCTTCGCCGGCGAGCCCGGCGCGGCACGGCGTCGCTTTGCTGATCTCTTTCTTCTTCGCCGCCATGATCCCCTTGAGCGTCGCGTAGCGCAGCTGGTTGATGCCGCTCTGGATCGTCAGCACCGCCGGCAGCGGCATCGCGACCCACTGGAACCAGCCGCCTTCGAGCTCGCGCTTGACGCGCAGCGCGCCGCCCTCGCGCCTGCACTTCCATGATGATCGTCGCGTGCGGCAGGCCGAGCTTCTCGGCGAGGATGACGCCGACCTGCGCGAAGCCCTGGTCGTCGGACTGCAGGCCGGTCAGGATGAGGTCGAACTTCTCGTCCTGCATCGCCGCGGCGAGCGCGCCGACGTCACGAACGCGTCGGCGCTCGCCAGCCCATCGTCTTCGACGTGGATGGCGCGATCGGCGCCGCGGGCCAGCGCCTCGCGGATCACCTGCGCGACGCGCGCCGGCCCGGCGGAGCAGACGACGACTTCCCCGCCGTGCTTCTCCTTCAGCCGCAGCGCCTCTTCGAGCGCGTAGGCGTCCGGCTCGTTCATCTCGAAGCTGGCGTCCTGATCGCGAATCCAGGTCTTGTCGTCGTTCAGGCGGGGCTGCCACTCGCGGGTGGGCACCTGTTTGATGCAGACGGCAATTTCATTTCATCTGGTTATCTGCGTTATTCTGGATCTATCTACGTTATTGCGTGTCGTATTTCTTGAACAGCAGCGCCGCGTTGGTGCCGCCGAAGCCGAACGAGTTCGACAGGGCGTAGGTCATCGCCAGCGGCCGGCTGTGATGCGGGCACGTAGTCGAGGTTGCAGTCGTCGTCCGGATGGTCGAGGTTGATCGTCGGCGGCGCAATCTGATGGTAGACGGCGAGCACCGTGATGCCGGCCTCGAGACCGCCGGCGGCGCCGAGCAGGTGCCCGGTCATCGACTTGGTGGACGACACCGCCAGGTCCTGCGCGTGCTCGCCGAAACAGCGGCTTGATCGCCAGCGTCTCGAGCGCGTCGCCCTGCGGCGTCGACGTGCCGTGCGCGTTGATGTAGTCGACGTCGGCCGGCGTCGATCCCGGCGCTCTCGAATCGCCTCGCTCATCGACCCGGAACGCGCCGTCGCCGTCCTCGGACGGCGCGGTGATGTGGTACGCGTCGGCCGACATGCCGTAGCCGACCAGCTCGGCGTAGATGCGCGCGCCGCGCGCCTTGCGCCAACTCGTATTCCTCGAGGATCAGCACGCCGGCGCCCTCGCCGACGATGAAGCCGTCGCGGTCCCTGTCGAACGGCCGGCTCGCCCTGGCCGGCTCGTCGTTGCGCGTCGAGAGCGCGCGCAGCGCGCCGAAACCGCCGATCCCCATCGGCGTGATCGCCGCCTCCGACCCGCCGGCGATCATCACGTCGGCCGCGCCGCGCTTGATGATCTCGAACGCGTCGCCGATCGGCGTGCGCCGACGCCGAGCAGGCGGTGCAGGTCGCCGAGTTCGGTCCCCTGGCGCCGAACCGGATCGAGACCTGGCCGGCGGCCAGGTTGATGATGGCGGACGGAATGAAGAACGGCGAGATCTTGCGCGGGCCGCCCTCGAGCAGCGCCTTGTGCTCGCGCTCGATGGTGGTGAACCCGCCGATGCCCGACGCGATGAACACGCCGACGCGCCGCGCGAGCTCCGGCGTGATCGTCAGCCCGGAATCGTCCATCGCGAACTGCGACGCGGCGATCGCGTACTGAATGAAGATGTCCATCTTCTTGACATCTTTCTTCTCGATGTACGCCAGCGGGTCGAAGTTCTTGACTTCGCCCGCGATGCGCGTCGCGAACTGGGTCGTGTCGAACTTGGTGATGGTATCGATGCCGCTCTGGCCGGCCTTGATCCCCGCCCAGTTCGCCTCGGTTCCAATCCCGAGCGACGACACGAGCCCGATGCCCGTGACGACCACTCGCCGTCTATTGGTCATCGGCCTCTACTTCTTGGATTTGGCGTGCGACTCGATGTATTCGACCGCTTCCTTCACGCGCGTGATCTTCTCCGCGTCCTCGTCGGGAATCTCGATGCCGAACTCCTCCTCGAACGCCATCACCAGCTCGACGGTGTCGAGCGAGTCGGCGCCGAGGTCGTCGACGAACGACGCGTCCGGGGTTACTTCTTCTTCGTCGACGCCCGAGTTGTTCGACGATGATGCTCTTGACCTTGTCAGCAACTGCCATTCAATCCTCCTACATGCTACATCCCGCCGTTGACGGCGAGAACGTGCCCTGTAATATACGCCGCCTCGTCCGACGCAAGAAAGCACACCGCCGCGGCGACATCGTCCACCGTGCCCAGCCGGCCGAGCGGAATCTGCGCCGCCCAGTCGACTTGCGCCTTCTCGGTCGATGGCCCGGGTCATGTCGGTATCGATCATGCCCGGCGCCACCACGTTCACCGTAATGCCGCGCGACGCCACCTCGCGCGCCAGCGCCTTGGCAAAGCCGATCAGCCCCGCCTTCGACGCCGCGTAGTTGGTCTGCCCCGCGTTCCCCATCTGCCCGACGACGGAGCTGACGGCGATGATCCGCCCGCCGCGCTGCTTCAGCATCGGCCGCATCGCGGCCTGCGCAGCAGTGAACGTCGCCGTCAGGTTGGTGGCCAGCACGGCGTCCCAGTCGTCGCGCTTCATCCGCATCAGCAGCTGATCGCGGGTGATGCCGGCGTTGCTGACGACGATGTCCAGCCGTCCGTGCCGCTTCGACGATGTCGCCCGGCAGCCGCTTCGACCGCCGCGGCGTCGGTCACGTCGAGGCTCAAGGCCTCCGCCGCGATGCCCGCCGGCGCTCAGCTCGTCGACGCACGCCTTCGCGTTGTCGCCCGCGCCGCGGCAACGACGCGTGGCGCCCTGCTTCGGCGAGCTGCGCCGCGATGGCGCGCCCGATGCCGCGCGACGCACCGGTCACGAGCGCCACTTTTCCTGGCGAGATTGAACATGTGTCTGGAGCGCGAGCCTTCAGGCGGGCTTCAGGCGAGCGCCGTCTCGACGGCTGCCAGATCGTCCGGGCCGCCGAAGTTCACGACCGTGGCTTCGCGATGAATCCTGCGGACCAGCCCGCTCAGCACCGTGCCTGGACCCACCTCAACATACGTTGTGACGCCTTCCGACGCAAGGCGTCTGCACGACCGCCTCCCACCGCACCGGCGACGAAACCTGCGCGCACGAGCGCTTCGATCGCGCTGCTCGCGTCGCGTTTCGGCTCGGCGTCGACGTTGGCGACGATCGGCACGCGCGGCGTCTGCGACCCGCAGCGCGCGCAGCTCCGGCGCCAGGCGATCTTCGGCCGGTTTCATCAGCGCGCAGTGGAACGGCGCGCTCACCGCCAGCGGGATCGACCCGCCTTGCGCCGAGCGCCTTCGCGCGTTCGCCGGCGCGCGCGACGGCCGTCGCGCGCGCCGGCGATCACCACCTGCCCGCCGCCGTTCATGTTCGCCGGGCTGACGACCTCGCCGTTGGCGGCCTCCGCGCACGCCTGCGCGACCTTGTCGGCATCGAGGCCCGAGGATCGCCGCCATCGCGCCTTCGCCGACCGGCACCGCCTCCTGCATGTAGCGCCCGCGGCGCCGCACCAGCCGCAGCGCGTCGGCGAACGCAAACGTGCCCGCGGCGACGTTGGCCGAGTATTCGCCGAGGCTGTGGCCTGCGACGAACGCCGGCGCGAAGCCCGCGCGACTGCGAGCAGGCGGTACGCGGCGATGCTGACCGCGAGAATCGCCGGCTGCGTGTTCTCGGTCAGCGTCAGCTGATCCTCGGGGCCGTCGAAGATGATGCGGCTCAGCGGCTCGCCGAGCGCCGCGTCGGCCTCGTCGAACGTCTCGCGGCAGATCGGATAGCGCGTCGGCCAGCGCCCGGCCCATGCCGACCTTCTGCGACGCCCTGTCCGGGAAACATGAAGCGCGATCACCGCTGCGGCACCGCGCACGGCGGCGATGTCCGTCCTGCACGCGCTCGATGAAGCGCGTCGGACGCGAACCGGTGCGCCATGACGACGCGCGTTGCGCACGGCGTCTGGCGCTCGACCGGCCGTGACCGACGACGGCGACGCCGCTGACGCCCGAGCAGCGGCGCGCCGCCGTACTCGAGTAATCGACGCGCTCGGAATGCGAGCGCGCTGCGACAGCGTGCCTCCGATGTGCTCGACACGAGCAGCCTTCGATCACTTCGACCAGCCCCTCGCTGATCTTCAGCGCGATGTTGCCGGTGAAGCCGTCGCAGACGATCACGTCGGCGTGGCCGCTGTAGACGTCGCGCGCCTCGACGTTGCCGATGAACGAGGGCAGCGACGCTTTCAGCAGCTGGTGCGCCTCGCGCGTCAGCTCGTTGCCCTTGGTCGCCTCCTCGCCGATCGACAGCAGCCCGACGCGCGGCGTCTCGATGCCGAGCGCCACCCGCGCATAGACACGCTGCCCATGACCGCGAACTGCAGGAGGTGCTGCGGCCGGCACTCGACGCTGGCGCCGACGTCGAGCAGCACCGCCGGACGCTGCGCGTGGTCGGAATCGTCGCCGCCAGCGCCGGACGATCCACGCCGGCCAGCATCCCGAACGCCGCGTGCGCCGCCATCACGGTCGCGCCGGTATGCCCGGCGCTGAAGAGCGCGCCGCTTCGCCTCCCGCGCGACCGCCTCCGCGGCGATCCGGATCGAAGCGCCGGGCTTGCGTCGCAGCGCCGCCGCCGGCGACTCGTCCATCGCCACGACGTCGGGCGCGTCGACGAGCCGGACTCGTCGCCGATCCGCCGTCACGGATGACGCCGAGCTCGTCGGCGAGCCGCGCGGCCGGACCGACGAGCGCGACGCCGAGGTCCGACATCGCGCGCGGCCGCCAGCGCGCCGTCGACGACGTTGCCGCGGCGCTGGTCGCCGCCCATCGCGTCAACAGCGACCCAAGCATCGTTGTCACCGGGCAGCGTTCGGTCAGGGTTCGGAGTTCAGGGTTCCAGGTTCAGGGTTCGTTCGGGGTTCTGGGGTTCCTGGTTCGGGGTTCGGTTCAGGGTTCCGGAACCCTGAACCCAGAACTGCTGAACCCTGAACCATGCACCCTGAACCCGCTGGATTACTTCTCCGCGACAGCCTTGACCTGCCGGCCGTTGTAGTAGCCGCAGTTGGCGCACACCTGGTGCGGCGGCTTGGGCTCATGGCAGTGCGGGCATTCGCTGAGGCTCTTGGGCTTCAGCGCGTCGTGGGTGCGGCGCTTGGCCGTCCGCGTCTTGGAGTGTCGTCGTTTTGGATTAGGCATCGTAGTTCTCCGGTTCTACGGTTCTGAGTTCTTCGGTTCTAGCGTTCAGTTCTTCGTTCGCAGTTCCCGCAAGCGCCGCGAGGCGCGGGTCTTCCCACACCGGCTTTGCAGTCGCAGGTCTCCGCGATTCAGGTTCGTGCCGCAGATCGGACACAGGCCCTTGCAGCGCATCACCGCACAGCGGCTTCATCGGCAGCGAGAGCACGAACTGCTCGTGCATCAGGTGGCCGAGGTCGATCTCGTCGTTCTCGTAAAACGCCGTCGTCAGGTCGTCCTCTTCGATCTCGCGCTCGCCTTCCCCGGCGTTCACCGCGTGGGGCTGGTAGCGCAGGTCGAACTCCTGGTCGACCGGCGTCGGTAAACGGCTCGAGGCAGCGGCTGCACTTGCAGCTCGAGCGTCGTCCGCACCCGCCCGACAAGCCGGAACGCCTGCTTGTCCTTGAAGATGTCGAACGCGAGCGAGACCGGCGACACGACGCGGAAGTCCTCGTCGACGTCGAACTGGTCGGGACGATAGACCTGCTCGATGCGGTCTTGCGCCGTCCGGATCTTGTTCAGATTCAGGAGGAGCATGAACCTCCCAATATACCTGAAACAGGGGCTAGCGGCTAGGGACTCGGGCCAGGCGAGGGCGATCAACCGCTTTAGGGCAAAGGGCTTAGAGCTTCGGGCCGCCGATGAACCCTGACTTGAACAGACCGAAGATCACGATTACCACGGCGAACATCGTCAGCAGCTGACCGAGCGGCAGGCCCTTCATCCGACCTCCTCACGGTCCCGGCTAAAGCCGGACACTACCGAGCCCCTAGTCCCCAGCCCCGAGCCCCCTAGTCGATCGCCCACGGTTTCGGAATGTAGAGTTGCTCGAACAAGCGGACAGCGTAGCGGTCCGTCATGCCGGCGATGAAATCGCGCGTGGCCGCGTCCAGGCCCTCGGCCTCGACTGTCTTGAGATCGAGGAACTCTTCGGGACGCTCGCGGACCTTCTCCCACAACCCGCTGAGAATCCCTGACGCCTTCTTGAACTCGAGCGGTGGCGATGGTGTTCTCGTAGACGGCGTCGAACAGGAACGCTGCGCAGCGCGAGCACCGCGTTCGAGCACGCGCTCGCTCATGCGGATCTCGGTCAGCCCGCCGGCCAGCGTCTCGGTGACCACGTCCTTGACCAGCGTGCCGATGCGCGCGGACGACGACGTCGCCGAGCACGCCGACCAGGCTCGCGCGGCAGATCCTCGGCCGTCAGCAGCCCGGCGCGCGTCGCATCGTCGATGTCGTGGTTGACGTAGGCGATCAGATCCGCGACGCGCATGATCTGGCCTTCGATCGTGCTCGACGCGCAGCGCCGGCGGCATGCCGACCGGCGCGCCCGACTTGCCCTTCGAGTGCTTCGCGATGCCGTCGCGCACTTCCCACGTGAGGTTCAGGCCCGCGGCCGTCGTTCTCGAGCACGTCGACGATGCGCAGGCTCTGCTCGTAGTGGTTGAAGCCGCCCGGCATCAGCGAGTCGATGACGCGCTCGCCGGCGTGGCCGAACGGCGTGTGGCCGAGGTCGTGGCCGAGCGCGATCGCTTCGGTCAGCTCCTCGTGCAGCCGCAGCACCTTGGCGATCGTCCGCGCGATCTGCGACACCTCGAGCGTGTGCGTGAGGCGCGTGCGGTAGTGATCGCCGGTCGGCGCGAAGAACACCTGCGTCTTGTGCTTCAGCCGGCGGAACGCCTTGCAGTGGATGATGCGGTCGCGGTCGCGCTGAAACGCCGGCCGCACGTCGTCTTCCGGCTCCGGGACGCAGGCGGCCGCGCGAGTCGGCGCTCTTGGCGGCCTGCGGCGCGAGGATGTCGCGCTCGCGCTGCTCGAGCTGCTTCGCGGATCGTCATCGCGGCCATCGGACCTGACCGCCGCGATCATCCTGCAGGAAGCTCGTGCCGTGCGCCAGCGGCCCGACGCCGAAGACCTCGGCCAGCGTCTGCCCGAGGTCCGCGAACGTCGTCCGCGTGCCCGAGATCGACGCCGGCCCGCACGCGCGCGCCGGTCGACGAGCAGCGGCACGTACTCGCGCGCAGTGATCGGTGCTCGGCGTCGTCGGATCGTTGCCGTGGTCGGCCGTGACCACGAGCAGATCGTCGTCCGCGCAGCTGCGGCAGCGAGCGCCGGCCAGCCGCGCGTCGAACCGTTCGAGGTTGGCGGCGTAGCCGGCGACGTCGTTCCGATGTCCGATACTGCGTGTCGAAGTCGACGAGGTTGGCGAAGATCAGGCCGCGATCGACCGACGTCCATCTGCCGCTCGACGCTGGTCCATCCCGTCGTCGTCGCTCGCCGTGTGGATGGCGCTCGCGTGATGCCGCGGCCGGCGAACAGATCCTCGATCTTGCCGATCGCGACGACCGGCAGCGCCCGCGGCCTTCACGCGATCGAGCAGCGTCTCGCCCGACGGCGGCAGCGCGTAGTCGTGGCGGTTGGCCGTGCGCGTGAAGCTGCCCGGCGCGCCGACGAACGGCCGCGCGATCACGCGCCCGACGCCGAGCCCTTCGCCGACGAGCTTGTACGCGATCTCGCAGGCGCGATAGAGCTCGGGCACGGGCACGACGTCCTCGTGCGCGGCGATCTGAAACACGCTGTCGGCCGACGTGTAGACGATGAGCGCGCCGGTCCGCATGTGCTCGGGCCCGAGCTCGTCGATGATCGCCGTGCCCGGACGCCGCCTTGTTGCCGATGCACGCCGCGGCCGGTCAGCCGCGAGAACTCGGCGATGATCGTCGGCCGAGAACCCGTCCGGAAACACCGGGAACGGCGCGCTCGAGCACGATGCCCATCATCTCCCAGTGTCCGGTGACGGAGTCCTTGCCGGCCGACGCTTCGGCCATGCGGCCCGACCGCCGCCGATGGCGGCACGGCGGGCGGCGCCTCGCCGCCGAGATCGACGACGCGATCGAGGCCGAGCGAGCGCAGCGTCGGCACGCTGCAGCGGCACCTGCGCGCGCGATGTTGCCGAGTGTGTTGCTGCCCTGCGTCGCCGTACGCGGCGGCGTCCGGCAGCTCGCCGATGCCGACGCTGTCCATGCACGATGACGATGGCGCGCTGTGAATGGCACGTGACATCAGTAGTGAGCTGAGTCGCCGGAGCCGTCGGCCAGAGCGCGATCGACGGCCGCGATCGTTGCGGCGATTCGCCAGGACCGTCGAACCAGGTCAGATCAGGCTCTTTGCGGAACCAGATCAGCTGGCGGCGCGCGTAGCGGCGGTTCTCCTGCGCGATGAGCGCTCGCGTCGCGCGCCTCGTCGCGCACGCCGTGCAGGTGCTCGAGCGCCTGCCGGTAGACACAGGCCGCCGAACGGCCGCGCGGTCTCCGGAATGCCCGCGCGCGAGCAGCGCCGGCATCTCGTCGAGCAGGCCCGCGCGCGAACTGCTCGTCGACGCGGCGGGTCACGCGCTCGGAGATCGCGGCCGCCGGCAGCGCCGAGCGCGATCGCGCAGCACGTCGACGTCGGCGATCGGCGACGCGGTGTCGGCGAAGTGCTCCGTCAGCGGCCGGCCGGTCAGGAAGAACACCTCCAGCGCGCGGACCATCCGCTTCATGATCGCGCGGCTGAATGCGGCGCGCCGACGCCGCGATCGACGCGGCGCAGCATGCGGTGCAGACGTCCGACGCCGCGCCGCGCGGCGATCGCGTCGAGGCGCTCGCGGCAGCGCCGCGTCGCGGCCGGGCCCGGAAACAGGCCGCGCGTCAGCGCGCGGTAGTAGAAGCCGGTGCCGCCGGCGACGATCGGCAGCCGCCCGCGCGCGTGAATGTCGCGGATGACGCGCCGCCGCGTCGCGCGCGTATTGCGCGGCCGTATGTACTCGCCGGTCGGATCGACGATGTCGATCAGATGGTGCGGGATGCCGCGCCGATCCGCGACCGGCGAGCCTTGTCGGTGCCGATGTCGAAGCCGCGATAGACCGCCGTCGAGTCGCAGTTGACGATCTCGCCGCCGAAGCGCTCGGCGATCGCCAGCGCCAGCGCGCTCTTGCCGGTCGCGGTCGGCCCGAGGACCGCGACGACGGACGGGCGCGGTCACTGTCGACGCGGACGATGACGTAGACACGATGAACGCGACCAGCAGAATCAGCAGGCCGAGCTGCTGGGACGCCGGGTCACCGCGGGCGACTCGTTGTAGAAGAACGTGACCGTGAAGAACGCCTTGTCCGACGGATACTCCGGCGGCAGCGGCGTGGTCGGATTCGAACCCGACAGCGCGCCGAACGCCGCGTTGTTGAACGCGTCGATCGGGCACGGGCCCGACGACGCTGAGATCGGTGATCGCGCCGTCCTTGTGCACGTTGAACGTGATGACGACGTGCCCGCTGCATCGACATCGCCGCGTACGGGACGAACCAGTTGCGCTTGACCTGCGCGATGAAGCGGCGAATCCACGGCCCGAACTCCGACGCCCTTGGTGTCGAACTGAATCTCCGGACCGAACTGCCGCCGTCCCCGCCGCGGGTTGTCGAACGCTCCGCGCGGCACGTAGCGCTGCAGGTTCCGGAGCGCGTCGCCGAGCGATCCGCCGGCGTCGCGGCTCGTGCCGTTGGCGCCGTTGCTGTGCGTGTTCTGCGGCGGCGGCGTTGCAGCTGCAGCGTCGACTGCGAGTCGGATCGCTGTTCGATGCGTCGCGGCGGCTGTTCTGCGCCTGCTGCCCGGCTGGCCGGATCGGGCGTCGGTCCCTGACCGCGCGCGCGACTGCGCGGCAGCGCTCTTCGACGCGCTCCGGGCGAGTTGCCGCGCGTGAGTACGGCGCCGATTCTGTCGGGCTGTCGGCACGCTCGCGCGCACTGCGCCATCGCGATCCTGATCCGACGGCTCCGCGCGATCAGGCGGCTTCGGCGCCGCGACGATCGACGCGCGGCTGCGACGAACACGAACTGTCGTTGTCCTGCTCGCGGCTGCGCCTGCCGATGCTGCAGCGCGACCGCGCGCCGCGAACCAGTTCTGGAAGCAACCGAGAGCGGGAATCAGGACGGCGATGATCAGCACCAGAGTGAACAGATGATCGACAGCAGGACGCCTTCGCGCCACGAGATGGCGCGGCACGACCCGGGGAGATGTCCGGGTCGGTAATCGTCGAAATCGAAATACATCAGGTAACTTAGAGCAGTATACCGGGCCGCTAGGCGGCGTACGATGCTGGGCGCGTCTGGCCGTGTATGAGATAGACGCTGGCGAAGGTGAGCGGGACTGCGGCGACGTCGGCGAACCCGCTCCGCCGGAGGACGGCCACGAACTCGCGTCGCGGGGACGCGAACGCGTCCGACCGAACGCCGGCCTGGTAGGCGTGCGCGCGCGTCTCGTGACCGCGAGATGCATCGAGCGGCAGGATCCGCGGCAGGAAGTGTGACTTGTACGCCAGCCAGCGGTAAATCGCGCGGCGGCGGGGCCGAGGGTCGCGGGCTCGAGGATGGCGAGGCGCCCGCCGGGGCGCCAGCACACGCGCCGCATCTCGCGGCACGCGGCCGCCTCGCGGTCCGATCGACGTTGCGGATGCCGAATGCCGATCGTCACGGCGTGGACCGACCGATCGGCGGCCCGGGATGGCCGTGGCGTCGCCGCGCACGAGCGCGACGTCGCCGCCGAGACCTGCCGGCGGCGCAGCTTCCTGAGGCCGGCAGTCCGCAGTCATCGCCGGCAGAAATCGACGCCGACGACCCGCGCCGCGCCGGGCGACGACTGCACGCGCGCCTCGATCGCCGAGGTCGCGCAGTAGCCGCTGCACAGGTCGAGCACGCGCTCCCGCGGCGGCGAGCGCGCGACGGGATCGGATCGCGCGCCTGCGCCAGCGGCGGTCGATGCCGCGCGCTGAGCGAGATGGTTGAGGAAGTCGTGCCCGCTCGGCGCAATCGGCGTCGGACATGCGCGGCTGATGCGCAGCGCCGGGGATCAGTCGGGAGCTCGGCCGAAGCAGAGCGAAGGCGGCTCGCGCCTGGCCGGTCCAGGCGGGATAGAGGTCGTGCTCGAAGCCCGAGGGCCGAGAGCACGCTGCACCGGCGATGAAGTCAGGCGAGGTCGTCGAGCGTCCTGGGCGCGCTGGTGAACGCGGGCATGGCCGGGCAGGATCATCGCGCCGGCCTCGGCGCAGAGCACCATGTTCTTCAGCTGCGGCAGGCTCATCGGCGTCTCGCGCGGCACGATGACGAGGCGCCGCCGCTCCTTCAGCATCACGTCGGCGGCGCGCTCGACCAGGTTGCGCGACAGGCCGTGCGCGACGCCCGCCAGCGTTTTCATCGAGCACGGCACGATGACCATGCCGCCGCAGCCGTGGCTGCCGCTCGCGATCGTCGCGCCCGAGATCGCGGTTGCTGTGGACGGTCGAGCGTGCCCGCGTCGACGTCGTCGCCGTATTTGCCGGCCAGATACGGCATGCAGCCTGATCGACCGACGCCGTCGTCGCCCAGCTCGTCGCGCAGCAGCCGGCGGCCGTAGTCGGAAACGACCAGCTCGACGTGCACGCCGCGCGACGAGCAGCGCCGCCATCGTGCGCGTCGCGTAGATGGCGCCGCTCGCGCCCGTGATCGCCGACGATCGACGATCGGCCGCATCCGGCTCAGCGGCACATACAGCGACAGCCGCGAGCACGAGCAGATACAGGATGCCGACGTAGCCGTTCGAGATCGAACGCGCGCTTGACCTGCGACAGGTCGTCGGCGCGGACGAGCGACTGCTCGTAGACGAGCAGCGCGGCGACGACGGCGACGCCGGCCAGATAGATCGCGCCGAGCGGCGTCGACGAACGACGAGCGCGAGCGAGGCACGACGATCGCGACGACGTGCATCGCGCGCGAGATCGCGAGCGACGCCGGCACGCCGAAGCGCACCGGAATCGACCGCAGGCCGTGCGCGCGATCGAAGTCGAGATCCTGGCAGGCATACAGGACGTCGAAGCCGCCGACCCACGTGCCGATCGCGAGCGCGAGCAGCCACGGCTCCCAGCCGCCGCGGCCGCCGACGGCCAGCCAGCCGCCGACCGGCGCGACGGCCATCGCCAGGCCGAGGAACAGCTGCGTCCACGTCGTGTAGCGCTTCGCCAGCGAATACCAGAACACGATCGCGAGCGCGACCGGCGACAGCGCAAGGCACATCGGGTTCAGCCGCGCAGGCGGCGTAGACGAACACCGCGGACGCGACGACGACGAACGCGCCGCTTCGCGCGTGACATCAGCGCCGCGCGGCAGTCTCGCGATTCGCGGTCCGCGGGTTGAGCGCGTCCATGCGCGCGTCGACGAGCCGGTTGAAGCCCATCGCCGGCGCTGCGCGCCGCGACCATCGCGACGAGAATCCAGCCGATCGTCGGCCACGTCACGCGGCGACGTGCCGCGACGCGAGCAGCGCGCCGGCCAGCGCGAACGGCAGCGCGAACACCGAATGGCTGAAGCGCGACGAACGACGCAGGTAGGTGCGCATGATGCGTCCAGGCATCCGCATCCGCACCGACTCAATCCAGCGAATCTGCTCCGGGCTGAATGCCGCGACACCAGATATTCTTCCACATCGCCTGTCAGCGGCGGGATCGTCGACGGCGATCAGCCGCGCCGAGCTTGCCCGGCTCGATCGTGCCGTAATCGGCGTCGAAGCCGAGCGCGCGCGCGCCCTGCCGCGTCGCGCTCGTCGAGCAGCGACGCCGCCGGCACCGACGGCGCCAGCGCGCGCATCGTCGCCAGCTCGGCGAACACGTTCAGATCCGGCGCGCTCGCCAGGCTGTCGGTGCCGATCGGCGACGCGCACGCCGGACGTCGTAGAAGTCCGCGATCGGCGGCGCGCCCGGCGCCGGTGTGGCCGTTGCTGCGCGGACAGGTGACGAGCGTCGTGCCGCGCGCGCCGAGCCGCTGCAGATCCGCCGGCGTCATCTGCACGCCGTGCACCGCCAGCACGCGGGCGTCGAGAAAGCCGCTGTCGTCGAGAAACTGCACCGGCGTCCGCCCGGGCGGCACCCACGCCGGATCCCAGACGCCCAGACTCCTCGAGCAGCGCGCGCCACGGGCCGCCGCCGCTGCGGATGAACTCGACCTCCTCGGCCGATTCGGACAGGTGGACGCTGCACGGCGCGAACGGGTCGCGATCGATCGCCTGCGCGAATCGCGCGGAACACGAGCGGCGCGACCGAATACGGCGCGTGCGCCGCCAGGCTGGCGCGCGCACGCGTTCGGTCGGCACGAGCGCGTTCGATGCTGCCGCGCGGCTGCTCGACGAAGCTCTGCGCGTCGGCGACGCTGAAGCCGAATCAGCTCGTAGAACACGACCGCCGCGAGCGGACTGCGCGTCAGCGGCGCGAACGTCACCAGCGTGTTGCTGATGTCGCCGACGACGGCGGTGCCGCACGCGAACGGCTTCGGCGAGCGCGCGGTCGATCGCGTCGAGGATCTCCGGCGACCTCGGATCGGGCCGCTGCCGCCGCGCGCGGCCATGACATCGCGAATCCAGGTCACGAACTCCGACGGCCGGCGGCACCTCGTCGCGAAGATACGACAGCTCGAGGTGCGTGTGCGCGTTGACCAGGCCCGGCAGCACGCGCGACCTCGCCGAGATCGACTTCGCGTCGCGTCATCGGCCGGACGCCGGCGATCGCGCACGGCCGTACGACGACCGTAGCCGCGATCGCGATCGCGATCGACGACGATCCAGCCGTCGCGTGATCGGCGGCTCGCGAATCGGCAGGATCCAGGACGGCGTGGTAACGGATCAATTGTGGAATGATGCGGAGCTGTCTTGCCGGCACCGGCTGCGCGCCGGATAGTTCGCGCAGCTCGCCGGGCACGCTGGTGTCGCCGTCTGCGCGCGCCGTGGCCAGCTCGAGCATCCGCGGCACGTCGCGCTCGCGGAAGATCGGATCGCCGAGGATGCTCGTAGTGCATGTTGCGGCGCTTCGGCGACGAAGCCCGGCGTCCTCGATGTTGCGGACGATCTCGACTTCGTCCATGCAGTAGCTGGCGCCGGCGGCGCGGACGACGTTCTCCTCGATCATCACGCTGCCCATGTCGTTGGCGCCGTAGGCGAGGCTCAGCTGCCCGACCTTGCCGCCCTGCGTCACCCACGACGCCTGCAGGTTGTCGAAGTTGTCGAGCACGATGCGCGCGAGCGCGAGCGTGCGGAGGTAGTCGACGCCGGTCGCCTCGGCGCCGCCGAGCTCGGTGTGCTCCGGCTGATAGCTCCAGGTGATGAACGCCGTGAAGCCGCCGGTCTCGTCCTGCAGCGTCGCGCAGCCGCAGCAGGTGCTCGAGCCGCTCCTCGTCGGTCTCGACCGTGCCGTACATCATCGTCGCCGTCGTGCGCAGGCCGGCGCGGTGCGCGTGGCGCATCACGTCGAGCCATTCGTCGGCGGTCGCCTTGCCGTAGCAGTGCAGCAGCTTGCGCACGCGATCGACGAGGATCTCGGCGCCGCCGCCGGGAATGCTGTCGAGCCCGGCGGCGATCAGGCGATCGATCACCGCCGGCACCGGCAGCTGCGACAGCCGCGACAGGTGGATCACTTCCGGCGGCGACAGCGCGTGCAGCTTGAACGCCGGATAGCGCTCCTTGATCGCGCGGAACAGATCCTCGTACCACGTCGAGCGGCAGGTCGGGATTGTGCCCGCCCTGCAGCAGCAGCTGCACGCCGCCGACGGCGATCGTCTCGTCGATCTTGCGGAACAGCTCGTCGAAGCCGAGGACGTAGCCCTCGGCTGATCCGACCGGCCGGTAGAACGCGCAGAAGTTGCACCGCGCGACGCAGACGTTCGTGTAGTTGACGTTGCGGTCGATGATGTAGGTGACGACGCCGTCGGGATGCTTGCGCGCGCGGACTGCGTCGGCGAGCTGGCCGAGCAGCGCCGTCGGCGCGTGGCGATAGAGCTCGAGCGCCTCGTCGCGCGGCGCGCTCTGCGCTCGCCGGCCCGTCACCTTTCGCATGCAAGGTCGGCTCGAGTCCATCCATTCAGCCGCGCTCGCGGGGCAGACCTGAAGGCCGCGCTGCGAGTGCACGTGCGTAGTAGCGCAGCAGGCTGCCCGACGCCACGACTGCCAGCTTCCGACCGCGTAGCGATAAGAACGTCTCGAGGCCGGCGCGCTCGTCGTCGCCGAGATAGTACTTGATATTATCCCGCAGGTAGCGGCCGCGCCGACCTCCTGGTGCGCCGGCGGGTCCCGGGCAAGTACCGCGCGCGATGCGTCGTCCGGATGCTCCACGCCTGCGTCGCGCGCGCGCTGCAGCGCGCGCGACGTCGTCGCCGGTCGAGCGCATCCGGCTCGCCCCGCCCAGAACGCCCACACGAACGGCAGCCCGGTCAGCGCCGTCCACTCGTCGCCGAGATCGATCTTCTCGAACGAGCGGCCGTTGCCGGCGGCGGGTTGAGCAACAGCGCATTGTCGCCGATGATCAGCGCGGCGTCGGCGCGACGCGAGCATGTCCGCGCAGATCGGGACCGCGCGATTCGAGGCGCGGCGTGAATCCTGAATCGCCGCGCGCACAGCACGCTGACCAGCGCGACCGACGTGCGCGAGCTCGTGTCGAGCGCAATCGAGCCGGACGTCGGCGATCGGCTTGGTCGTGATAAATCGCCACCGACGCGACGGGACCGCGCGACGCGATCGCCAGATCGGGCACGATCCGGTACGGCCGCCGCGCAGGATACTCGATCGACGGGATCAGGCCGACGTCGATCTCGCGCTGCGTGCAGCAGGCGCGCGCACTCCGACGGGACGTCGTAGCGGAGATCGAACCGCGGCGAGCCGATCGAGACCGTAGCACCAGCGGCCGCGCGTTCAGATACCCGACCGCGCCCAGACGAACCCGAGTCGCGTGGCCGCATCAGCGGCGCAGCTGAGACGTCCGACGTCGTCGAAGCATGTGCTCGAACCGGTCCGTTCCGCTCGACGGGCTCCTGACCCGCCGCGCGGATGTTGCGGCGAATCTCTTCGAGCGGCGCGCGGCGCCGCCCCTCCGGTCGTGTCGTCTTCCGGCGAGACGCCGTCGACGTCGTCTGCGCCGACGGTGAGCGCGACCTGCGCGAGCTTGGGTCCGTAGCAGCGACCAGTCCACCTGGATCGACGCGCACGTTGTCGACGATGACGCGGGCGAGCGCCACGCGCTTCACGTCGTAGCCGGTCCTCGGCCCGGCGGAACTCGTGGGCCGGGAAGCGGAGCGAACGCGCGAACGATCGAAACGCTTTGCTGCAGCCCGGCGACAGCCCGAGCGGGACATCCGCGCCGGGCGGTTTGTGAACCGTGAGCGGGCCAGTCCAAGCCCGCCTCTCCGACCGCCCTGAGGGCGGGCTCCGGGTCGACGGGCGATCGACCGCCGCCTCCCGCGATCCATGTCAGCGCCGGCCGCGCGCAGATCACCGGGCGCTTCGAGCGTGATCGCCTCTCGCGGCAGGCTCGACGAGATCGGCCAACGAATAGGCGGATACGGGGTGCCCCGGCCCGTCCGGCAACCGCGGCGACACGCGCCACGGCTGGCACGACCGCGCGGAACACCGACAATGCGGATCTCACCGGCTGCGGGAGGCCAGCCGTCGGGACGCTAGAATCAGCACGGCAGCGACACGAACAGCGTCAGCCACGCCATGGCGCTGCCGGCGGGCATCGTCGGCGCGCATCCGGGTGTGCGTGTGGCGGCGAGCGTCGCAGTCGCTCTCGAGACGGGCATCCGATCAGGCTTACGCCACCGTGGGTCGAAGAGACAAGCCGAGCGCGACGGCGAACGCGATCGCGAGCGTCCATCCCAGGACGCAGACGCCGGTGCGCGGGCCGATGCCTTATGGCTCGGCGCTGACGCACGGCGACCATCGCCAGCAGCATCCAGACGGCCGCAATCGCGAACGCGGGAATAGTGACGCCGGGGATGATGCCGAAAGATCCGCAACATTCCTGGCGCCGTGGCGAAGCCCGGTGGTACGGAGGGCTCGCCGACGTCGACGCGCGTCTGCGGCTCCGGCATGAGGTAACCCCGGCAGCGAAATGAC
>ERZ1370068.9463-contig-824_pt1 | contig 22679 bp, 37 predicted proteins | sample MGYA00561227_ERZ1370068 | MGnify/ENA primary metagenome ERZ1370068 (study PRJEB38410, sample SAMEA6850437) | metagenome | study: Metagenomic assessment of the ecological functions of the soil: analysis of the soil microbiota associated with the...
AGCCGCCCTCGCCCTTGGCGAGCGTCAGCTTCGCGAAGTCGGCAGGTTCGCGGTAGCCGCGCTGCACGCGCAGCGTGAAGTCCCGGTCCGTCGACTCGATCGAGCCCGCCGGCAGCTCGACGTTTTCGCGCTCGAGCGCGCCTCGACGTCGGCGACGGTGAGCCCGCGCGCCGCGAGCGCCGCGCTGTCGAGCCAGACGCGCATCGCGTAGCGCTGCCCGCCGGCCGAGGCGCACGCGCGAGACGCCGTCGAGCGACGAGAGGCGGTCCACCACGTAACGGTCGGCGTAGTCGGTCAGCTCGAGCGTGTCCATCCGCGTCGAGCTCATGTTGAGCCAGATGATCACGTCGGAATCCGACTCGGCCTTCTCGATCTGCGGGGGTCCGCTTCCAGCGGGCATGCGGTCGACCACGCGGCTGACGGCGTCGCGCACGTCGTTCGCCGCGGCCTCGATGTCCCGGTCGAGCGAGAACTCGATGCTGATGCTGCCCTCGCCGTTGCTGCTCTGCGACTCGATGGTCTCCGACGCCCTCGATGCCGGACAGCGCGTCCTCGAGCACCTGCGTGATGCGCGTCTCGACGACGGCGGCGGAAGCGCCCGGGTAGCTGACCGAGACGGACACGACGGGCGGATCGATGGCGAGGCAGCTTCGCGCAGCGTGAGGCCGCGTGTAGGCAATGACGCCGATCACGACGAGCAGCAGGCTCATCACGGTCGCAAAGACCGGGCGGCGGATCGAGAGATCGGAAAGGACCACGCTACTTCGCTGCCGCCTCGGCGGCGGATGCCGGCGCGGACGCGATGCGCGCGCCGTCACGCAGCTTGACCGAACCCTCGCTCACGATCGTGTTCCCCGCCGCAAGACCGGAGGTGATCTCGACTTCGCCGCGACGGCGCGATCCCAGCGCGACCTTGACGCGCTCGGCCGTCTGGTCTTTCGACACGCGGTACACGAACGCATCGGTGCCGACCTGGATCACCGCGATCTCCGGCACGACGATCGCTTCTCGCGGGGCCTGGTAAAGCCGCACGGACAGCAGCATGCCCGGCCGCAGCAGGCGATCCGGGTTCGGCACCTCGGCGCGCACCGTGACCGAGCGCGTCACCGGGTCCACGCGCGAATCGACGCTCGCGACCTTGCCGGCGAATTCGCGGTCCGGGTAGGTTTCGCTGTGCGCCGCGACGTCCTGCCCGCGGGAAAGCACCGGCGAGGTAGCGCTCGGGCACCGAGAAGTCGAGCTTGATGATCGGAGACGTCGTCGAGCGTTGCGATCGGGGTGCCGGGCGTGACGAGCGACCCCGGACTCACCTGCCGCAGGCCAAGGACGCCGTCGAAAGGCGCCGTGATCACGCGATCCGAGAGCTGCGCACGGACGACGTCCATGCGCGCCTTGGCCGCATCGCGATTCGAGCGCAGCGTGTCGAGCTGGCTCTCCGAGATGACCTTCGTCGGCGCGAGTTCCTGGCCGCGCGCGAGCTGGCGCTCGGTCTCCTGATAAGCCGCGCGGGTCTCCTCGAGACCGGCGAGTTGGGCACCGCTCGACAAATCCACGATCACGTCGCCGGCCCGCACCAGGTCGCCGCTGTCGAAGCCGACCTTGCGGACCGTCTCGCTGACTTTCGCGGTCAGCGTGACCGATTCTTTCGCGCGTGCGGTCCCGAGCGCCTCGATGGTGTCGCGCCACTCGATCGGCGCGACTTTCGCCGTGACGACGATGGTCGCGGGCGGCGCTTCGCTCGCCGACGCGGTCGCCGCCGCCACAGCCGGCGAGCAGCCCGGCCGACACGAGCGCCGCTGCCCAAACACGAAAATACGAAAATCGGGGCGTATGACTCATCGGGTTTCCAATGCTAACCGAAGCCCGTGACGATCGCGGGTCAGCGGCTGGTCAGCCATTGGGCGATGGTCCGCGGCAGGAGTTCCTGCGCACTCCGGCTGACATAGATGCCGATGTGCCCGCCGTCGAACTCGAACGGCTGTAGTCCGGGCTCGCGGTCAGGCCCTCGAGCGGAGTCGAGGCCGAGGGCGGCACGAGATGGTCCTGCGAGGCAAAGATGTTGAGGATCGGGCAGCTGATCGCGCGCAGGTCCACCGCGCGCCCGCCGATTTCGAGCCCGCCGCGGACCAGCCGGTTCTCCTGGAAGAACGCACGGATGAACTCGCGGAATGCCGTGCCGGCCTGGTCCGGGCTGTCCTGGATCCAGCGTTCCATGCGCAGGAAATTCTCGAGCGCGGCGCGATCGTCCGCGATGTCGGCAAGGCCCGCGTACTTGCGCGCCGTGAGCCGGAGCGGCATCAGGGCAATGAAGGCCGCGTTCAGCAGCTCGCCTGGCACGTTGCCGAGCGCGTCCACGAGGCGGTCGACGTCCAGCTTGCGCGCCCACTTGGACAGCAGGTTGTCCTCGGTGTGGAAATCGACCGGCGTCACCATCGTGACGAGATTCCTGACGCGCGCCGGGTGCAGCGCCGTGTGGCACAGCGACATGGTCCCGCCCTGGCAGACGCCGAGGAGGTTCACGGCTTCGACCCCGTGCGCCTTGCGCACGCGATCGATGCAGGCGCCGAGGTCGCGGTTCACGTAGTCGTCGAGCGAATGATGCGAATCCTCGGGCCGGGATAGCCCCAGTCCACGAGGTAGACATCGAGCCCGTGAGCGAGCAGTCCCCGGATCAGCGAGCGGTCCGGCTGCAGGTCCATCATGTAAGGGCGGTTCACGAGCGCATAGCAGATGACGAGCGGCGCGAATCCCGCGGACGGCGCCGTGCGCTCGTAACGCCAGAGCACCATCTTGTCGCGCCGCAGCACCTCGGTGCGCCGCGAGCATCCCTCGGCGCGCACGTCGAGGGTTGCAAGCTGCTGCGCCGCGAGCGTCATGCGGCGCGAGAACTCGGCCATCTCCTCGGCCATGCGGGCCGGATCGAGCGCAAGGCGCGTCATGGCGATGCGAGTCCCGCGCGCAGCTCGACGAACGCGGCAAGGAGCTCGGCCTGGGCCGCGGCGAATTCGTCGCGGTGCGCGGCTGCCGCGTAGGCGGCTTCGCCGCAATCGATCCAGAGCGAATGCAGCTCGCGCAGGTTGTGATGGGCGGCGCCTCGGGTCCCGATCGCGCGAGCGCTTCGGCAAGCCGCTTCTCCGGCGTTCATCGCAATCGCATTCGCCTGGAGTGCGTACACCTGCAATCGCCTGCTGGTAGCGCTGGAACGCGGCGCCTGCGTTCGCGGGACCCTCGGCCGCCGCGGCGAGTCCGGGCGGCATGAAAAGCTGCCGGTAGCGATCGATGAGCGGCTTGCCCAGGGCATCCAGGCTCGCCGCGCCCAGCGGCTGGGCGCCTGTCGAACGCTACCGCGCAAGGCTTGCCAGGTCCTTGGCCTGGCTCCGCGAGTGTGCGCTGCAACAAGTCGGGGTCCCAGAAGCGATCGTTCGTGAACATCTAGATGCTATATAACTATATGTTTATAAACGCTTTTATTGAATTCATGGCAGCTCGTTCCGGGTCAGGCTATTTCCATGTTGCACTGCAACAGGAGTGGCGCTAGAATGTCGCCCATCGCGGATCGTCCCCAACCGATTTCAAGGATGCCAGAAATGACCAACCCGACCTTCGATTTCAACGCGCTCATCGACGCCAGCAAGAAGGCGATGGCCCCGGCCGTCAAGCTGAACGAGCTTTCGCGCTGCCGGCTTCGAGCGCATTGCGCGCCAGCAGTACGCCTTCGTGGGCGAAATGCTCGAGTTCTCGCTGCAGCAGTGGCAGGTTGCGAGCTCTGCGCGCGACATCAACGACCTGACCTCGCGTCAGATCGAACTGTCGACTCAGTTCGCCGAGCGTGCGACCCAGCGTTCGCAGGACCTGTTCAAGCTCTCGACCGAGCACCAGGCCCAGCTGACGAAGTGGTTCGACCAGGCCGTCACCGAGACGACCGAGACCGTTTCCGACTCCGTCAAGGCCGCCAAGAAAGCCGCCTGATCGGATTTCGACCCTCCCCCTCGGGACGGTGCGCCTCCGGGCCACCGTCCCTTTTTTCGCCTGAATTCCCGGAAATATGTCCATGCCGCGGTGCGATAACGCACTGCGGCATGATCCGGTAGACTTCGGCCATGACCAAAGAACGGCTGATCAAGAAGTACGCCAACCGGCGGCTCTATGACGCCTCGATCAGCAAGCACGTCACGCTCGAGGACATCCGCGACCTGATCGTGCGGGGCGAGAAGATCCGCGTCGTCGAGGACAAGTCGGGCGAGGACATCACGCGGCTGATCCTGCTGCAGGTGATCGCCGAACAGGAGCAGTTCGGCAAGCCGATCCTGACGACCCAGCTCCTCGAATCGATCATCCGTTACTACGGCGGGCCGATGCAGGACTTCATGGCCGGCTACCTCGAGCAGAGCGTCGCGGCGTTCATGCAGCAGCAGGAAAACGTCCAGCAGCAGATCTCCCAGATGCTGACCACCGCGCCGCCGCCGATGAACGCGATGGCCGAGCTCGACGCGCAAGAACCTGGAAATGTGGAACCGCATGCAGGAAGGCATGCTGCAGATGATGGTGCCCGCGCGGAAACCCCGCACCACCGAAGATTCCGACGAACCCGTGGAATCCGACGGCACCAATCCCTAGAACGAAAGCACGAGGGGGACTGTCCCCTTCAGCCCAACCGAGCTTTCCGTTACCCCGACTTATCGCTGAAAGGGACTGTCCCCTCCTGACGAGTCTACGCCGTCGCCCTTCATCCGCTGGCCTGCATGCTCCCACGCCAGCATCGCGCGCTTGCGCTCGACACCCCAGTGATAGCCGCCGAGTCCGCCGTCGCTGCGCAGCACGCGGTGACAGGGAATGAGCCAGGCGACGGGATTCGCCCCGACGGCCTGCCCCACGGCCCGGCTCGCGCCGGGGCTGCCAATCGCCTCGGCGAGCGCGCCGTAACTCGTCGGGCCGCGCGTGCCGAGCTCGAGCAGCGCCTGCCAGACCTTGACCTGGAAATTCGTGCCGACCGGCGCGAGCACGATCCTGCCCTCGCGTTCTCCAAAGACCTGGCGCGCGATCTCGCGCGATGGCCGCGTCGTCCCGCGAAGTTCCGCGCGCGGCCAGCGGCGCTTCAATTCCGCGACGGCGCGCTCGTCGCTGCCGTCCACGAAGGCGAGGTAGGCAAGGCCGCGCTCCGAGCGCGCCGCGTGAATCCGGCCGAAGGGCGATGCGGCAAATCCGTGATGCAGGGTGAGCCCAGCACCTCCGACCTTGTATTCACCGGGCGTCACGGCCTCGAACTGCACGAAGAGATCATGGAGCCGGCCGCCGCCTGAAAGCCCCGCCGCCCAGGCCGCAGTCAGCACGGAGCCGCGTTCGTCCAGCTCGCGCTTGGCGGCCGAGAGCGACGAGTGTCGCGCAGGTAGCGCGTCGGCGAAAGACCCGCCCAGCGGCGGAATTCGCGCGAGAAATGGAACACCGAGAGCCCGGCGACGCGCGCAAGCTCGCCGAGATCCGGCTGGCGCTCGTGATGGCGGTCGATGTGGGAGATGACCCTTTCGATGCGGCGGTAGCTGGTTGATTCGTTCATGGCGCCACAATGAAGCCGCCGCGTCTGCCGGACAACCCGGATCTTGCTGCGCGCTCAGCCGCCCTTGTGCTTCTTGCCGAGCAGGTCCGCGATCGGCAGCGTCCCCGATTCCTCGAAGGAATCGTGCGCAACATGCCGAGCTTTGTCGACAGCTTGCCCTTCAGCTTGTAGCCGATCGGGTCGCTCTTGCGCTCGCCCGCGATCTTGAGGAGCGCAGTCGCCGCATTCGCCGTGACATTCATGTCGAATTCGGCCTCGCCGAGCGCCGGCACCACGAATTCCCGCGCCGAAACGCCGTGAGCGAACGGCTCGCCCGCAAGCTCGATATCGACGTCCAGCCCGTTGACCGGCAGCTCCATCGAATTCGGGTTGACGACCTTCAGCCGCACCTCGAGCTTCTGTTCGAAGACCGAAGCCTCGATCGTCTTCAGTCCGACGAACGAGATTTGCGGCGTCTTGAGGTTGAGCGGAATGGCTGCGCAAGCCGAAAGGACCAGGCCGCACAGGAAGGACATCAATAATGGCTTTCATCAGGACAGACCTTGCCCTATCTGGCGGCGCGGTTCAAAGGCGGGGCTTGACTATTACTTACTTAGTAGTACTATTCAGTTCGTAACGATGGGAAGCAGGTAGTCCTCTGTGGAAGCTGATACCACCCCGATACCGGCCAAGGTCAGGACGAGCAAGAGCGTCTTTCCCAGAAATTTCAAAGGGAACTGAACGCCGGCCTGGTTGGACTGGTGCTGCTCGCCGTCCTCGAGCAGGCGGAAGAAGACCTTTACGGCTACCAGATCGCCAAGCGCCTGCAGGACCTCGCCAACGGCAGCCCCCGGTGAAGCAGGGCGCCCTCTACCCCGTGCTGCGCCAGCTCTCGGCCAATGGCCTGCTGGCGAGCCGCATCGTGCCGTCTTACGCTGGCCCGCCTCGCCGCTACTACCGGATCACCCCGGCCGGGCGCGGCACGCTGGCGGAATGGCGGGACATCTGGCGCAGCACACGTGATTTCGTCGATGGGTTTACGGAAGCGAACGGAGCCTCCTCATGAACGACAGAACCGCCCCCGCTCGATCGAGCAATACCTGGCTGCGCTTCGCGTTGCGCTCGCGGGCGAGGATCCTGCGCTCGTGCAGGACGCCCTGTACGACGCCGAGGAATACCTGCGCGCGGAGGTCGCGGCGAACTCCGGCGGCAGCGAGGCCGATACCCTCGAGCTGATCTCGAGCACCTACGGTGCGCCCGAAGAAGTCGCCGAGGCCTATCGCACGACCGAAAGCAGGTGCGCACCGCGCTTGCGCCGCCGCCGCGCAAGCCCTCGCGCACCGCATTCGGCCGCTTTTTCGGCGTCTACAGCGATTCGCGCACCTGGACCGCCCTCTTCTACATGCTGCTCGCGCTCGTCACCGGCATCTTCTACTTCACGATGACGGTCACCGGCCTCTCGATGTCCGCGGGCCTGCTCGTCACTGATCATCGGCATTCCGTTCTTCCTGCTGTTCGTCGGCTTCACGCGCGTCCTCGCGCTCGCCGAGGGCCGGCTGGTCGAGGGACTGCTCGGCCAGCGCATGCCGCGCCGGCCGCTGTATCCTTCCAAGGGCGTGCCGATCTTCGAGCGCATCAAGGAGATGCTCGTTGACCGCCGCACCTGGACGACGCATGTTCTACTTCCTGCTGATGCTCCCGCTTGGCATCCTCTACTTCGTGATCGCGACCGTCGGCATCTGCGTCAGCCTCGGCCTCGTCGGCGGCTCGGTCGCGACCGTGCTGCTCGCGACCGGCGTCGGCAACGGCGGCATTTCGCTCGACGACAACGCGATCATCAACGTGCCGACGCCGCTCGCCGCGCCTTTCCTGCTGGTCGGCGGCGTGGTGCTCCTGACGCTCGTGATGCACCTGATCCGCGGTATCGGCCGCGGGTCACGGCACGCCTCGCGAAGCACCTCCTGGTCGCGCGCGCGGACGCGGCGGACTGAGGGCTTAGCGGGCGCATGACGCTTGCCCTGCTCCTGCTGCTCCTTGGGCCGCAGCAGGCCTGCTGCCGCGGAAACCTCGCCTGCGCTGCGCTGCCTGCCGGCGCACGACGGGTTCCTGACCGATGCGCCTGCGCGGCAGCATCGAGGAGGACGTCCACTGGACCGAACCTGCGCTGGAGTGCACCGGCATGTCGCGGCCCGGACGGCCGGGGCCTGCGCGTGCGGTTTGCAGGCACGCTCGGCGGGCGGCGAATTCGCGGTCGTATTCGCGGCGCCGGAACTTGCCGTCGGCGCCTCCGGGCGCGGCGTGCCGGTCAACGTCACGTCTGCTCGATGGCGCCGGCGAGCGGATCTACGGCACCGCAGGGCGACAGCCGCTGCCAGTTCGACGAGGTCGAGCAGCAGCCGCTCGGAGACGGCGCCCTGCGCCCGCGCAGCTTCCGCATCAGCGCCCGCGGCTTCTGCGTCGCACCGGCGCGCGCCCTGGACGGCGAAGGGCTCGGTGCTCCTGACGCGCTTCGACTTCGCCGGGCTCATCGCATTGCGCGAGGATGAAGTCCCCGAGGCGCCTGAAGCGGCTGCCGGGCGATGAGACCGTCCACATTCATGCTCGCGTCGCTTGCGCTCGTTGCGGCCTGCGCGAGCACGCCTGCCCTCTTCCCCTCGCTCCAGCAGGCGAAGCGTCCAGGCAAAGACCTCGCAGGGGACGCACGACTTCGCGGTCTGGATCGCGGCTGACGACAAGAGCCGCGAGCGCGGCCTGATGTTCGTGCGCGAGCTGCCGCCGGACCGCGGCATGCTGTTCCTGTTCGAGTTTCCGCAGGAAGTCGCTTTCTGGATGAAGGACACCGTCCTGTCGCTCGACCTCGTCTTCATCGACCCGGCCGGCAAGGTCCTGAACATCGCGGCAAACGCCAAGCCCTATTCCCTGGATCCCATCGAGTCCCGAGGGCGTGCGCATTGCCGTTCTGGAGGTCGTCGCCGGCACGGCCCGACAATTGGCCTCAAGCCCGGCGACACGATCACCCTCCCGTCTTTGCGAACGACAGGGACCGCCGGCCTCAGCTCCAGTCAAGGTCAGCCGGCGAATCCGACGCCCCGCTGAACCGTGACCGGGCGCCGGACGGCCGTTTTCGACCCCCGAGTGGAAATTGAGTGGCGCGCAGGCCACCGAACTCAGTCCATAAAGTGGAACGTCGGCCTCACCGCGAAGGCTGAAACCCGGCCTGTGCCTGACCGCCGCCCTGCCCATTCCTGACTGTTGCACAAATGCAACGATCGGCCCGTCTGCGCCGGTCTCGCAACCCGGTTTCGAGCCCGGAAGTTGCGTCGTTGCAACCAATCCCGGCGAGCGGTTTCCCCGCAGTTTCGCTCGGATTAGTTGCTTATTCGCCACGTTTGTTGCGCGCCGAAACAATGTTGTTATGATGCCGCCATCCAAAGTGGCGGGAAGACCGTATCTATTTCGCCACGGTGGTTTTCGAGTTTTTGTTGACTAGTCAACTCAACAAACCAAAGAACGGTCATGCCGTTCGCGGGAGGACGTAAGCAATGGAACGTAAATACCAGGTCGCGTCGGCGGTACGTCGCGCACTCGTCATGGGTGCACTGACGGCCGCTGGCGTGGCACCTGCGCTCGCGCAGGAAAACCTGGGTGAAATCGTCGTGCACGGGATCGCGCATCAGAAGCGCGAACCTGGAGTCGACGACACCCGTAACGCAGGTCACCGCGGCGGATGTCGTGACGCAGGGCGTCACCCGCATCGAAGACCTCGTCAACCAGCTGCCGCAGGCCTTCGCTGCGCAGAACGTGACGGTCTCGAACGGCTCGACCGGCACGGCAACCCTGAACCTTCGCGGTCTCGGCTCGCCGCGCACCCTCGTGCTCGTTGACGGTCGTCGCATGCCGTATGGCGGCGTGACGAACTCGGCGGCGGACATCAACCAGATCCCGACGCAGATGATCGAGCGCGTCGACATCCTGACGGGCGGCGCCTCGGCCGTGTACGGCTCGACGCCGTCGCGGGCGTCGTCAACTTCATCATGAAGAAGGACTTCGAGGGCGTGGAAGTCACCAGCCAGTACAACTTCTACTGGCACGAGAACGACTTCAGCGGCCCGGGCGACGTCAAGCTCCGCGACGTGATCGCGTGCCAGTGCTGCGAGCGAACCCGGCGCAGTTCGCGCTGCCCGACTGACAGCGTGACCGACGGCGAAGGCAAGGAGCCTCGCTGATGGTCGGCGTCAACAGCGGCGACGGCCGCGGCAACATCACGGCCTATGCCACGGTGTTCGACAGCGAACAGGTGCTGCAGGCGCGACCGTGACTACTCGGCCTGCTCGCTGAATCCGCCGCGCCGCCGGCGTCCTTCAGCTGCGGCGGTTCGTCGACGAGTGCCGGTGGACGCTTCACCGACTTCTCGACCTACAACCTGACGGCCGATACCGCGACGAACATGCGTAATTTCGACAGCGACGACCGACCTGTACAACTTCGGTCCGCTGAACCACTACCAGCGTCCGGAGCGTCGTTACAGCCTCGGCGCCATGGGTCACTACGAGTTCGGCGAGCACGCCGACGTGTACACGCAGCTGATGTTCACCGACTACCAGTCGATCGCGCAGATCGCCCCTGGCGGCAACTTCTTCGAGACCGACACGATCAACTGCGACAATCCGCTGCCTTCCCGCGAGCATCCTGCCGACGATCGGCTGCGGACCCGCGTAGATCGCAGCCGGCACCGACGTGACGATGTACATCGGCCGGCGCAACGTCGAAGGCGGCGGGCGACAGCAGTCGTTCGCGAACAACTCAGTTCCGCGCGGTAGCCGGCGTCCGTGGCGCGATCAACGACGCCTGGGGCTACGACGTGTCGGCGCAGTACTCGCAGGGTGGCGGAAACACCGCAACGCTCAACTACTTACGTCGACACCGCGTGTGGCGCGTGCCCTCGACGTCCATCGACGTCGGCGGCGTGCCAACCTGCGCAGTCGGTCATCGATGGCACCGACCCGAACTGCGTCCCCTGGAACCCGTTCGTTCCGGGCGGCGTGACCCAGGCTCAGCTCGACCTACCTGCAGGCCGCGGGCCTCCAGATCGGCCGTATCAACCAGGAGATCTACAACGGCGATCGTCACGGGCGACCTCGGGACATACGGCATCAAGCTCGCCGTCGGCTCCGACGGCATCCAGGTCGTGTTCGGCTCCGAGTATCGTCGCGACACGCTCGTGCAACACCGTCGACGCCCTGCAGGAAGCCGGCCAGCTCGGCGGTTCCGGCGGCCCGACGATCGGCATCAGCGGCGGCACGCAAGGTCAAGGAACTCTTCATCGAAGGCCGCGTCCCGCTCGCGCAGGACCGCGCCATGCGCGGAGAGCCTGTCGTTCGACACCGCGTACCGTTACTCGGACTACGGCGATGGCGTGCAGACCGACACCTACAAGTTCGGCCTCGAGTGGGCGCCGATCGCGGACGTCCGCCTGCGTGGCAGCTACCAGAAGGCGGTCCGCGCGGCCAACATCGTCGAGCTGTTCACGGCGCAGGGCTTCAACCTGTTCGACGCGCCGGGCGATCCTTGCGGCATTGCGGCGCCGTGATGCCGGAACGCGGCGAGCGACGCGGAGTGCATCGCGAGCGGCGTGCCGGCGGCCGTCTACGACGTCGGCGTCAGACGGTGCGCTCGACAGCCCGGCGGGCCAGTACAACTTCCTGCAGGGTGGCAATCACGGCGCTGACACCTGAGGATTCGGACACGTATTCCTACGGAGTCGTGTTCCAGCCGCGTTGGGCGCCGGGTCTCGCGATCACGGTCGATTACTTCGACATCAAGATCAAGGACACCATCTCGACCTTCGGTGCGAACAACACCTGGACCGCGTGCTACGGGCAAAACGATGCGGCGGCCTGCAGTCGCATCGAGCGCAACCCGGGAACAGGGCAGTTGTGGGTCGGCATCGGGCAATGTTGATGACACCAACATCAACATTGGCTCGCTCTCGACGACCGGGCTATGACATCAACGTCGGGTACACCGGTCTGGAGATGGGCCGCTTCGGCAGCCTGGCCTTCAACCTGACCGGCACGTACCTGGTGGACCTGATCACGCAGCCGGCGCCGGGTGTGGACCTGGAACCGGACCCGGACGTGTTCCAGCGATACCTACGACTGCGCGGGCTACTATTCGACGGTTTGCGGCGCAGTGGCCCGGTCCGATCAATCCGCAGTGGCGTCACCGGTTCCGTACGAGCTGGCAGACACCGTGGGATGTGGACCTGTCCCTCACCTGGCGGCACTTCGGCGCGGTCACTGGACTCGCGGAGCCGAACCAGGAAATGCCGACGGGCCAGCTCGACAAGGAGCTCCCGGCTGAGGACTACTTCGACCTGGCTGCGAACTGGGCCATCACGGAGAAGGCCGGCGTCACGCTCGGTATCAACAACGTGCTGGACGACAACCCGTCGATCAGCGGCGCGGTTGGCACGACGGGCAACGGCAACACCTTCCCGCAGAGCTACGACGCCCTCGGTCGTTACGTCTTCGTGCGGGCGACGGTGGACTTCTAAGACTTTTCCAGAACAATTCGTTTCGACAACTCAGGCGGCGGTCCTTCGGGACCGCCGCTTTCTTTCGTACCATAGCGGCCCATGAACGCCGCACGGCCTGGCGCCGCCCCTGACCTGAAGACCCTGCTGCCGGTTTCCCCGGATGCCTATCCGCAAGCCGTGGACCTCGTGCGCGGGCTCGTGCTCGTGATCCGCATGGACGCTCGGGCCTACCGGGCGGCGAGAGCTTCCTCGACGACCGCATCCTCGGGCCCTCGACCGAAGGCGCCTGGATGACGGGTGCTGCCGCCACGCAGGCGGCGCGCGGCAGGTGCGGGTGCGCGAGGCCGCTCCATTTCATCTTTCCACACCGGGCACGTCGGCTCGACGCTGCTCTCGCGCCTGCTCGACGAGACGGCCGCAGTCCCTCGGCCTGCGCGAGCCGCTGCCGCTCCGGACGCTGGCCGATGCGCACGATGTGCTCGGAAAGCCGGAATCGCTCCTCGGCAGCCCGCAGTTCGAGCCTCCTCGACATGCTGCTCGGCCTCTGGAGCCGCGGCTACGATGCAACGCGCGCCGTCGTCGTGAAGGCGACGAGCAGCGCCGGGCTGCCTCGCCCCGAGGCTCCTCCGTGCAATCCCCGGCATCCCGCGCCGTGTACCTGAACCTGGCGGCCGAGCCCTACCTCGCGACGCTGCTCGGCGGCGCGAATTCGGCGCGGACCTGCGCGGCCACGGCCCCGGGCGCATGCGGCGCCTGCTCGCCGGCCGCGAGCTGCCGGTCGCGCCGCTCTATGCGCTCTCGACCGGCGAGCTGGCCGCGCTCGGCTGGCTCGGTGGAAAGCCTGTCGCAGGCCGCGGCGCAGGACGCGGCCGGCGCACGCGTGCTCGCGCTCGATTTCGATGCGTTTCTGGCCGACGTGCCGGGCGAGTTCTCCGAAGTGCTCGCGCACTTCGGATTGCCGCGCGACGACGCCTCGATCGCGGCGATCGCCGGGAGCGCCGTGCTGCGCCAGTATTCGAAGGCGCCCGAGCAGCCGTTCCCGCCCGGAGAGCGCGCGCGCGCCTCGCCAGCCGCGCCGCGACCACTCGCGACGAGATTGCGAAAGGCCTGCGCCTGGCTCGAACGGCTGGCGCGGGCGGATGCATCCGTCGCCGCGGTCCTCGCGCGGGGTGCGCACATGAGCGCAAGCGCCAGCCTCGACCTCGCCACCGAGCCTCGAGCAGTCGGGCAGCCTGGCCGATGCCGAGGCGGCCTACCGCCGGTGCATCGGCGAGGAACCGCAGAACGCCGTCGCGCGCTTCAACTTCGCCTGTTTCCTGCGGCGCCGCGGAAGGCTCGAGGAAGCGCTCGAAGAGCACCAGTCGGCGCTCGACCTCGGCATCGAGAAGCCGGAGGAAGTGCTCTCGAACATGGCCGTGATCCAGGCCGAGCTGCGGCGCGACGCGGCGGCGAAGCTCCTGCTCGAGCGCGCGCTCACGGTCAACCCGACCTATCCGCCGGCGCTCTTCAACCTTGCCCTGCAGTACGAGGAACAGGGCGACCGCGCCCGCGCCCTCGAGTTGTTCCGCCAGATCCTCGAGATCGACCCGTCCTGGCACGATGCGCTCGTGCGCATCGCGCACGCCGAGACCGTGCGCGATCCCGATGGCGAAATCGTCAGGAAGCTCGTCGCGCGCGCTGCGCCGCTCGAACCTCGATCCGCTCACGCGCGAGAGCCTGCATTTCGCGCTCGGCAAGGCGCCTCGACGACTGCGCGCGCTACGAAGCGAGGCCTTCTCGAGCAGTACGCGCTCGGCAACGCCGGCGAGCCGGCCGCGCCTGCGCGCGCTACGACCGCGTTGCGGTGGACGCGGCCGTGCGACCGCGTCATCCGCGAGTCTTCGGCCCGCAGCTGCATGGCCCAGGCGACGCCGGTCTCGGAGGCGCCGCTCGTCTTCTATCACCGGCATGTTCCGCTCCGGCTCGACGCTCTTCGAGCAGGGTGCTCGCCGCGCATCCGCGCGTGACGGCGGGCGGGAGATCGAGTACTTCATGCGCTTCCCGTTCTCGCTTCAACCCGCCGGACTGGCAGCCCGTCGCCGCAGGGCTACGTGGACTATCTCGGGCGCAGCTTCCCGGGCAAGGAACTCGTCACCAACAAGCGGCCGGACGCGTTCGCGCTCCTCGGCATGCTGAAGGGCCTCGTTCCCGAACGCGCGTTTCGTCAACACGGTGCGCGATCCGCGCGCGACACGGCGCTCTCGATCTGGTTCCAGCAGTTCGACGGCCGGCTTCGCGCTATGCCGCCGATCTCGGCGACATCGCCCACCACCACCGGCAGTACGTCCGGCTGATGGAGCACTGGCGCGGGCTCTTCGGCGCGAGCATCTTCGACGCCGACTACGACGCCTACGTGCAGGACCCGCGCGCCGTGACGGAAAGGCTGCTCGCGTTCCTCGGCCTCGACTGGCACGAGGGCTGCCTCGAGTTCCAGAAGAACGCGACGCGCGTGCAGGACCGCGAGCGTCGCGCAGGTCCGGGAGCCGATCTACCGGAAGTCGTCAGGCCGCTGGAAGAACTACGAACGCCAGCTCGCGGCGCTCGCGCCCGCGCTCGGGGCGCATCTAGGTCGACGACCACTTCCTGAGCAGGTTCTGGCGCACGACGTCGAGCCGCACGCGGCTCTGGGATTCATGCGCAGGCCCTCGATCGCCGCGATCTCGTTCAGCTCGTAGACCTGCATGCGCTCGTGCTGGTCGGCGACGTGGCTCGATGAAGGTGATCGAGACGAGCCGCTGGCCCGAGCGCACGGGCACGACCTGGTGCAGCAGCGTCGACGGATAGACGACCGCCTCGCCCGGCTCGCCCTTGAAGGCGAGCGTCTGGTTGCCGAGGACCATCGCGAGCTCGCCGCCCTCGTAGGCCGCGGGATCGCCGATGAAGACGGTGCAGGACAGGTCCGAGCGGATCTTCGCGTTCGGCAGCTGGATGATCGCGGGCGTCGGCGTGGGCGCCGTACTTCATGCCCGGGCTCGTAGCGGCACAGGAGCGGCGGCGCGATCCGCTTCGGGATCGCGAAGCTGCCGAACTCGCGCGAGCGCGCCAACGCGTTGCCGACGATCTGCACCGGATTCGAGGTATTTCGGATCCGCGGGGTCGGCCTGCAGGTTCTGCTTGCTCGTGTTCGCGGGATTCGAGGCGCGTCCGTCCACGAACTTGAGCTCGCCGGCGAGCGCAACGAGGCGGGCGCATTCCTCGGCCGTGAGCAGGTTCTTGATCTTGAGCAGCATGAGCGCGAATTATATCTGAGCGCCGGGCGCGGTGCCCCGGTAGGCGTCGGTCGCCGCGATGACGACGCGGATCGCCTCGCGCTCGGCGGGCGACAGCCGCGGCTCCAGATGTCGCAGATCAGGATGATCCGGATCTCGTCGCTCTCGTTCCAGGCCTCGTGTTCGATCGTGTCGTCGAACACCCACAGCTTCTCCCAGGCGCCATTCACGCTGCTCGCCGCCCACGCGAAAGCCGCAGTCGCCCGAAGCACGAGCGGCAGGTGCACGACGAGGTCGGAGCTGGCGATCGCCCGGTGTGCGGCGGGATGCGCGTCTTCGGCTTCAGCACCGAGAATCATCGCGCGTCGGCGAGCGCTGGTCCACCACCGCCTGCGGCGAGGCGCCGGACGGCGGCCATCGTCGCGGGAGCCCGGGCGCAGCGCTCCTCGATCGCGTGGCCCTTGTCGGAGAAGTGGAAGGCGCTCCAGGCGGCGACTTGTTGAGCTCGCGCCACTGGTCGAGCGGCAGGTGATCGTCATATTGAATGGACTGAAGCTCGGCCTCGTCCTCGACCAGGATCCGGGCCGGAGATCGCGCTGGATGTCGGCGTCGCCTGCAACTCCGGCAACCAGCGGGAATTCCTCGCGCTCGTAGAACTCGGATGTCGGGCAGCCCGGTACGCGTACTCCATGCGGCTCCTGGCGGTAGCGCTTGCGCGTGCGCAGGCGTCGTGTCGATGAATGACTCGAGGCGGCGCTTCTCGGCCTGGGTGAGCGCATCGCGGGCCGGGCCGACGTGGTCGCGGACGTACGCGGCCGAGCGCGGCGACGTGCGTCGCCGTGCACCTCGCGCCGCGCGCGACGGCCTGGCGCGTCGGCGGCGTCGAGCTCGGCGTCCGGCGGCGCCTGGACGAGGGCGATCGCGTAGGCGAGCGCTGCGTCGTTGCGCACGCCCGAGCTTCGTCGAGCAGCGCCGCCTGCATCAGGAGCGCGTGAAGTTGCGGTTGTCGAGGGCGAGCGCCTCCGCGAAGCGCCTGAAGACGCCCCGTCAAAATCCTGGAGCTGCCGCCGCACCACGGCGAGGTTGAGCCAAAGCGCGGACCTCGCCCGCGCGCTCTTGTGCGATGGCATCGCGCAGCAGGGCTTCCGCACGCCGCGCATGTTGCCCGCCGCCATCGCCTGCAGGGCGGCCTTGTTTGCGCGCGCGGCCTCTTCTTTCATGCGCGGCTAGGCCTAAGGTTTTGCCGCTTTCCGGTGGCGAGTCCGCCATAATTCCCTCTCGCCATGGCGGACACCCGCCGCAACCGCGACACGCCGCCACGCTGCCAGAACTCGCTGAAGGAATGCCGCGAGCGGGGCGAACCTGCCTGCGAAGGAACAGGCCTCTGACATGCAGCTGCCGCCGCCGACCCGCGCAATATTCCGGCGCTGATGCGGCGCGCGGACCTCTACGCGGCCGCTTCGGCGACGCCGCGCTCGGCATCGTCCTTCTACCTGATGGCGATCCGTTCGGCGCCGGCGACGGGCGCTGCCCCGCGAGCTTGCCGCAGAACTCGCGCGCGCCCAAGCAGGCCTGCGACCGCTTACGCGCTCGAGCTACCGGGATTTCCTGCTGCGCAGCCTCGCCGCGAAGGGCTTCGACCCGAAAGCGATCGAGCCCGCGCTTCGCGCGATTCGGTGGACCTCATCCTCGGCCAGAAGCGCATCTACCTGCAGCAGCCCAAGTACTACTATTTCCCGGGGCCTGCCCAGGTCCAGTTCCACGAGCGCAACCTCTGCCCCTGGTTCGACGACGTCGAAGCTGCGACGGCCGATATCCGCTGCGAGAGCTGGAGGCCGTCCTGCACGAACCGGATGCCTTCGCACCGTACGTGCAGGGCCACGCAAACCGGCCCGAAGAGCGAACGAGATGGGGATGATGAACAACCCCGCGCGTGGAGCGCCTATTACCTCTGGAAGAACGGCGAGCCGGTTGCGGGCAACGTGGAGCGGTTTCCGAAGACGATGCAGGCGCTCCGGAATGCGCCGCTCGCGCATGTGCCCAACCGCTCGCCCTCGATCCTCTTCTCGCTGCTGCGCCCGGGCGCGCATATCCCGCCGCACAACGGCCTCGTCAACACGCGGTTCATCTGCCACCTGCCCGTGATCGACCCGGCGAAGTGCCGGTTCCGCGTCGGCAACGAGACGCGCGACTGGGTCGAGGGCAAGGGCTGGGCATTCGGCTGACTCGATCGAGCACGAGGCGTGGAACGGCAGCGACAAGACGCGGGTCATACTGCTGTTCGACGTGTGGCGTCCGGAACTGACCGACGAGGAGCGCCGGCTCGTCGTCTCGCTGTTCGAGAGCCATCGACGCCCACAGCGGGCAAAGAAACCGGACTGGGAGATCTGAGATGCGACGTTTGTGCCTGTTGTTCCCGCTGCTGGATCCTTCGCAGCCGGCCCCGCGCTCGCGCGCGACGGACATCGGCGCCGCGGTCCGCGCGCTGCCGGGCCGAGACCGACGACGCGCGCCGCCTCGCCTGCTACGACCGCGTCGCGGATGGCGCGCGCGCGGCCGCCCTGGCTGACCGCGGCCGCGCCGAAATCCGCGGCGCCCGTCGCGGCAGCCGTGGCACCTTCCGCCGCCGCTGCCGCGCCGGTTGCTGCGGCGCAAGCGCAGAGGACGAACTTCGGCCGCGAGCGCCAGGTCGCGGCCGAGGAACAGAAGCGGCAGCAGGACGAGGCGCGCTCGCTCGGCGAGCTGAGGCGTACGTCACCGGGCATCGAGACGCGCATGGACGGCCTCATGACCTTTACGCTCGACAACGGGCAGGTGTGGCGCCAGAACAGCTCTGACTCGAAGTTCCACCTCGAAGGAAGCGGAGATCGCGTCAAGATCCAGCCGGGCACAATGAAGTTCATCCTGTCCGGGCCACCGAAAATCACGCGGTCACGCGAGTCAAGTAAATGGCGCTCCTGCATTTCTGCCGCGGATGAATCCGGGTCGAGTGACGCACCGAGCGCTCGTGCCATTAGATCCCCTTCCTGATCAACTGAACGGATCCGTCGGTGGCGGCGGGGCCCGGTCATATCACGCCGCCTGGGCTTGCGATTGACAGTTCTGCTTTTTACAAGCGACAGGACCAGCTATTTACCAAGGCCTGGGGTCGCCCCGCGAGTCGCCACAAGCGGCCGTGGGGGCCCAATCGGTTTTCAGCGCAGGGGGAATCCAGCATGCTGAAAAAACGCCAGGCTGGCGCGTGCCATCATTAGCAATACGTAACCGGAACGAAGTACAACAGATTTTTTCAGTTACGTATTGCTAACATCCGGCGACGTCCGTAGTCGAAAACACCCGTCGGGCGCTGGTGGACTCGGATGCCGACCCACCTGTCGCCGACGAGTTTGGCGTTCACGATGCCGACGCACGCGCCGCAAGCGAGTTTAGCATTCACGATGCCGACGCATCGCGCCGGAGAGCAGATCTGGCAGTTCACGATGCCGACGCACCGCCGCGGAAGTACTGGCGTTCACGATGCCGACGCATCGCCCGAAAGTCTGAACTGGCGTTCACGATGCCGACGCACCGCCGCGAAGCTGAACTGGCGTTCACGATGCCGACGCATCGCCCGGAGGCCAGAATTGGCGTTCACGATGCCGACGCATCGCGCCGGCAGACCGAGCTGCGCGTTCACGATGCCGACGCATCGCCGGAAGCTGAACTGGCGTTCACGATGCCGACGCACGCGCCGGAAGACTGAACTTAGCGTTCACGATGCCGACGCACCGCGCCAGCAGACAGTTTAGCGTTCACGATGCCGACACATCGTCCGCGAGTACAGTTTAGCGTTCACGATGCCGACGCATCGCGCCGGAAGCGAACTGGCGTTCACGATGCCGACGCATCGCCGACAGTTTAGCGTTCACGATGCCGACGCATCGCGCAGAGCAGAACTGGCGTTCACGATGCCGACGCATCGCCCGGAAGCTGAACTGGCAGTTCACGATGCCGACGCACGCGCCGGAAGCTGAGCTGAGCGTTCACGATGCCGACGCACCGCCGCAAGCTGAATCTAGCGTTCACGATGCCGACGCACGCGCCGCAGACCAGATCTAGCGTTCACGATGCCGACGCACGCGCCGCAGACTAGCTTAGCGTTCACGATGCCGACACGCGCCCGGAAGCTGAACTTAGCGTTCACGATGCCGACGCATCGCCGGAAGCTGAACTGGCGTTCACGATGCCGACGCATCGCGCCGGAAGCTGAACTGGCGTTCACGATGCCGACGCACCGCCCGGAGCTGAACTTAGCGTTCACGATGCCGACGCACGCGCCGCAGGCTGAGCTGGCGTTCACCGATGCCGACGCACGCGCCGCAAGCTGAGTTTAGCGTTCACGATGCCGACGCACGCGCCGCAAGCTGAATTTGGCGTTCACGATGCCGACGCACCGCCGCGGAAGCTGAGCTTAGCGTTCACGATGCCGACGCACCGCCGGAAGCTGAGTTAGCGTTCACGATGCCGACGCATCGCCGGAAGCTGAACTGGCGTTCACGATGCCGACGCATCGCCCGGAAGCAGAACTAGCGTTCACGATGCCGACGCACGCGCCGCAGACCAGTTGGCGTTCACGATGCCGACGCACGCGCCGCGGAATCAGAACTGGCGTTCACGATGCCGACGCACCGCCGCAGAGCTGAGTCTAGCGTTCACGATGCCGACGCACGCGCCGCAAGCCGAATTTGGCGTTCACGCATGCCGACGCACCGCCGCAGGCTGAGTTTAGCGTTCACGATGCCGACGCACCGCCACGGCTAGTTTAGCGTTCACGATGCCGACACACGCGCCGCAAGCTGAAGCTTAGCGTTCACGATGCCGACGCACCGCCGAGCGAGTTTAGCGTTCACGATGCCGACGCATCGCCGAAGTCAGAGTTTGGCGTTCACGATGCCGACGCACGCGCCGCGAAGCTGAATTCGGCGTTCACGATGCCGACGCACGCGCCGCAAGCTGAGTTTAGCGTTCCACGATGCCGACGCACGCGCCGCAAGCTGAGTTTGGCGTTCACGATGCCCGACGCACCGCCGCAGGACTAGTTTAGCGTTCACGATGCCGACACGCGCGCCGCAGGCTGAGTTTAGCGTTCACGATGCCGACGCACGCCGCCGCAAGCTGAATTTAGCGTTCACGATGCCGACGCACGCGCCGCAGACGAGTTTAGCGTTCACGATGCCGACGCACGCGCCGCAGACGCAGTTTAGCGTTCACGATGCCGACGCACGCGCCGCAGACCAGTTTGGCGTTCACGATGCCGACGCCACGCCGCCGCAGGCTAGGTTTGGCGTTCACGATGCCGACGCACGCGCCGCAAGCGAGTTTAGCGTTCACGATGCCGACTCACCGCCGCAAGCGAGTTTAGCGTTCACGATGCCGACGCACGCGCCGCAAGCGAGTTTGGCGTTCACGATGCCGACACGCGCCGCAAGCGAGTTTAGCGTTCACGATGCCGACGCACGCGCCGCAAGCGAGTTTGGCGTTCACGATGCCGACGACACGCGCCGCAGACCAGTTTAGCGTTCACGATGCCGTACGCACGCGCCGCAGACCAGTTTAGCGTTCACGATGCCGACGCACCGCCGCAGCGAGTTTGGCGTTCACGGTGCCGACCACGCGCCGCAGACGAGTTTAGCGTTCACGATGCCGACGCACGCGCCGCAGACCAGTTTAGCGTTCACGATGCCGACGCACGCGCCGCAGACCAGTTTAGCGTTCACGATGCCGACGCACGCGCCGCAGACCAGTTTAGCGTTTCACGATGCCGACGCACGCGCCGCAAGCGAATTTGGCGTTCACCATGCCGACGCACCCGCCACAAGCCGAGTTTAGCGTTCACGATGCCGACGCACCGCCACAGGCCAGTCTAGCGTTCACGATGCCGACGCATTCGCCGCAGAGAGAGCCTTCGTCGTTCACGATGCCGACCGCATCCGCCCCGGGCGAGTTTAGCGTTCACGGTGCCGGCTGCACCGCCGCAGGCGAGCTTCGGCGTTTACGGTGCCGCGTCACGCCGCCGCAAGTCGAGCTCTGGCGGTCTGGCGGCATCTGTCGGAGCCGCCGCAGGCTAGGTTTGGCCTGGTTTTCTCCGACGGGCGGGATCGGCGGCTCGGGAGCGCGCATGAACCATGGATATCGAGAACTCGAGTCGGGTCTATCCGGGCACGGAGGAGGACCTGTTGCTGAGCCGATTTTGGACGCCTCCTGCGGTCGATCAGGACGCGAGAGACATCTCAATTCGATGTCGAATTGAGACGGGTAGGTTCTGCGTTTGCGGATGGCTGACGCGTCCGCTGTCGTAGCGAGCTTGATTGCCCGTGCCCCGGATCATCATTTCCGCTGTACTGGAGTGATGCGGCTACGACCTTCCAACCGTCGTCGAACTTGCAGATTTCTGACGTGGTGGTGCCAGGCCTGACCAACCTTTGCTTGGAATTAGGGAAAGGAGATGCGTCCACCACGTCAAGGCGCGAGCGCCAAGTCCGGCTTCTGGAGAGAAGTTTGACCTGGATACGGGCCGGGTTGATGATACCCCATCGAATTACGCCGATCCGGGCAAGTCCGCTAACGTAGGAATCATGGAGCTGCTGCCAGCCGTTAAACTGCTTCGGAGTCAATGACGACCAGAGCTCAGGCGATCTCCAATAGACTCCCTTAAATGACCGTCAATATCGTGAGCCATTCTTCCAGCGATCGAGCATTTTTCAGCAGGACCTCGTACACCTGCTGGCCGTCCGAGGCGGCCGGGGCCGAGAGGACGTCAGCGTAGTCGAATTGCCATCCTCCCTGGGTCGTCCGCCATGACGGGCAAAGAGAGACAGAGCAGAAGGACAGCCAGAGAACTCGCGCTAAAACGTCCAGCAAACCATCTATGGATATAATCTAGCCAGTATTGTATTTAAAGTAGTTTCGATAGTGTACTTCTTTGCGTTGCCCTCTTGATCGGGTTTCCAGCTCCTAGGTGCTATCTCTCGATCTCTGATACGTTCCTTGAGCGTCATCGGACGCAAAGAAAACCTGTTGGCGCACGAGCGCCCGGCTTTTAAAGTCTGCCTGGTGGTCGTCGACAACGCCAAGGCCGGTACCTCAGACCAGCACTGGGAGTATTTGCTATAAAAAGAAGATACCATAAGAATAAAGCATTTCCTCTCAATTTTAAGACTATTGCAAATGCCTCTCATTTTGGCCCAATCTGCCGCCATATCGACCGCTTTTCTTGAACTCAGAGCGAAGGTGACGTTAAACGCTGAGGATGTTAGGGTTGGGCGAAGATCTCTTTGCAGTTCGATAAGGCCCAAGCAATACGTAACTGAACGAAGTACAA
>ERZ1370068.10048-contig-8779_pt1 | contig 22671 bp, 20 predicted proteins | sample MGYA00561227_ERZ1370068 | MGnify/ENA primary metagenome ERZ1370068 (study PRJEB38410, sample SAMEA6850437) | metagenome | study: Metagenomic assessment of the ecological functions of the soil: analysis of the soil microbiota associated with the...
TTTTGCGTTTTGGCATCGGCGCTCAAGGCCGGTGCTTCGAGTTGCTGGTTTAGTTTATTGATCTCATCGAGCGCTTTTTTGTAAGAGTCGGCGCGATCGTCATATTCTTTCTTGGCAGCATTTTTTGCGTCGTTGATTTTGGTCTCCGCGTCTTTGGTTTTGTTGTATTCCTTAAAGGCGCGATTCATGTCGACGGTGGCGATCTTCATTCCTTGAGCAAAGGCGCTGCCGGGGAGCGCTAATGCGGAAAGAGGGCGGCGAAAAACACTTTTTCATATAGATAAGCTAAAAATGGGTAGACGGAAAGGCTTTAGACCGCAAGGGGCGGCTTTCGTTCAAAATTGATAGCCGACGTTGAAGCTGGATCTTGCCGCCGTTGTTATTGTTGTCCTTCTGAATCGGGATACCGTAATCGACGCGCACGGGGCCGATCGGCAGGTCAAGACGCACGCCGATGCCGACGTCGGAGGCGCATATGATTGGTGCTAAAATCGTACGCATTTGTGTTAACGAAACCGGTGTCATAAAAAATGGCGCCGCGCACTTTCGGAATGATTGGGAAGGTGTATCTGACGGTGATACGGGCGAGCGTTTGCCCACCGATTGGCTCGCCGTTATCATCCTTTGGACCGACATCGCGAAAGTCAAACCCGCGCAGGTTATTCGAGCCGCCGAGAAACAAACGGTCAAAAATAAACACCTGGTCACCATTGCCCCAGGTATCGACAGTTCCGACTTCGCCATCCAAAACCAGGATGGTGTCATAAGTGGAGCAGAAAATAGTGCGAGGCAGCCAGGTCGAAGCTGTAGACTTGGGTGTTGCCACCAAGAAAGCCGCCGGAGATCTGCGGAGTGAAGGCCACGCGAGTTCCATGACGGGTGAGAAAGACGTTGTCGCGCGTGTCAAAAGCAAAGTTGTGCCGACTTGACTTTGCAAGTGCGTCCCCTGAATCCGTGATCGCGCTGGAAGCACCCACGACCACATCAAAGATATCGATTTCCTGGCAGCACGTAATCCAGGCTGATGGAAGCAAACGGTGTGAGTGGTTTGCGTGAAGGTGGACGTCGAAGCCGTAATTGCGTTGATTGTATTCCGTACTTAAGAAATCCGATACGTGATAAAGGCCTCGCCGCCTAACGAGAGCGGACGATCCAGGAAATACGGCTCAGTCAACGCGGAGGACATAATCCTCGTCGTTCCGTCCCGTATTGCACGCGGGCGCGGAACTTCTCGCCTGCGCCCGTGAATGTGGGCCAGTTGAACAAGTCAAAATTGCTCTGGGTTAGCTTCGGCGAAGCCGACCAGGCTGTCGATAGTAGCTGAACCCGGCGCCGAAATTGAGCGAGCCGGTGCGCTTTCTTCGAGTTGCAATCCAGCAACTCCTGCGCCCGGGCACGGTGGTGTCTTCCGAAACGTGTCGACCTCTGGCAAAATAGCCCAGGTTTTCCAATCGCTGTTTACTGCGATCGACGCGCACGGTGTTGAGAAACATCGCCGGGGACGATCAGAATTTCCCGACGAATAACTTTATCCTTGGTGCGGGTGTTGCCGACGATATTCACCCGCTCAACAAACGACCGCCCGCCTTCGTCCACGGTATAAGTCAAATCGACTACGCCGGGTCCGGCTGGAATGCCTTGCGGGAGGAGTTGCACGTCCACTATAACCGCCGGCGCCGTAAGCGTCCGTCACCGCCTTCGCGTCATCATGCAACGCCTTGGGTGAATAGATGGAGCCTTCCTTCATCTTTAAGATGCCGCGAATTTTGTCTGCGCTGCCGGCCTGTTGGCCGACGATCGTAAGTTTCCCCACGTGATACTGCAGCCCTTTCTGCAATTACGATGACGAGTCGCAGACTGCCATCGTAATGCTCCTGGCGAACATTCTTTGATCGCGACCTCGATGTAGCCATGGTTTTGATAAAATTCACGGAGGCTATCGAGATCTTGTTGCAGCTGTCTGATTATCGAGCCGTCCCAGATTTATCGAAGACAGAGATGAGCGTCTTGGCCTTTGTCTTCATCTGTTTGCGCAGCGATGGTTCGCTGAAGCGGGCGTTGCCCTCGAACCGCACCGCACGGACCGCGCCTTTCTGGCCTTCGGTGATGGTGTAAATGGCGCGTGCGGTTCCGCGTGCCTCATTTATCTGAAGGCGGAATTGGACGTCCACACCGGTGAAACCCGTTCGCTGGTAGAGATCGATGATGTTCTGGCGTCCTTCTTGCAGCGCTCTCTTCTTTCGCGAGACTAGGCACCTTGAACTTGATGGAAGCACGGACCTTTTTCGGCTTAATACTTTCGGCGCCATCGATCTCGATTTCCGTCACGAGCACCCGGGTAGCGACAATCACCATTACCTTCACTCCATTTGCCTGCGGTTCCCCGTACATGCGCACGTTTTGAACGGCGCCCGTCTTGTAAAGGGTCCTGATATCATCTTCGACTGTCGTTTCCGAATAAGGCGATCCCACTCGCGTGCGCAGGTCATCGAGAATCCGCTCGCGGCTCATAGTTTCGGGCCCGACATACTGAATCTCGATCGATCGGACGATGGCACCTTCCTGCCCGCGGACATTTAGAGGCGTGAGCAACGCGACCGTAATGAGAACGAAAGAAAGAGCCGCGGCAAAGCGGACTGGGGTGGTGAGATATTTCATAGGATGGAGTCCCGCTCGCCTTCGAAACGCCGTTGCGGGAATTGGTGCCGTATTAGATTGGGAATTGCAGCGGCATCGTCAAGGCGGGAATTTAAGTCAATTTTACGAATGTCGAAAGGCGAATTGTCGATTCGATGCGCACGATTCGAACTTCGAAGTTATCCGACCAACTCGCATCAATTGTTGCGCCGGCGGGGCTCGTACCCAGCGTCGCGAATCAGCGATTCGATTTGCGCGGAATCGAGACGAAAAGTCGTGCCCGCGCTGCTCACGACATTCTCTTCCATCATCACTGAGCCGAAATCGTTCGCGCCCGTACTTGAGCGCGATCTGCCCGATCCCAGGTCCCTGCGTCACCCACGAGCTTTGAATGTTTGGAAAGTTGTCGAGAAAAATTCGGCGACAGCGCCTGCGTCCGTAGATACTCGGCGGAACCGGTGGGATGTTCCACTTTCAGCAGCGTGTGCTGCGGTTGAAATGTCCAGCAAATGAAAGCGGTGAATCCGCCGCTCTTGTCCTGTTGATCGCGCAAGCGCTGCAAATGTTCGACGCGGTCTTCGATCGTCTCGACATGACCGAACATCATCGTCGCGCTCGATTTCAATCCGAGCTCGTGCGCTACCTGCATCACTTCCAGCCAACCATCACTGTCGATCTTGAGCGGCGAAATTCTCTTGCGCACGCGATCGATCAAGATTTCACCACCGCCGCCCGGGATCGAGCCCAAGCCCGCCTCTTTGAATTGCCAGATCACTTCGCGCAACGGCATCCGAAACGTTTCCGCGAAATGCTGGAATTCAGGTGGACTGAATCCGTGGATGTTAATGTGCGGATATTTTTCCCGGATGTGCTGCAACAGATCGACATACCAATCGAAACGGCAATTTGGGATGATGCCCGCCCTGCATCAGGATCTGCACGCCGCCCGCCGCCGAAAGCTCATCGAGCTTCTGATCAAACTGATCGCGCGTGAGCACATAATGATCGCCATCTTTTTCCGTGCGATAAAACGCACAGAACTTGCAGTAAACGTTGCAGACGTTCGTGTAGTTAATGTTTGCGATCGACAATGTAGGTCACGATCTGGCATCCGCGCCTGCCGTAACTTTTTGCCTTTGCCAGCTCGCGTCGCGCGTTCGCCAGCACGCCCAGCACTTCCAGCGGCCAACGCCATAATTCGAGCGCGTCATTGGGCGAAATGCGCTCGCCCGCGAGAACCTTTTCCGTCAACGCATCTCGATTTAGTGAAACCATCCCGCCTATTTTATATGATGCGGCGGTTCATTGCACGTAGATCATTCTTGATGGTCAAAAGCGTAGCGATCGTCGGTGCGGGTGTGTCGGGATTGACTTGCGCGATCGTTTTTGCCGAACGCGGATATCGCACCGCGATTTTTGCTGAGGAAACGGGATACCGCACAACGTCGGCTGCTGCCGCCGCGATTTGGTTTCCATATGACGCCAAACCAGCCGATGCCGTGATCGCTTGGGCGCTCAAGACCCACAAGCGTGCTCGTCGACCTTGCTCGCGCTCCGGGGACCGGCGTGTCGATGATCGAGCTGCGCCTTTTCGCGCACGGGCGAAATTCAAATTCCAGATTGGGCCATCCCGCTGGGTGCGAAGCGACTTCAGCCTCTTGTCATTCCTGAGCGGAGTCGAGGAATCTCTCACTGTTTCTCTGAAGGAGTTTCCCAGCTTTCAGCAGGCGGTTTCGCACTCACCGTTCCACTGATGGATACGACAATGTATCTCGATTATCTGGCGGAACGATTGATTAGAAATGGCGGATTAATCACTGGTAATATACGCTTCGAAAAACTCGAGGATGTCAGCTCCGAGTTTGACGTTATCATCAATTGTGCTGGCATCGGCGCCAAGAATCTTGCTCACGATGTCGATCTTGAGCCTCATCGCGGCCAGGTTGCGATCGTTCCCAGGATCGACACTCTCTCGTGCGCGATTGTTTGCGACGACCCTCCGCTCATGTACGCGATTCCGCGCGCGAACGATTGCGTTTTCGGCGGGACAAACGAACTCAGCGGCAATCGCGATGTCGATCCAACATCGACATCGCGCATCCTCGGCGAATGCAGTCGTGTCTTGAAGATTGACAATCCGAAAGTTCTCGCCGAGCGCGTCGGTCTTCGCCCATTTCGCAAATCAGGCGTTCGCGTCGAACGCGAACAACTTCGCGACGGCCGCACCGTCATCCACAATTACGGCCACGGCGGCTCCGGCTTCACCCTCTCGTGGAGCTGCGCCGCCGCCGTCTATTCCCAGTTTTGTAGACGCTGATGTTGGGTATCGGCGTGCACCACATGCTTCCTCGCCGAACATCTGAGTGTCGGCCGATCGGCACTCCTGGGCTGTAAGGGTAAGAACACAGGATAAAATTGCGCAATTTTGGCGAGTGGATGGAAAAACCACCAGCACCGCAGCCAATCATGAATTGGCGTTCGACGTTGAACATTATGTCTTCGTCAGCGATGTAATAAAACTGCGGTTTATCAATCCGCTGATAAATGGCGTCTGACACTTTTGAACCATCCTTGAAAAGTGGCAGATCCGTTCGCACGAAATAACTCACTTCACGCTTTTCGCCCTTGGCGTTGCGCAGAAATGACTCCGCCCAATGCTTGTCCGCAGAGGTCATCAAATAAAGCCGCAGCTTCAACACTGAAGGCCGCTTCAGAACGATTTGGTCCGTCATGTAGATGTCGCCCGCGCGAGTTGCCAACACGCATGCGATCGACAATGTCGCAATCAGCGCTCCTGATAGCGTTTTCTTTCGCTGCTAATCGTCGCAGCGCACGCCGCGGCGAACTTACGTCAGCGCAATCGCTTGAAACGAGGCTGACGACGTCGTTTGCGAGGCCTTTCGAGGTGAAAAAGGATTCGTAAAACCCCTGGACCGAGGTCCCAGTAGTCGCCCTTGTAATATCTCGTCGCGATAAAATCGCCAGACGCCGCCATGACGATGATGAGGCAGCTGATGCGATCGTTCCAGTAATCGCCCGATGTAATGAAGCTCGGGTTGGTACGCGCGTACGCTCCCTCGAAACCGGTGTGATCATAAACCACCAGCTCGGGCAACCGGATAATCTCTTTCGATGGTTCCACTTTCACCTTGCCGGCGGCGGAGGCGTGATAACTCAGGTTGCCGAGTTTCCATTTCGTATCGATGACGCAGCCAGTTATCTGGCGACAGTTCGGTTTTCGGTATTTGTTTCATAAGCGGCGAATTTGACTAATTTGAACAGAGGAACGCTGCCATGTCGAGGGAGATTGTGGGGGCTTAGCGGCGGTCCATGACCGTCGCATTCTTTTGATTTTCGGGCTGGAACCGAAAGCTGCGGTTGAACAACGACGGCGATAAACCGCCGCCACAAGCGAAAGTTACTCACAGCGCCGCTTCAAATCCGGTGCTCGCGACTATCCGATCGCAGCCGGATGGTCTTTGTTCCGCAGATCGTGGGACGCGCGAATGAAGCGGACGGTTTTGCTTTTGGCGCGCATCAGGATCGAATGGGTAATCGCGGTCGCGCCTTGCGCTTTCACGCCGCGCAGGAGCGCGCTGTCGCTGATGCCGGTGGCGCAAAAAATGATGTTTTTGCCATTGGCGAGATCGTCCGCGTAAAAGACGCGCCCAAGATCGTTCTCGCAACCTTCATCGATTAAACGCTTCCGTTCCGCATCGTCTTTCGGCCACATCACGCATTGCATGTCGCCGCCGAGACATTTGATGCCTGCTGCCGCCAGCACCGCTTCAGGCGAACCGCCGATCCCAAGATAGAGATCGACGCCGCTTCCGGAAGCGATGGCGCGATCGCCGCGGCGATATCGCCGTCGCTGATCATGCGCAGCGAAGCGCCCACGCGCCGGATTTCTGCCACCATTTCTTTGTGTCGCGACCGATCGAGCATCACGATCACGAGTTCCTGCACTCGTTTGTTCAAGGCTTTCGCCACCGTGTGGAGGGTTTCTTCGATCGGGCTTCGGATGTTGATCGTATCGATCCCTTTGATCTCCATGTGTTGGAGGACGCGCGGGCCATGCGACAGCTTCATCATGTAAAACGATGGAATGTCGCGCAGCGCCACCTTGATCCCTTTCTCGGGACTGGCCGCAGCGATGCAGGTGATCGAGTTGGGCAGACCTTTGGAAATGTTGGTTGTGCCGTCGATCGGATCGAGCGCGATATCAAATTGCGGTGAGCCGGGCAGCCAGGTGCCGAGCTGTTCGCCTTTGAAAATGCCGGGCGCGTCGTCTTTGATCCCTTCGCCGATCACGACCTCACCGCAAATGTTCATCAAATCGAACATCCCGCGGATTGCGTCGCAGGCGGCGGCATCGGCTTTTTCCTTCTCGCCGCGTCCGAGCCACGGCAGCGAATTGAGCGCGGCGGCTTCAGTCGCCGCACAAAATCAAACTCGATGATGCGCTCGATGTCGTGATAATTCTGGCGCAGGATTCTCATCGGAGCGCTTATTTTCACTAAAGCCGCCGGAGATGACAAGGGCTGGATTCTCTATCGCGCATCGGGGTGGATTCGTCGCAGGCACGCATTTTGGGACAACCTCGCGTGCGGGCAACGGCGAACCTTGTTCATGAAATCGAGCACGAAAGACAGTGGTCAAAGGCAGGATGAGAGCGAAGCCAAAGGCAAGGTGAAGAGAAAATGTGGCAACGCCAAGCGCGATCCCGATATGCGAGATCTGGGAACGGCCGAGAAGGTCGGCGGCAAGGTTCAGCGAAAAGTCGGCGAGATAAAAAAGTTCTCGGAAATAGCTCGTGGGCAGCAAAAGCTCGTCAAATCAAACAACAGAGCTTGCGCTTTGCGTTGGCTCCGGCGGAATGGTGTTCGACGTCTGCGTCGTGCCCGGTGGTTGTTCGACACGTGTCGCCATTATCATCGCGAAGAACAGCAAGGCGGCGCCGAGATACCATGGCGCGCCCGGCAGGTTCCAGCCGCGCTCTTTTGTCGATGAAGAACGCAAACGTGAAAGTGAAAAGTCCCGGCCCGATAATCACCGCGATTGCGCGCAAACTGCTGATTGCGCCCTGGAGTTCGCCTTGTTCCGACTCGCTCACTCGCCGCGTCATCATCCCATTTGCCGCGGGGCTGGCGATTGTCCAGATCATCATCACGGGAATGGAAAGCAGATAGCCTGCGCCTGCGTGACTAAACTCAAAGCGCGGTTTTGACGAATCATTCGTCATCTCGAATCCGGTTGTCGCCGCGTCAGACGGACTTTCATTGCTGCCCTACAACGGTCAGTTCTTACCATAGGCGAAACCAGCAAGCTCGCCCTGGAGCATCGCGCTCGGCCGCGACATCGCCGGAATGCACTGGCGCTCGTTGTGCGACGAAATCGCGATCAGCGTTCTGCGTGATCAACGTCCTACCTACAGCTTGAGAACTTTCAGGGATTCGAACTCACAAAATTTCGACGGAACAACCGTCCGCATTTAATTGAGTCGTAAAATGGGCTGGTCGATTACGCTTGCGCGGCCAACGGATCGCACGACCGCCCGCGGCATCGTGGCGGCTGTGACTGGCAACAACGAGGCGACTACGTGCTCGGGACGCACGACAAGGAGGTGGCTCGTCTCCGGTCTGCAACGCATCGGGTCTGGCGTCCATTGTGCTCGATTGCTGGTGGAAAGCTGGGATTACCATGGGGCCATCGGTGATCGATGTGGGAGCGGGACCGGGCTATGCCACCGTCGATCTGGCGGAGATTGTCGGTCCGAGGGGGAGAAGTTTTGGCAATCGAGCGTTCGGCTCGTTTTCTTGAAGTTGCGAAGCACGCGTGCTCAGTTCGCGGTCTGTCAATGTGCGCTTTCGCGAAGCGAATCTGATGGAGAATCCTTTCGGATAGCAGGTTCGACGCTGCGTGGTGCCGGTGGGTCGCTTCGTTCGTTTCGTCGCCGGAAAAACTGATCAACGAAATTGCCGGTGCCCTTCGGCCCGGCGGAATCGCGATTTTCATGAATACATCGATTATGGCACGTGGCGTCTCGCCCCTGGCGTCGGGCCGTAGAAGGTTTTCGCCCAGTAGTTATGTCTGGCAGTGGCCCGCGAGTTTTATCGAGATCAACCTGACCCGATTGCATGATCTCGGGCGTGTCACATCCAGTGGGTGGAGGAGGTTCGGCGGGAATTTAAAGAAGCAGAGTCGGATCCCACTACCGTGCCGACCACGCCGATGTTTCTTGAGATCATTGCGCGCCGCGAGTAAACCGCAAGATTATCTCTGCCTGTCAGGCTTCCGAAATTAATCGTTATGCGAAAAGTCAATCTCGACCACGTAAAGGAACTGGAGCGGCAGATCGCCCAAGGGAAAATATCACTCCCAGCATAAGGAAATTTCCATCGCGCTGGGGCGGGAGCGCGATTCCCTCGATCTCGCAAAGCGCCATCCGTTTGATCTGATGCTAACACGAATTCCGCCCGGCGCCTCGTTCTGTCCGTATCATTCGGAGTCGGCTCCAGTTCGAATTTTATCTGGTTGTTTCTGGTCGCGGAAAGGTGCGCGACGAAAGCGGCACGAGCGAAGTCGGCCCAGGCGACGCCTTTTTCTTCGCTCCAGGCCAAGCGCATCAGACGAGCAACGACGGCGACGAAGATTTCGTTTACTACGTCATCGCGGACAATCCAATCGGCGACTCGTGCTACTACCCCGACAGTAAGAAATGGGCGGTCCCGCGACCGCCGGATAACATTATTGTAAAGGGCGCCGAGGCTTCGTACATTCGACGGCGAAGAATAGGCGTCAAACCTCGCTCCGACTCTCGTTAGTCGAATCATCACGCGGTGCGAAAAAACGGCGGCGATCTCTTGGTCGCCGCCGCTTATGCTGAACGACTCCGAAGTTATCTCGTTCGTCCCGTCCTGCGCTCCTCTCTGCCCCCTTCCGTCCCCCTTGACTCCTTCCCCCTTGACTCTTTTGCTGGTCGTCGAGTTTCTTCTGCTGTTCTGCCGTGAGCAGCGGGCGAAGTTGCGACATCACCTTGTCCATGATCGCCTTGTTTTTCTGCTTCAACTCCTGTTTGAGGGCGCTCATTTCCGGTTTGGCCTGATCGAAGATCGGCTGTGCCTTTGCCTTTGGTCTGCAGTGAGGTTCAAACCCTGGGTCATTCTTGCGAACGGATCTCTTTCGCGTCCGCCTTCTCCTCCGGCGTCCGCCTCCTCCGCGTCCGCCTCGACTAGGCGCTTGCGCGACTGGCGCTTGCGCGACTGGCGATTTCGTCGTTGGCGCGGTCGACGCGGTTGGCGTTTGCGCGATTGCGAAGCCGCCAAGCGCTAGCGCGCCGACGGCAGTTAACGTTATCAATTTTCGTTTCATCATTTTTTGTTTTGGTTTTATTCTAGTTCTAGTAGGCGCTTGATGCGCCATTCAACTTCTCATGACAGAATCAAAGAGCAAAAGGTTACAAAATTTTCGCCCGCAGTCTCGCGACGGCCACTTGTCTCTGTTAAATTTGTAACCAGAGGGCGCGCTCGCATGTCATATCGGTTAGTGTGGATGCGCTCTGGATTACATGGTTGATGATCTTGATGCAGCACGGCTGGTTGAAGCTGCGCTTCGGCACAACGATCAAGCTGCTGAGGAATTGGTCCGTCGTCTTTATCCACTGGTGGCGAAATTGGTGCGCGCACACCGGCCACGCCGCACTGCCGAGGAAGATCTTTGCCAGATGATTTTCATTAAGATATTTCAGAAACTGCCACAGTTCTCGGGAAAGGTGCCGCTCGAGCACTGGGTATCGCGCATTGCCGTCAACACCTGCATCAACCAAATCCACGCGGAGAAAGCGCGGCCCGAATTGCGTTACGCTGATCTGAGTGAAGCGGAAGTGGCGGTGATCGAGAACTTGAACGCGTCCTCTGACGAGTTGGCGCCAGACAAGAAGTTCGCGGCGCGCGAACTGGTGAATCATCTTCTCGCGGGTCTAAGGCCGGCCGAGCGTCTTGTCATCGACCTGCTGTATTTTCAGGAGCGCTCGGTGGCGGAGATCAAAAAATCACTGGTTGGAGCATTGCTCTCGTGAAAGTGCGAGCCTTTCGCGCACGCCAGAGGTTGAAGCAGGAGCTGGCGAAATTATCCGCCAGTGAAAACTATGACGAAACTTGACACAAAGCTGGAGCGGCTGCTGCGAACGGCCGTCTCCGCACGAGAAGATTTGCCTGCGGAAATGCCGTTCGGATTCGTGCATCGAGTCATCGCACTTTCGCGCCTGAACAATGGAAGTGATTCCAATGGACTAGCGCGGCTGGCGTGGCGGGTCGGATTGATCGCGATTGCCGTGACCCTCCTCGCCAGCGCCGGCGCTTACCGCGAGATGAACCAGAGCGAAGAGCTGGGCGAACCATTCGCAAACGAATATGCGATCGCGGATTCCGCGATTCAGAACGCGTTTTCACAATGAACGCGTCGCTCAAAGGGAAGCTGGTTGTCGGCTTTTTGCTCGTCTTCGTGGCCGGGGCGATGACCGGCAGTTTCGTCGGCGCGTCGCACGCGCGGCATCTTTTCTAGGTCAGCCGCGTCAGAGGATTCTCGCTGAACGGATGCGCAATCAGCTGCGTTCGCAGCTCAACCTGACTTCCGAGCAGATGGACAGAGCATCCGCGATCTTCGATAAGACCGCCGGCCAGCTCGAAGCGATCCGGACTGATACAGCACGGCGCGTGCAGGAGACGATCGCCGAAGTGCATCGGCAACTGGCGTCCGATCTTACCCCGGAACAACGGGCGAAACTCAAGGAGATCGACCGGCGTCAAAGCACATGTCTGAGGCGAGAGGGTTTTCGTCGAAACCCAGGTGGCCCACAGCCGCCGTGATCCTGTTCGTGCCTGTTCCGAAAGTTCGAACATTTTTGCCGATCGCTATCTGTAAGTAATTGACATGGCGGCTGGAAATTTCTGAAACTGTCGCAATGAAATATTTTACTCACATCATCCTGGCTGCGGCGACTGCGTTTATTTTTGGCTCGTGCGCGGCGCCGAATTTCTGCATCAACCGGCGCCGCCGCCACTCAATTGGGACCTCATAGTGGGCAGAAGTTGGCCCTCGTGCGCCTTCGACACGGAGAAGTCGCTTCCGATAATCGCGACCATCCATATGGCCTTGGTGCTCAGAGTGAGCAGCCAGATGGAAAATGGCAAACAAGTCATCACCGCGACAGCGACATCGCATCTCGACGGTCCCAATGGGAGCCCGGAAAGGGTCGCCAATCTCACCGTGCATGTCACGCAGCCAATTGATTTTCACGGCGAGCAAAAGGATGGCATCAGGGCCGAGGTGATCAATTCGGTCCCTGCCGCGAACGGCAAATATAAAACCGTCGAGGCCGATGCCACGATGACTTCGCCAAAATTCGACGACGCGAAAGTTAGCGTAACAGTTCCTGGCGACTAGCTGGGTTTTGCGTAACCGCGGTTACTGGATCGATGTGGGCGTGGGCGAAGCCTGTGCGCAAGAACAATTGTGGACGGGGCCGGGTTTTTATTTCAGAATCCGCCGCATGTCGAGGGACACACGCACAGCGATCACTATCATCGTTATCGCGCTGATTGTTCTCTGCTTCCTGTTAGTGATCGCGAATCATCTGCGGCTACATTGAGGATACGAATCCAGATCCTATCCACTTTCAGTGTAGTGTCCGGTCGAATTTTCGAAGAATTGACTGAAAATTGAGGTGCCGCGAGCTTACTTGCTTGTTTGGTGGGAAGAGGGGCTGGAACAGCTTGAGGTTCCGGAGGTTTACGTGATCGTGGCGCTGTTCTTTTTTCTTTCTGCCCGCGCCGGTTTCGCATTGAGAGAACGCGCGTCGCTGGCTGAAACGCACCGCTTCGAAAACTTCACCGCCCAAGGCTTCTTCGGATGATAGCACTTATGCCGATGGCGGAACGTTGGGTCGCGCTTCGCAGAGCGAAGCGTCTACGAGGGAGCGGCGCTAGAAAGTTAGGAAACTCTTCCTGTGAAAAAATGTCGCCCGCCCACACCGAAAACTACCGCTCCGTCGTCCCTTTTCAGGGAAAAATGAGTCTTATATGTAAAGAGAGGTCGAAGGACGGGGAATCACTCACATCGTGAACGCAAGCGCGCCAGTTCCGGAGAAAGCTCTGCCGCAATGGGTGCTTCCCTTTCGCACTGGCTTTGTGCGGTTACGACCTTGGCGCTCTTCTCGAAAACCGGGTCGCCTGCCTCTCAGCGTGTGGTGGGGTGCGCAGGCGGTGGGATGCTCAGCTGTGCGTGGTTTCTCCGGGCCGTGGCTGGTGGTTGGCGGCCACGCATTGGTTAATGGCGAGTTCGGTGGTGTTTCGCTTTCGCCTCTGCGGACTGTGGGCGACGCCAAGCCTCGAGGACGATTATCAGCGTTATCTATGGGACGGCTGGCGAACGATTCAGAACCAGTTCCTTACAACCACCAGCGCGTTTTCGCCATACGGCGCGATAACGGCGTCGACCGCCCATGATGAGTTAAACAATCCCGACCTAACGACCATTTACGCGCCGGTTACGCAGGTCTTTATTTCGCCGCAGCCGCTGCCATCGCTCCCGGCTCTGCTGACGCTTAAGCTGCTGCTCTTGCTCGTCGATATCACCCTCCTCACCTCCACTCCTGGCGCGCTGCGGAGGCCGACCAGCGGCCTGGTTCTATAGCTGGTGCCCGCTGGTGGTAGTGGAGAATGCATTTCACGCGTCGAAACGTGGGCCTTATGTGGTTGCTCGCGGCCTGGATTTGCGCCAAGCGCAAGCGCTCGCATCACGCTGGCTCGCTGGCCGGGATCGCGGTGGGGGCGAGAAGATTCTTTACCGTTCTCGCGGTTCCGTTTTTGGTGTGGCGGCGTCCGGCGGTCGTCCTCCGGCACTTTTGACCGTCCTGGGATTAATCTACGCGCCGATTCTGGCTTCAGGGTCATACGCGGAATGGTGCGGACTGCGCGCGATGGCGGCTTACTTGGGGATTCAACTCAACGGCTTTCGCACTCTGCTCGCCGCCCTGTGGGCCACCGGGTCCCGCGCGTGTCCTCTGGCTGATCGCGTTCATCGGCGTCGCCGCGGTGTTGTTCGTATGGTGGGCCGGGCAAAAGCAGAGCCTTCACACCGCACCGGTTGCCGGTGTCCTGCTCGCTTTTTTCTGCTCTCGCCAGTGCTTAAACATGTAACTTCTAGCAAGATCAAATATACCATATTTTGAAACATCAGCTAAACAAGGTACCAATGTTGAAAAAGCATTCGAAACAATTGTACATGCATTAGCAAAAAGGTATTGATCAAACAATGAACTTTCAACGAAATATTAAAGTTTCCCCAGATAATCAATTAAGACAATCAAAAAATGTTCATGTTAAATGTAGAACAAACAAAAGGATTATTTTAATGACACAAAAATTTATAGAATTTTATTTGTTTGACATTTTTACAAAATAATATCGTTATATAAAACCAGAAAATTATAAGATATAATTCATATTGTTCCTATTGTGTTTGATACAGGGTTATTCAGAAAGTAATCATATGTGCCTTCCTAAATATGAAGGGTAATATTATTTCAAGATTTTAAGTTATTTATATAAAATTTTTTTCCATGAAATCTGTTGATAAGAGAAGTGACAAGGTATTGTTCTAGTCATCACAAAGTATCAGTAAGAAAAGCAAACAACGATTGAAATTGCGTATCATAAACAAAATATACTTGCTTATTTTTCGTTTTGTTGTTCTGTTTCTAAATCATTTATTCAAGTCTACAGACATGATGACTGGAAAAGAAAGTTTTACTTAAATACTTCTTTTGGGTATGACGTTTTGTTAGATCAACGATTAAAAAGCCATTCTTTCATATTTATTAGGTGATTGCAATGTGGGAAAAACTACTTTGATGAGTGAATTAGTTTACCACAGATTTTTCCACTGGATCTAAACCAACAATAGGACCAGATTTTCTAACTAAGGAAGTACAAATTGATGATCATCTTATCACAATGCGGGTGTGTTTCAGAATAATTAGATAAGAATTCTTTTCATGAACTTTTTTATAGATTTGGGATACAGCTGGACAAGAACGTTTCACAGTTTAGTCGATAGCACATCATGGAGCAATTGTTGTGTACTTGTTTATGATGTAACATCAGCCGATTCATTTTACATCATTAGATAAGTGGCGTGATGAATTTTCTTATTGTAAGTTTTGAAATTTCTAAATTAATAGAATTGATTGGATATGTTTTTCATGCGAGTTAGACCTGATGGTCAAAATAATTTTTCCGTTTGTAGTATGAAGATTTTTCTAGCAAAGCTTCTGTTTGGCATCTACTGTATACTTCTAGGTTGGCTTCAGCCAATAAAGTTGACCTTGGTAATCATGTGGTTTGTTTTATTATCTCATTGTTGTTGTTTTATTTGATTATTTATTTAATTTATTTAGATTACGACGCGTAAAGCAGAAGGTTGGTGCACAGGTATGTAAAGAAATAAATATAAAATTCCTATCCTGACGTTTAACTTTTAGATGATCAAAATATACCTCATTTTGAAACATCAGCTAAAGAAGAGTACCAATGTTGAAAAAGCATTCCTTCGAAACAGTTGTACGTAATGCATTAGCACGTGGAAAAGGTATTGCTCAAACAATGAACCTTTTCACAATCTACTAAGTTCTCAGAAATGATCAATTAGACAATCAAAAAAATGTTCATGTTAAATGTAGAACAAATAAAAAGAATTATTGTAGTGACACAAAATTTATAAATTTTGTTTTTGACCTTTTAAAATAATAATATCTTGATATATAAAACAAAGAACTATAGATATTGTCCATATTGTTCTTATTGATTTGATAATAGATGTCAGATGGATTCTATTTCAATCATTTCGACTTCTTTATTTTATTATATATGCATGTCTTCTTGATTATAGTAAATCGATAAGGAGTTGAATGAGTCATTTCTCCGTGATTTGCATTGAAACTCCATAAAGTAATCATGTGTGCTTTTAAACATTCTAAGTTGTTTCATATATTTTACTTGGGGAAATCATTGATAAAACAAGTGACAATAGTATTGCTGTAACCATCTCAAAGTATACGAAAGAAAGCAAACAACAATTGAAATCGCGTATCATAAACAAATACGTTTGGTTACTTTTTCGTCTTTGCTGTTGTCTTTCTGTATCATTTTATTGAAGTCAATGGAAGCAATGACTGAAAAAGAAAGTTTCGCTTAAAATGTAGTTCTTTTGGAGAATTTTATAAATTTTGTCCATGAATAGTTTAAAAGCCTTTTCTTTGATATTTATTAGGCGATGGCAGTGTTGGAAAAACTGCTTTGATGAGTCAATTTATTTTCCACAAATTTCCCAATGTATCTAAACCAACAATAGGGGCAGATTTTCACAACAAATTTAGTCAAGTGATCATCTTGTCACAATGCAGGTGTGTTTGAGAATAATTAGATAAGAATTCTTTTCATGCTCTTTATAGATTTGGGATACAGCCGGACAAGAACCGATTTTGATGGTTTAGGGTTCGCATCGTGGCACACATTGTTTGTGTTCTTGTTTATGATGTAACATCAACCAATTCATTTAAATCATTAGATTTTGGCGAGATGAATTTCTTCTTGTAAGTTTGAAATTTCGAATTAATAAATTGATTGGATATTTTGTTATAGCGAGTTACATCCATTGATCCAAGCCATTTTCGTTTACTTGAGTATGAAGATTTTTCTAGTGAAGCTTCTCTTTCTCTATGTATTTTTAGGTTATTGGCAATAAAGTTGACCTTGGTAATCGTGTGGTTTGTGGGATTATTTTGATTTATTTTGTTTGATTATTTATTGGATTTATTTAGATTCAAACTAGTGAAGCGAGAAGTTGGTGTACAGGTATGGAAAACGAATCAAAAATAAAATTTTCTTGTCATTCTCTTCTAGAAAGATCAAATATCCCATATTTTTTGAAACATCAGCTAAGAAGGTATCAATCTTGAAAAAGCATTCAAGAAACAGTTGTACGTAATGCATTAGCACGTGAAAAAGATATTGATTAAGCAATGAACTTTCACACACTACTAAAGTTCCAGAACCTAATCAATCAATATAATCAAGTAGAAAGTCGATATTAAATGAAAAAGAATGAAAATAGTTATTTATTAATAAATATAACCCCGAAGAGTCTATAATTTTATTTTTTTCACTTTTCAATTAATAACATCTTTACATAAAAGATTGATTCGTATTTACATTCGATGTTTCAATTGTTTCTTTTATTGGAGAAAAATGCGTTGAATTAATAACTGCTGTCGGTGAAAATTATTCAAAAAGAGGAATAGGATATCTTTTATTATAAAGAGTAGTATTAAAAGGTTTGAAGTTGCTTTATTGAATAATTGGCGAATACAGCAAGATATCTTAATGTGATTCTCACTATGATGAAGGCAACACTTCGTAATATAGATTCATTTTGGAACTACGATCCTAATACGATCTGTCATCTAGTAAACGTGATAGTTTACTGTGAGACTACTTCTAAAAATATACTTTATAAAAGTACCACTGATACTCAAAAGGTTAATATTAATATTATGCAAACCTAAACGAAATAGAGGAAAAGAAAATTTATCAAAGGTTTTATTTATTTTTTTATCAATTTAAATTATTGATATTTACCATAAATAACTATATAGAGAATGTTGAAAAAGGAAAAATCAATACACAACGACATACATAAAATGGATTTTATTAATGCTATAATAAAAAATAAATAAAAGACAATAAAATCATTATTTATTATGGAAAGCATTATAAATAAGTAAAAAGAAAACAAAACAAAAAGTGTTTGTTTTGTTCTACTGTATTAAAATAGAAGAAATAACATCAGAACTGAAAATTTTTGCATTTTATTATCTTCAAGTATAATTTTCTTCTACTGATCTATTTAATTGCATGATAAAAATCTTATAAATTGTTTTTTTTAACTTCCAAGGTTTCTTTCTCCTCTAAAACTTTTTATTTTCATTATCTTTTTTTCTATGATTGCTGTTGTAATCTCAGCGCGTCAATCTCACTCAATTCTCATGTAACTATGACACATATTTTTGACGTGAAATCTGTTGATAAAACACGTGATAAAGGTATTGCTGTAGTCTGATAAAGCATAAGAAAGAAAAGCAAACTAATAGTTCAGATCGGGTATCATAAACAAATACACTGGCTTGCTCCATTCTTTTGTTTTATCTTTCTGGAATCATTTCAGCTATGTCGACAAACCTATTGGCCGGACAAAAGAAAGTTTTACTCAAAGTCATCACATTTTAGGTATGAAATTTCAATTTAATTAATCAGTAAATATAAGACTTTCATTTCAATAGGTGATAGCCAGTGTTGGAAAAACAAACAGTTTAATGGGTCGATTTGTTTCACATAAATTCTCAAATCAATATAAACCAACAATAGGAGCCGATTTTCTTAATAAGGAATTACAAATTGATGATCGTCTTGTCACAATGCAGGTGTGTTTGAGAAGAACTGGATAAAATTCTTGTCATGCTCTTTATAGATTTGGGGATACAGCGGACAAAGAACGTTTTGAAGATTTCAACTTTATTGCTTTTTATCAGTAAGAACGATTGTTGTGCACTTGTTATGATGATGTAACATCAGCAAAATCATTTCAAACATTAGATTTTTGGCGAGATGAATTTCTTATTGTAAGTTTTGAAATTTCGAGTTAATACAATTGATGCAGGGATGTTTTTGTTATAGCAAGCTGCAGCTAATGATCGAACAATTTTCCGTTTATAGTATGAAGATTTTTCTCAGCAGAGCTTCTGCTTATCTATATGTATTTTTAGGTCCTTGGTAATAAAGTTGATCTTGAAAATCACGTATGGTTTGTTTGATTATCTTGTTGCTGTTTTTATTTGATTATTTATTTGATTTCTTTAGATTCAAACGCGTAAAGCACAAACTTGGTGCACAGGTATGAAAATAAATAAATATAAATTCTGTCTGACGTTTCATTTTTAAGATAGATCAAATATACCATATTTTAAAACATCGCTAAGGAAGGTATCAATGTTGAAAAAGCATTCGAAACACTTGCACGTAATGCATTAGCACGTGCAAAAGATGTTGATGAAACAGCGGACTTTGAAACACCTATTAAAGTTCTCGAAAATAATCAATCAACACAATCAAAAAGGGTGTCCCATGTTAAATGAAGAACAGAAAATAATCATTAATATACTCGAAAATTACACAATCTTATTTTTTTCACTTTTTTAAAATAATAACATATTTATATAAAAAGAATTATCATCTGTTACATTGTTCTTATTCTAATTTGATATTAGATGTAAGATGGATTATATTTCAAATGATTGCGATTCCTTTGTTCTATTATATAAAATTGATAATGCTGAATGTGTCATTTCCACTTGATTCGTATTTAGATACGATGTTTGGATCGTTTCGTCTATTCAAAAAGATGCAATGGATCCAATAACTGCTAATCCGTTGTAATTATTGAAAAAAGAACGAGACATCTTTTTAGTATGAAGAAGTAGTATTATTTAAAGATTCTAACTTGTTGTATATATTTTTATGTGAAATCTGTTGATAAGACAAGTGACAAAGGTATTGTAGTCGTGTCAGAAGCATTAGAAAGAAAAAGCAAACAACCATTAAAATCGTGCATCATAAAGAAATACTTACTTTTGGCTTTTTCTTGTTGTCTTTTTGAGTCATATTATTCAAGTCGACAGACGTAATGGCGGGACGAAGAAAGTTTTACTTAAAGTCCTCATTTTTGGGTATGAAATTTCAATTAATTAATCAGTAAATCGAGCTTTAATTGAATAGGTATTAGCGGTGTTGGAAAAACAAGTCTAATAGTCAATTTTGTTCAAATAAAATTCTCCAATCAATATAAAGTGACAATGAATAGTTTTCTCACTAAGGAAATACAAATTGATGATCATCTTGTCACAATGCAGGTTTGCGTATGATGAAAATAAAATAGAAACTTATTTTCTGCGTTTTAACAGATTTGGGATACAGCGGGACAAGAACGTTTTGAAAGTTTAGGGGTCGCCTTTTATCGTGGAGCAGATTGTTGTGTACTTGTTTATGATGTAACATCAGTAAAATCATTTCAATCATTAGATTTTTGGCGAGATGAATTTCTTGTGTAAGTTTTGAAATTTCGAGTTAATACAATTGATGGGATCATTTTTATAGCAAGCTGCACCTCGTGATTCAGATAGCTTTTCCATTTTTGGTATGGTAGATTTTTTTAACAGTGTATTTGTGTAGCGAAGCGTATTTTAAGGTCATTGGCAATAAAGTTGATCTTGGTAATCGTACGGTTTGTTGGATGATCTGTACAATTGTTTGTTTTTTGTATTTGATTATTTATTTGAGCTATTTAGATTCAAAGGCATAAGCCTGAAGGATTGGTGCACTTTGTTATGAAAAATAAATAAATAAAAATTGTGTCTTGACATTTAACTTGTAGAGAAATCAAATATACCCTATTTTTGAAACATCAGCTAAGGAAGGTATCCAATGTTGAAAAAGCATTCGAAACACTTGTACGTAATGCATTAGCACGTGAAAACGATATTGATCAAATACGGGATTTTCCACCACCTATTAAAGTTCTCGACAATAATCCAATCCCTTTAATCAAAGGATGTCTATGTTAAGCCAAAAACAAACAAAAAATTATTAATAAACCCAAAATTACACAATTTTATTTTCTTTTGACACTTGTTAAAATAATAACATCTTTATATAAAGAGAGAATTATAAAATATTATTTACATTGATATTCTTATTTTTAATTTGACAGTAGATATTACCACGGCTTATATTTGAAATGATTTCGATTCCTTTGTTCTATTATATTAAATTATAAAGGTTGAGATCTGTAATTTCGCTTGATTCATATTTACATACGACGTTTCGATTGTTTCTATTATTGCAAAAAGATGCGATGGGTCAATAACTGCTGTCCGTTGCAATTATTCAAAAAGAACCAGACATTTTTCTTAGTATGAAGAGTAGTAGTATTTATAGATTCTAACTTGTTTTATATATTTTTATGTGAAATCTGTTGATAAGACAAGTGACAAAGGTATTGTTGTAATCGTGTAAAGCATAAGAAGAAAGCAAACAACGATTAAAATCACGTATCATAAAGAAACATACTTGCTTACTTTTCCGTTTTGTTGTTCTCCTTCTGAATCATTTTATACAAGTCGACGAACGTAATGGCCGGAACGAAAAAGTTTTACTTAAAGTCTCATTTGGGTATTGAATTTCAAGCGATTACTCAGTAAATATAAGACTTTACTTGAATATAGGTGACAGCGCTGTTGGAAGAGACAAGTTTAATGGAACAATTTGTTTCACATAAATTCTCCAATCAATATAAAGTAACAATAGGAGCCGATTTTCTAACGAAAATACTGATGATCATCATCTTGTCACAATGCAGGTGTGTTTGGGGATAATTAAATACGAATTCTGTTCATATTCTTTTTATAGATTTGGGATACAGCTGGTGGAGAACGTTTTCAAAGTTTAAGCACTGCTTTATCGTGGAGCAGATTGTTGTGTACTTGTTTATGATGTAACATCAGTTAAATCATTCAAATCATTAGATTTTGGCGAGATGAATTTCTTATTGTAAGTTTTGAAAGTTCGAGTCAATATAATTAGGTTGGATGTTATAATGAGAACTCAAGCAGCTGATCCAGTGTAATTTTCGTTTCTCGTATGAGTTTTCCATTAACTCTTTGTTTCCTCTGTTGTATTTTTAGGTCATTGGCAATAAAGTTGATCTTGACAATCGTACGGTTTGTTGGATGATGTTGTTGTTTGTTTATTTGACTATTTATTTGATTTCTTCAATTCAGCTTGATGAAGCGAGACGTTGGTGTATAGGTTTGGAAAATGAATGAATATAAAATTTTCTTGACGTTTAACTTCTAGATAAATCGAATATCCCATATTTTTGAAACATCAGCTAAACAAGGTATCAATGTTCAAAAGCATTCGAAACACTTGTACGTAATGCATTAGCACGTGAAAATGATATTGATCAATCAACGGACTCTGCACAGCCTATTAAAGTTCTGGAAAAAATCAAAATCCCAACACAATCGAAAGGATGTCTATGTTAAATGAAAAACAAAAAAGAATATAATTATTCATAAACCCGAAAATTATACAATTTTATTATTTTTACGTTTTTCGAAATAATATCTTATATAAAAAGAGAGGATTATAAAGTATTATTTAAATTGTTCTTATTCTAATTTGATATTAGATGGAGATAGATTATATTTGTATGTTTTGTTTATTCCTTTTTTTATTATATTAAATCGATAAGGCTGAGTGTGTCAGCTTCACCTGATTCGTATTTACATATGATGTTTCCATTGTTCCTTCTCTTGGAGAAAATATGCGATGGATCAATAACTGCTATCCGTTACAGTTATTTATAAAGGAACCTGATATCTTTTTAGTATGAAGAGTAGTATTATTTAAAGACTCTTAGTTGTTTTAAATAGTTTTTACATGAAATATGTTGATAAGACAAATGACAAAAGTATTGTTGTAGTTGTCTCAAAGTATGAGAAAGAAAAAGCAAACAACGATTGAAATCATATCATAAACAAATACACTTGCTTACTTTTCCGTTTCTGTTGTTCTCTTTCTATATCATTTTTATTCAAGTCGGAGACACAATGACGGAAAAAAACAACGTTTTACTTAAAGTCATAATTTTTAGGTATGGAATCTTGTTACATGAAGAATTTCAAAATCCTTTCTTTCATATTTATTAGGTGATAGCGGTGTTGGAAAAAGTGCTTTTGATGAGTCAATATATTGTCGCACAAATTCTCCAATGAATATAAACCAACAATAGGACCAGATTTTCTAACTAAGGAAATTTTCAAATCCAAACAATGTCTTGTAACAATACGGAGTGTCCTTA
>ERZ1370068.2764-contig-1894_pt1 | contig 22671 bp, 24 predicted proteins | sample MGYA00561227_ERZ1370068 | MGnify/ENA primary metagenome ERZ1370068 (study PRJEB38410, sample SAMEA6850437) | metagenome | study: Metagenomic assessment of the ecological functions of the soil: analysis of the soil microbiota associated with the...
GTACTTCGTTCAGTTACGTATTGCTCGCCAACGAGATGGGCACCACGCTCGTGACGACCTCCGGGCCGGCGCGATCCGAGCGGACGGCGACCTGATGGGGATCTGACCAACCTCGGCGAGAACGACGTGCTCTTCATCTGACGAGGTGCACCACGGCTGCCCCGGCCGGTCGAGGAGCTCTACCCGGCGATGGACTTCTCCGTCAACTTCGTCATCGACAAGGCCTCCCACGCGCGCGCCTCAATCCTTCGCAGCTCCGGCACCTTCACGCTGGTGGCGGCGACCACGCGCCGGGCATGCTGTCAGCGCGACTCCGCATGCTTCGCGGCATCTTCCACCACCTGGATTTCTACGCCGAGGAGAGCTGACCCGGATCGTAACGCGCTCGGCGCTCATCCTCGAGGCGAGGATCGAGCCCGGCGGCGCGCGCGAGATCGCTCGTCGTCAGCTCGCGCGGGAGACGCCGCGCATCAGTGAACCGAGCTGCTCCGCCGCGTCCCGCGACACGCGCAGGTGAAGGGCGACGGGACCATCGCCGAGGACATCAGCGCGCGGCGCGCTCGACAGCGAGGAGTCGACGCGCGCGGTCTCGACCGGCTCGACCGCCGCTTCCTCGGCGCGATCGTCGACTCACTCACGGCGGCGGGCCGGTCGGCCTCGAGGCGATCGCGGCCACCATCAACGACGAGGCGGAGACCCTGGTCCCCGAATGGTCGAGCCCTATCTCCTGAGATCGGCTTCGTGCGGTGCGACGCCCACCGGCGGCGCGTGACCCGCGAGGCGTACAGCACCTGGGCAAGCAGCCGCCCGCCGCGGGCCCGGCCAGCAAGGGCTCTTCGAATGATCGGAACCGACGTCGGCAAGGCCCCCGTGGCGCTCAGGCTCCTGGTGTCCGCCCTGGCCCCGGCACGTCGTGCTCGCTGCTCGATCGGGCGCGTGCCAGTGGCTGGGCCGGCTGCCGGGCGACATCCACATCGAGCGCGGAAACTTCTCCTTTCACTACTTTCCGCTCGCCGGACGTCGCTGGCACGCTGAGCGTCGTCCTCACGCTGCTTCACTCCTCTATATCGTCGGCCGCCGTTGGTGACCGCCTGCTCGCGGCGGCGGCGCGTTGATGGCGCTGCCTCGAACGCGCCGGTTCCCGACGACGACCGACACGATCCGCGTCGCCATCGTCGGGAAACGCGAGCGGCGGAGATTCGCGGCCTCCGGCATCGAGGTGAGCGAGCCTCGGCTCTGCTCGACGCGTCGGGATTCGCGCCTGGCGCGCTGGCGACGCCGTCCGGGCGGTCCCGAGCAGCCAGGGCGTCGAGATCCTGACGGGCGGCGGGCCCGCGGGCTTTCGCCTGACCAGCGGTGAACTCCTCGATCCCGGGTGAACGGGCGCGAGTACCCGGCGATCATCGAGGTGAGTCAAGAGCAGGCGAAGGGATCTCGCCGTCGTGAGGCGATGCTGGAGTACTCGAGGACTATCTCGTCCGGCGATCCTGCGCGCCGAGACCACGGTGCTGACCAGTCGACCGATGGCCGCGACGCCCGCGCGCAGGCGATTGCCGCGCTCGGACCTATGCCGCCTACCACCGCGCGCTGAACGGCGCCAAGCCCTACCACGTCGTCGCTTTCGACTGACCCACCGCAGATGTACACCGGCGTGGCGCCTCCGTCGTCGCCGCTGCTCTGGGCCGCGGTGCGCGACGCGACTGTCCCGGTCGGGCCAGTGCTCTCGGGGCGAGCTGTGCGGCCTTCATCACTCCGCGAGCGGCGGCTCCACGGGAACCGCGCACGCTGGATGCCCGGGGCGCCTGGCTGCATGCCCGCGCTCACGCGCGATCCGCGACGGAGGCGTGCTCGATGGCCGCGCCGTGGCTTCTACCTGGGCAGCCTCGACCTCCGCCTCACCGATCTGGCCGAGATTCTCCGCTCAGAAACGGTCAAGAGGTCGGGAGCGTCACGGCCATCGAGGTCGGAGCGCTACGGCCTCGCTCCGTGTCGGGACGCTGAGAGTCCGCGGCACGCGTACCGGCTGCAGTGACTCCGCGGCAACGAAGGCTTCCGGCGCACGCGCTGGTCGGACGACGATCATCAGGTCTGCAGCTGCCCCTGCCGTCGCGCGCTCGACGCGGCTGGCGGCGCACTCAGCCGGTCGCGGGTACGGCCACGGCGTGGGCATGTCCGCAGATGGCGGTTGCCAGGGAATGGGCGAACAGGGAGTACGCACGGCCGAGAAGATCCTCGAAGAGTACTACTCATCCGGGGACGACGCTCGGCTCCACTCGGCACGCGCTGATGGCCGGTGGGGCGGGGTCAGCGAACGCCTGCTGCATGTGGCCGGACTCGAGAAGGTCGACATGCGCGTATCGGTTCGCCGTCACCGACGCCCGGAGTATCCCCGAGGCGCGCCGCCCCGCGGCACCGGCTCTGGATCGGCTGCCGGTCCGCTGGGCGTCAAGCGCTCGAGGACGCTTCACAGATCACGACGCACTATTGTCCGAGCTGACGTGATCTGGCCGCCTGGTGGTCGCCACGGTCGTCAACTCTGCGCCGAAGCAGATCGGCCCGGTGCCTCTCACGAGCGTCCTGCGTGCTGGGCGCCGCGCCGTCGCCGCCGGCGACGTCATCCTGTCTTCACCCGGACCCGCCGGTCGCGCTGGACCGAGAGATCTGGCCTAAGCTTCGCGCCGCGCGGCGGCGGGGCGTGAATCCCGCGCCGGCAGGGAGCCTGAGGCATGAGAGTCGGTTTATCTCGCTGACGAGCAATCGCGCGCACGGTGAACGACCCCGCCGACGCGGCGCGCGCTGGATGATCGAGCGCGCCTGGCGCTCGCCACGCCGCGGCGACAGTCGAGGCTGCTCCGATTCCTCTCTTTGTCGGCGAGCATCACGCGACGCCGGCGCCCCTGTTACCAGAACCGTGCCGATCCTCCCGTTTGACAAACCGTACCTGTTGGCCGAGTGGTGAGCAACGGCGACGCCCGCCGGCTGCCTGTTTCTCCTGCCGCTGTGGAATCCGGTGCTGGTCGCGGAGCAGGTCGGACCCCTCGCGTCGATCGCGCGGCGTGCACCGTTCAGTGCGGCCTCACGTGCTGACGCGCGGAGGCGCAGTTCGCCCGGCCATGGGCGCGCGCCTACGCAACGCGCCTCGGCCTTCGAGTGAGCCGCTGTCATGGATCGTCCAGCGCCTGCTCCGCGGAAGAAACCGTCAGCTCGTCAGGGCCGGCTATCTCGTCTTCCGGGACATGCTCGGGTGGCGCGCTGCTGGCCGGCCGAGGCGCCGTCGGCTTCTGGGTGGGCGCCAGCGCCGCGCCGGCGGCCATCGATCGCGCCGCGCGCCTCGCCGGAGGGCCAGGTCTCATCGCCGCCTCGCTCACGCTCGGTGAGAAGCGGGGAGCACAGGCGTCGTTTACTATCTCTCGAGGCGATCGCAAGGCCTACGGTCGCGATGCTACGCCGACCGCAGGTGGCGCATCCGCCGCGACATCTACGTGGGCGAGTCGGCGGCGGACGCCGCGGACGCCGTCGATCGGTCCGCGCCGCCGGTTTGCACAGCGGCCTGCCGCCGTCGGCCTTCGATCGCGGCGGACCGTCGCCGAGGTCGTCGAAGCGGTTCGGTGCGCTCGGCGAAGCTCGGGTTCCACGGCACACGGGCGCGATCAGTGCGGCATCCCTCTCCGACTTTGTTCCAGCCGAAGGTGCTCGCCTCTGCTATCGGCTCTTTTCGGATCTGCGCGTGGCCTGCGCTGGCGCTCATGTGCCCAGCGCGCGAGAACCGCGCCGTGGACCTCTCCGGAGCTACGGGCTTCCAGAGCTCCCAGTCGGGGCTGATCAGCCCAGGACGCCGAGCCCGCGTCCGCGGCGCGTCGCCTGGCTGGGCTGCCGCGATCGACCGCGCGCGCGCGTCCTTCGGAAACGCTGCCGCAGCGTGTTCGCCCGGAAGCTGCCGGATCTCCAGCTGAGTGCCGGGTGAGAGCTGCCTCGTCGTCAACAACTCGCGTCCGTCATCCGGCGCGCGTCACCGGCGCTGGAACGCCGGCGGGCGCCCGGTCTGAGCTCCTGTTTCGCGCGGCGACCTCTCGAAGGGGGACGCTGGTGCGCGCTCGCGCGGCCTGGCCGCCGGATCGGCACGCGCCGGCGTCGCGCTCGTCGTCAACGGCGAACGCGCCGGCACGTCGCGCCTGCGCAGCGGGCGGATCGAGGCGGGACTGCCGTCGTCGCGTCGATCTGACTTTCGCTCGCCTCGGACGGCTTTACGATCGAGGACCTGCTCGTTCGGCGCTGGCGTCGGCGCCTGCCGCCTTCGTTGCCGTACACCCGCCGCGATCTCGCTGCGCCGACCGCGGGGACCGCGAGCGCCCTACCAGACCGTCTACGCGCGTCCGCCGGGATCGACGTCGCCGGCGCCGACGAAGCGGGCCTGCACTTCACGCCGGGCGCTCTCGGGACGCCCTCGGCCGCCGCGGCGTGGAAGGTTCTGGGCCTCACGCGACTCACGTCGGTCTCATCAGAGACCGGTTGCCGAAGCTGGTGTCAAGACGGAGAGATTCGAGGAGCACGATGGATGCCGCCGTGAACGCGCCGACCCAGTGCTCTCGCCGAGCGTCGCCGACCAGCGTCTGAGGCGGGCGCGCGCCGAGGGCAGGCGGCGCGTGATCGCGGTCGGTACCACCGACTGCCTGCCGCGCTGGAGGGCGCCGGCGGCGAATCCGGACGAATGACCGACGCCGTTCGCTTCGCGCGCACGCCGCGTCGATCCACCATCGTGCCGGGCTACCGGACTGCTGTGGTGGACAGCGGGATGCTGACGGGACTTTCACCTGCCGCGCGCTCGCTCGCTCCTGGCGCTGAGTCATCGCGGCAGCTCGCGGGCGCGAGCTGGATCGCTGGCAGGCGTACGGCCACGCACGCGGTCCGGGCAGGCTACCGCTTCTATTCCTACGGCGACGAAGCGAGCTGGTGATCCTTGTGACGTTCGAGCTGCTCGCCACCGTTGACGCAGTTTGCGGCGCGCGCCGGCGCCGGCTCACGACGCCCGCGCGCGTCGTCGACCGCGCCGATCTTCATGCCGGTCGGCACGCACTGGCGACGGATGAAGGACGCTGGGGCCGGACGATCTCCGCGCGGCCGGCGCCCAGATCGTCCTCGCCAGCACCCATCATCTCGTCTTCTCTCGGTCGGGCGCGCGAGGCCGTAGCAAGGGAACTCGGCGGAAGCTGCTACCGCTTCATGGGCTGGCGACTGGTTGGCACGCGATCCTCACCGACCGGCGGATCTCAGGTCTTCAGCCTTCACTAGCTCAGGAAGTTCTACGGAAGTCGTGGCGTGACCGAGTTCAACGCCCGCAACGTGGATCGGATTAACCATCACCAGTTCTCTCGTCTGCACAGGAAATCTGCGGTCGAGGTTCCCAGCAGCTGCTAAACACACGGCGGGACATCATGCCACCACGGTCTCGAGTTTCGAAGTGTCTCAAGCGATCTGCGATCTCGCAGAAGCCATTCAGAGCGCTCTCGTTGCGCCGGGCCGCTGCGCTGGGCTGAGCTGCGCTGAAGGCGCGCCACGGCGTCGGCGGGCGGCGATCGGGCAGGCGGCGTTCGGCATCGTCCGGGAGCCGGACCGGGCGACAGGCGCTGCACGGCCGCAGGCGGCGCGCTTCCGATCGACCTCGGCTTCGACGGCTACGCCATCGGCGGCATGGCGGTCGGCAGCCGAAGCCCCCTCATAGCACGACCTGACCGCGCTGGTGGCCGGCCTGCTGCCGGCGAACCAGCGCCGACTTCTGATGGGGTCGGCAAGCCCGAGCGACCTCGTCGCGTCGGTGGCGCGCGGCGTGGACATGTTCTGATGGCGTCCTGCGTCGCACGCGCACGGCGCGCGCAACGGCAGCGGCCTTCACCGGATTGCGACCCCCCTGACGCTGAAGCAGCGCGCTACGCAAGGACGCTCGCGCCGCTGGACGGCGAATGCGCGTGCTGCCGCCTGCCGCGGTTTCTGCGCGCGTACCTGCGCCACCTCTTCATGTCGAGCGAGCTCTTGGCGTGATCGACTGCTGACGCTCCACAACGTGACGTTCTTTCTCCAGGCTCGTGCGCGATTACGCGGCGATCGCCAGCCGGCGGGTACTTCTGGTGCCATCCAGGCTCGGTTTTTCGCGCTAGTGCGTGTGCATACCGGGTTGATGTTTCGCGCGACTAACGTCGCCGGAGGCCTCTTGACCTCCGATGCTCTTCCTGATCTCGCATACGCGGCGCGCGGGCCGCCCGGCGGCGGCCTGCAGAGCATGCCGCCCACCATCGTCATGGTGGCGTCGATGCTCGCGATCTTCTACTCTCCCGCTGCGCCCGCAGCAGAAGCAGGCACGGAGCGCGAGCGGATGCTCGCGTCGATGAAGAGGGGTGACCGCGTCGTGACGACCAGCGGAATGCACGGAACCGTCACCGGGCTGAACGAGCACACCGTCGCGTTGCGGGTCGCCGATCAGGTGAAGCTCGAATTGACCGCCCCGCCATCGGCCGCACGTCGTGGCGGGGCAGGGCGAGAAGGATGCCTAGGCACCTCCGGGTGCGGATCGCGTTCGTCCTCCTCGTCGTGGCCGTATCGGTTCTGGTATCTGTATTCCCTGAAAAAGCGCTCAACCTCGGACTCGACCTGCAGGGCGGGATCCACTCTCATGCTCGGCGTGGAGGCGGACAAGCACGTCGCGAGCCAGACCGACCGCACCGCGGGAGGACCTCAAGAAGGCGCTCGAGCGCAAGGGTATCGGCGTCCAGCGGATCGCGCGGGAGGGCAACTCGACGATCCAGGCGGCGCTGGCCAGCCCGCAGTCGTGGAACGACGCGCTCACCGCGGTGGCCGAGTTCTCCACCTTCACGCGAAGCGATGAGAACCAGGCGGCCGGTCGCTTCAAGCTCGTGATGGTCGAGCGGCAGATCAAGCAGCTCCGCGATGACGCCGGTCCGTCAGGGGCTCGAGACGATCCGCAACCGCGTCGATCAGTTCGGCGTGGCCGAGCCACGATCACGCGCCAGGGCGCCGACCAGATCCTGATCCAGCTGCCGGGAGATCCAGGATCCGGCGCGCGCCAAGGCCCTCATCGGCAGAGACCGCGCTCCTCGAGTTCAAGATGCTTGACGAGCAGACGCGCGGTCGAGCCGGCGCTGGCCGGCCAGCTTCCGGAGACCTCCGAGCTCCTCTACGGGCGCGAGGTGGACAAGCAGACCAAAGCCGAGCGCAAGGTGCCCTACGTCGTCCAGAAGCGGACCCTGCTCACCGGAGCGGAGCTGACGCGCGCCGAGGTGCAGGCCGATCCGAACTCGCTCGGTAACTGGCAGGTGGCCATCGAGTTCACCTCGGCCGGCGCGCGCATCTTCGGCGAGATCACCGAGCAGAACGTCGGCGAAGCGCCTGGCGATCATCCTCGACGGCAACGTGTATTCGGCGCCGCGCATCAACGAGCGCATCCCGAGTGGCCGCGCGGTCATCACCGGCCACTTCACGGTCGACGACGCGCGCGACCTGGCCATCGTGCTGCGGGCCGGTGCCTGCCCGCGCCGGTGGTGCTCCTCGAGGAGCGGACGGTCGGTCCGTCGCTGGGCGCCGATTCCATCCGGCAGGGGCTGATCGCCATCACCGCCTCGGCGGTCGTCGTGTTCATCTTCATGCTCGTCTACTACCGGCTCTCCGGGCTCATCGCGGACGTGGCGCTCGGCCTGAACCTCCTGATGCTCTTCGCGTTCATGGCGGCCATCCGCGCGACCCTGACCCTGCCGGGCCTCGCCGGCATCGCGCTCACGGTCGGCATGGCCGTGGACACGAACATCCTGATCTTCGAGCGGATCCGCGAGGAATTGCGGCTCGGCAAGACGCCGCGCTCCGCCATCGAAGCCGGATTCCGGCGCGCGTTCCGGACGATCGTCGACACGCACCTGACGGTCATGGGGACCGCCATCATCCTGCTCGTCCTTCGGCACCAGCTCCGTCAAGGGCTTCGGCGTCTCGCTGTTCATCGGACTCGGCGCGAGCCTCTTCACCGCGTACTTCTTCACGCGCCTGCTCTTCGACCTGGTGTACATGGGCCGGCGCAAGGTCGAGCAGGTCTCGATTTGATCGAGCTCTTCGGAACCGAACTACGACTTCATCGGCAAGCGGAAGTGGGCGTACATCGCCTCGATCGCCTTCACGCTGATCGCGCTGATGTCCGCTGGCCGCGCGGGGCGGGCTGAAATACGACATCGACTTCACCGGCGGCACGCTGATCCAGGTGCGCTTCGAGCGGGCGCCCACCGTCGCGCAGATCCGGACGAGCCTGGGGACGATCCAGCTCCCCGGCGAAAGCATCATCCAGCAATTCGGCGACGCCCAGGAGTTCATCATCCGGCTGCCGCTGGTGGCGGTCAGCTCGGAAGAGATCGCCCGGCGCGTCCAGGGTGCCCTGGCGCCAACGACAGCCTGGGGCAAGTTCGAGATCCGACGTGTCGAGTTCGTGGGCCCGCAGGTCGGGCGAGAGCTGCAGCTCCAGGCGCTGTACCTGTGCTGGCCGGCCTCATCTGGATCGCCATCTATCTGGCTTTTCGCTTCGATCTGCGGGGCGGGGTCGCCGCCGTCATCGCCGTCTGCCACGACGTGATCGTCTGCCTCGGCGCCTTGTCGCATCACCAACCGCGAGTTCTCGCTTCCGGTGCTGGCGGCGCTCCTGACGATCATCGGCTACTCGGTCAACGACACGATCGTCGCCTACGACCGGCTCCGCGAGAACCGCGGCAAGTTCGTCCCGAAGGGGCGCACCTTCGCGCAGCAGATGAACGACGCGGTCAACCAGACCCTGTCGCGGACCATCCTGACCTCGCTCACGACCTTCTTCTCGGCGGCCGTCCTGCTCTTCTTCGGCGGCCGGACGCTCGAGGACTTCGCGTTCGTCCTCTTCGTCGGGGTCATCACCGGGACGTATTCCACGACCTACGTGGCGGCGGCGCTGGTCGTCGACTGGACGAGCTACGTCGAGAGCCGACTGCGTCGCGGCAAGAAAGCGGTGGCGAAAGCCTGATCAGCGTGTCAAAATCGAGTGGTTAACCAATGGTTTTGGCGCCATGACCCAACTCCAGACGCTGATCGAGGAGATTCCGAAGTACCAGCCGGGCGCTGACCTCGACGTCCTGGCTCGCGCCTACCAGTTCTCCGCCGCCTCGCATCAGGGTCAGCAGCGCGCTTCCGGCGAGCCGTACCTCAGCCATCCGCTCGAGGTCGCCAACCTCCTCGTCGCCTTCAAGATGGACGTGACCACGGTGACGGCCGGCCTCCTCCACGACGTCCTGGAGGACACGACCGCGACCAAGCGCCGATCTCGAGCGCGAGTTCGGCGGCGAGATCGCCGAGCTCGTCGACGGCGTCACGAAGATCGGCAAGCTCGCCTTCTCGTCGCGCGAAGAGCGCCAGGCCGAGACCTTCCGGAAGATGCTGGTGGCGATGGCGCGCGACCTCCGCGTGCTCATGATCAAGCTCGCCGATCGTCTCCACAACATGCGCACCCTCGACTACCTGCCGGCCGACAGGTCCCGGAAGATCGCGCAGGAGACGCTCGACATCTACGCGCCCCTGGCCCATCGGCTCGGCATGGCCAAGGTGAAGGCGGAGCTCGAGGACCTCGCCCTCCGCAGCCTCAACCCGACCGACTACCTCGATCTGCAGAAACGCGTCGCCAAGCGCCGCCTCGAGCGCGAGGCGGACATCAACGCAGGTGATCGCAATATTACAAAGAAAGCTCTCGGAGGTCGGCATCGAATCCCAGATCCGCGGACGCCCCAAGCACTTCTACTCGATCTGGAAGAAGATGCACGACCAGGGCCGGGAGTTCGACGAGATCTACGACCTCACCGCTGTCCGCGTCATCATCGCTTCGGTGCGCGACTGCTACGGCGCTCTCGGCGTCATCCACTCCCTGTGGAAGCCCGTCCCGGGCCGGTTCAAGGACTTCATCGCGATGCCGAAGGTGAACATGTACCAGTCGCTCCACACGACGGTGATCGGGCCCAAGGGCGATCCGGTGGAGATCCAGATCCGCACGCGCGAGATGCACCGCATCGCCGAGGAAGGCATCGCGGCCCACTGGCTCTACAAGGAGCGTAAGGCGGGCAAGGACAAGCTCGACGAGTCGCTGGTGTGGCTGCGTCAGCTGATCGAGACGCAGCAGGATACGAAGGACCCGCGGGAATTCATGGACACGGTCCGGGTCGACCTCTTTCCGGACGAGGTGTACGTGTTCACGCCCAAGGGCGACGTGAAGTCGCTCCCCGAGGGGCGACGCCGCTCGACTTCGCCTACGCGGTTCACACGAAGGTCGGCGAGCACTGTGTCGGCGCGAAGGTGAACGCCAAGCTCGTCCCGCTGCGGTACACGCTGCGCCAGGGCGACATCGTCGAGATCGTGACCTCGCCCGGCCAGCATCCGAGCCGCGACTGGCTGAAGATCGTCAAGTCCACGCGCGCCCGCGCGAAGATCAACCAGTGGCTCAAGGTGGAGGAGCGCGTACGCTCGATCGAGCTCGGCCGCGAGCTGTTCGAGCGCGAGGCGCGGAAGTACCACCTGAACCCGGCGCCGCTGCTGGCCGGAGCGACGACCTCAAGAAGGTCGCGGCCGACTTTGGCTTCTCGGGATCCGACGACCTGCTGGCGGCGGTCGGCTACGGCAAGAGCTCGGTCCACCAGGTGCTGAACAAGCTGGCGCCCAACGCGCTCCTCGAGCCGCCGGAGCGGCCGAAGGCGACCCCGGCGCGGCCGGCGCCCACCGACGGCGTGCGGATCCGCGGCGTGGACGACCTGCTGGTGCGGTTCGCGCGCTGCTGCAATCCGCTGCCCGGCGATCCGATCGTCGGCTTCATCACCCGGGGGCGCGGGCTCACGGTGCACGCGCGCGACTGTCTCACCGTCGCCAAGAGCGTGCTCGATCGGGAGCGATTGATCGACGTCGAGTGGGACGTCGCCGAGCCCGGCAAGCGTCCGGTCCGGATCGCGGTCTACATCGGCCAGGACCGGCCGGGGCTCCTCTCGGAAATCACGGGCGCCATCTCGGCGCGCAACGGCAACATCACGAAGGCCGAGGTCACGGTGACCGACGATCGCCGCGGCATCAACAACTTCGTCATCGAGGTCGCCGACGTCCGGCAGCTGCAGGACATCATCGCCGCCATCCGCGAAGTCAGGGACGTCATCAACGTCGAGCGCGTCCGGGGTTGTAGTGCCCGCCGGCGGGCCGGTCCGCCGATCGTGACGCGCCGCCAGTTCGAATCGCTCGTCGAGAAGGCGCTGCGTCGGCTGCCCAGGCGGTTCAAGGACAAGATCGAGAACATCGCCGTGGTCGTCGAGGACTGGGCCGACGACGAGACGCTGGCCGACGTCGGCATCGAGCCGCCCGACACGCTGTACGGCCTGTACCGCGGCATCGACCTCACGCGCCGTGATTCCGGCTACGGCAACGTCCTGCCCGACACGATCACGATCTACCAGGGGCCGATCGAAGAGGACTGCGCGGACGAGGCCGAGATGGCGGAGCTGGTCCGCGACACGGTCGTCCACGAGCTCGGCCACTATTTCGGCCTCGACGACGAGACCATGGAGCATATCGAGGGCTCAGAGCCCTAGATGAGCCGGGGCCGGAGCCTCGTCGAGGCCCTGGCGGCGGTGGCCGCCCGCTACTCGCCCGATGACCAGAAGCAGAAATGCGGGCTGCTCGAGGACCTCGAGCGCTGCGCGATCCGCCACCCCGGAACGCTCCTCCGGTTCCACGAGGCCCTCTGCTTCCTGCAGGCGTATCCGGACGACGCGCGCGTCCTCGAGCTCGTCGACCGCGCGCTCGAGGGATTCGGGAGCCGGGTGGCGCGACTCGGGCTACGCCGCGCGGCGACTCCACGATTCCGGGATCGTCGGCACCGCGCTCGACTACCCGTTCGGCTACCCGATGGCCCGATGGCTCGCCGCGCGCTTCCCGCAGGACATCGAGATCGCCTGGAGCCGGTTCGACGACGAGGATCGCCTCGACGAGACGCTGTCGTTGCTCGCGACCCTCGGCGGAAGGGGACGCGTTCAGCGAGGGCGGCATGGGCTGGCGGCGATGGCTCCGGGTCGCGAAGGGCGGCCGCCGGCTGAGCGATCTCGCCGTGGTGCTCGAGCTGTTCGAGCGCACCGGGCTCCCCGAGGAGACGCGCGACTGGCTGTTCGAGAGCGTCGCGCTCCCGATTCTCTGGCGCCCGCGCGGCCCCGGCGCGTCCCGTACCCTCGCGCGGCTCCCGGGTCGGCGGGTATTCTTCCACCACGGAGGCCTGGACCGGAGCGCCGCAGCCCTCGTCGACGCGCTCAGGCGGCCGCCGCCGCTCGTCCGGGCGCCCCGCGACCGGGCCGAGGCGATGATCGCGGCGGCCCGCGTGGCGATGGCGACGCGCCAGCGCGAGCTCCACGCGTTCTCCCACCCGAACCCCGACGACGTGCTCGTCGTCGACGCCAGGCGGGGCTCACGCTGGTCTTCATCGGAATCGAGCCGGACTTTCGGCTCCCGCTCGAGGGCTACTACGGCTTTCTGGCTCTGAAGAACGGCGTGCCGGTGAGCTACGGCGGCGGGTGGGAACTGTTCGGCACGCTCGACTTCGCGGTCAACATCTTCGCGTCGTTCCGCCAGGGCGAATCCGCCTACCTCGCGACGCAGCTGCTGCGGGCGTACCGCCGGATCTTCAACATGCGGACCATCGTCATCGATCGCTATCAGCTCGGCCACGAGAGCGCCGAGCGCTGCGCTCGGGCTCGTTCTACTTCTATCACCGGCTCGGATTCCGCCCGCGCGATCCAGGCGTCATCCGCGTGCTGGCCGAGGAGGCGCGCGAAGATCGCCGCCGACTCGCGCTACCGCTCGCCGATCCCGGTGCTCAAGCGGCTGGCCGCCGACGAGGTCTTCCTGACGCTGCCGGGTGGGCTGGCCGCTCCCGAGAAGCGCTTGCGCGCAACGGACGTCTCGGCGCTCGTCGCCCGCCGGGTCGCGCGCGAGTTCGGCGGCGATCGGAGCCTGGCGACGCGCGCGTCGACGGCGCGGGTCGGTCGAATCCTCGGCGCCACGCGGCGCGCCGGGTGGGCCGGTGGCGAGCAGCGCTCGTTCGCTCGGATGTCGCTCGTCGCCGCGCTCATCCTGGACCTCGACGCCTGGTCCCCCACCGAGCGGCGCGCGCTCGTCGGGTCATGCGCGCGAAGGGCAGCGGCAGCGAGATGGGCTACGCTCGCCGGCTCGACGCGCACGCCCGGCTTCGCCGTAGCCTCGAAGCTCTTTCGCGCACCGGTCGCCGCCCGTAGAACGACGACTCGATCACCCGCCAGCTGTTCTACGTCGACCCGTAAGTTTTGGCTTGACAGGCTCTTTCAGTCGTCGTTAATGTTTCAGCAGATGCTGAAACAGGTGGAGTCAGAGAAACATGTTGAAATCCGCGGAGGTTCGAGGCAGGTGGGTCAGCGGCTGCGGGGCTTCTTCCTGCGGCAACGGGCTGGCAGGAACGCGCCGACTCCAGAATCGGCAGTCAGACCGCGGACTTGGTCTCGCGATTCCAGCTCGCCGGCCAGGAGCACACGGTCGTGGTTGAGGTCAGCTCGCTGGGCCAGCCCAGGCAGATTCGAGCGTCCGTCACGCGTCTCAACGAGATTCGCCGAGAGCTTCCCGGGGCCCATCCGGTCGCAGCGGCCGTCTACATCGGCCCGCAGAGCGCCCGGATCCTCAAGAGCAACGGTCTCGGGTTCGTCGACCTCTCCGGCAACTGCTACCTGGCCTTCGAGAACGTGCTGATCGAGAAAGAGGGCAAGCGCAACGTTCGCCCCTCCACCCGGCCTCTCCGCTCCCTGTTTGCGCCCCGCGCGACCCGTGTCGTCCGGGTGCTCCTGATCGAGCCTGCCCGGGCGTGGCGGCTCGAGGAGCTCGGGAAGGCCGCTGGGGTGAGTCCTCGGCCACTCGTACAACGTCGTCAAGCGGCTCGAGGAGCTCGCGTGGGCGGAGCGCGATGCGGACCAGCGCATCCGCCTGTCGAAGCCGGCCGACCTGCTCGAGGCGTGGTGCGAGTCGTACACGTACCGCGCGAACGGGATCACGTCGTACCTGGCGCCGGAGCGCGTGACGCGGAAGTTCATGGGGGAGATCGCCCGCGCCGCGTCCGGGAGCGGGGCGTCCCTACGCCTTCACGCTCAACGCGGGCGCGACGCTCCTGGTGCCGAGCCTCAGGCTGCCGACCGTCCACTGCTACCTCGAGGGCGATCCCACGCCGGTCGCGCAGGCCCTCGGCTTGCGCCCGGCGACGGAGGCCGGACGGCACGCTCCACATCCTCGAGCCGTACGACCCGGGCGTGCTGTACGGCGCGCTACGAGAGAAGGCGGGCTCAAGGTCGTGTGTCTGCCCCAGCTCTACGCCGACCTCGTCCACTACGAGCGCCGCGGACCGGAGCAGGCCGAGCATGTGCGGCGCGAAGCCATGAGCTACTGAGCGAACGCGGGAGGAGGTGATTTGGTGAAGAAGAAGGCGACGAAGAAGAAGAAGGGCAAGTAGGGTGAGCGGTCGCGAGATTCTCAGGGAAGGGGTGGAGACATTCAATGAAGAAGAAGGCCAAGAAGAAGAAGAAGAAGTAGCGAAGCCGTTTCTACGGTGGGGGTGGCAGCCTCCCACCAGACTTCATCCGGGAGGGGCTCGGCCCCCTCCCGGTTGTTATGTGCTTAAATGACCTTCGTGACCTTTCCGGCCTTGAGGCAACGGGTGCACACGCGCACACGCCGAGCCCTGCCGGCAACCATCGCCCGCATCGAGACGAGATTGGGAAGCCACCGCCGCTTCGTCAGATTGTGCGCGTGGCTGATCTTGTGCGCCGACAGAGGGACCCTTCCCGCACACATCGCAGCGCTGCGCCATGAACGCTCCCTGGACTCCGGTTTTCGTGAACTTGACCGACTGGAATCTATAGCACGCCGGCGTCCTTGAAGCAAACTGACACGCCGGGCGACCTCCAGACGGCCCTGCAGTTCGTCAAGGGCGTCGGGCCGCAGCGCGCTGCGTCAGCTCGAGCGCAAGGGACTCCGCACCGTCGAGGACGCGCTCTTCTTCGTTCCTCTGCGCCACGAGGACCGGACGAGGCTGACTCCCTTCAGCGCCCTGGTGCCGGGGCAGGCCGCGACGTGCTCCGGGGTCATCGTCGGCGTGAGCCCGCCGCCGCCCGGCCGCTTCCGGATGCCGTTCACCGTGATGCTGCGCGACACGAGCGGTTACGCCACCGCCAGCTGGTTCGGCTGGCGCTATCTGGCCCGCGTGCTCAAGCGCGGCCAGCGACTCGTCCTGCATGGGCGCGTCGGACGCTACAAGGGGCGCGATGGTCATCCAGCAACCGGACTACGAGATCGTCGAGACCGGCGAGGACGAGCGACTGCACACCGGCCGGCTCGTGCCGGTCTATTCGCTCACCGAGGGACTGCCCCAGCGCGCGCTCCGCTCGCTCATGTGGCGGCTCGTCGACACGTTCGGCGCCGAGGTGCGGGAGGTGCTGCCCGAGATCGTGCGCACGCGCCGTGGTCTCGTGGGGCTGGCGCGAGGCGGTGCGGGACGCACATTTCCGGAGACCGACGGTGCGCTGACGGCGGCGCGCCGCCGTCTCACGTTCGATGAAGGGTTGCTACTGCAGCTCGGGCTCGCCATCCTGCGCTCTCGCGTGGCCTGCGCGAGCGCGGCCTCTCGATGAATCCGCGCGGCGACCTCGTCGCCCGGCTCCGGGCGAGCCTGCCCTGGAAGCTCACGGGTGCCCAGGAGCGCGTGTGGAAGAGCTCCGGCGCGACATGGCGGCGCCGCATCCGATGCACCGCCTTCTCCAGGGTGACGTCGGATCGGGGAAGACGGTGGTGGCCGCGCTCGGGGTCCTGACCGCGATCGAGTCCGGCTACCAGGCGGCGGTGATGGCGCCGACGGAGATCCTGGCGGAGCAGCACTTCATGACCTTTCGCCAGCTCCTGGAGCCGCTCGGCGTGGAGCTGACGCTCCTGACCTCCTCGCTCAAGCCGCGGGAGCGGGCGGCCCGGCGCGCCGGGCTCGGCGGCGGGCAGCACCGCGTGCGTCGTGGGCACCCACGCGCTCGTCCAGGAGGGCGTCGAGTTCCGCCGGCTCGGCCTCGTGGTGGTCGACGAGCAGCACCGGTTCGGCGTCGAGCAGCGCGCGCGGCTCAGGGGCAAGGGCGAGCACCCCGATCTCCTGGTGATGACGGCGACGCCGATCCCGCGCACGCTCGCGCTCACCATCTACGGCGACCTCGACGTCTCGGTGCTCGACGAGCTGCCGCCCGGGCGCCGCCCCGTCGTCACGGTGGCGCGCACCGAGTCGAAGCGCCGGGAGATCTACAAGTTCCTCAAGGAACAGGTCGGGGCCGGCCGGCAGGTCTACGTCGTCTATCCGCTGGTCGAGAGTCCGAGGTGCTCGACCTCAAGGCCGCCACCGACATGGCGCGGTGCCTCGCCGACGAGGTCTTTCCGGACCTCACGATCGGGCTGCTGCACGGGCGCCTCGGCTTCGAGGAGAAGGACGCGATCATGCGCCGCTTCAAGGCGGGTGAGATCCACCTGCTCGTCTCCACCACGGTGATCGAGGTCGGCATCGACGTGCCCAACGCGTCCGTCATGCTGATCGAGCACGCCGAGCGCTTCGGACTCTCGCAGCTCCACCAGCTCCGCGGGCGCGTCGGCCGCGGCGAGTGGAAGTCGTACTGCATCCTGCTGACCGGCGGCCACCTCGGCGAGGACGCCCAGCGGCGGATCGACGCGATGACGGCGACGAACGACGGCTTCCGGATCGCCGAGGCCGATCTGGAGCTGCGCGGTCCGGGCGAGTTCTTCGGCACCCGCCAGTCCGGGATCCCCGAGTTCCGTGCCGCCGAGCTCCTGCGCGACACGGCGCTGCTCGAGGACGCGCGGCGCGAGGCCAACGGGATCGTCTCGCGCGATCCCGAGCTGGCCGATCCGCCCATCGGGCGCTGCGCTCCTGCTGCTCGCGCGGTGGCGGGGAAGCTTGCGCTCGCGACATCCGGCTAGCGTGTCGTCTCCTCGCGCTGACCCGAGCTCATGCGGATAATCGCCGGGGTGTTCAAGGGGCGGCGCCTGGTGACGCCGCGGGGCGCGACGACGCGTCCGACGGCCGATCAGGTGCGGATCGCCCTGATGGACACGCTCAGGCCGCGCCTGCCCGACGCGCGCGTGCTCGATCTGTTCGCGGGCTCGGGCAGCGTCGGCCTCGAGGCGCTCTCGCGCGGCGCCGCGCACGCCACCTTCGTCGAGCGCGACTCCGCGCGCGGTCGCGGCGCTCGCCGAGAACATCCGGACGCTCGAGCGTCGAGTCCCGCGCCGTCGTGGCGCGGCGACGTCGACGCGGCAGCTCGGGCGGCTGGCGACCGACGGCCGGCGATTCGAGATCGTCTTTCTCGACCCGCCGTACACGCTGGACCTCGCCGAGCAAGCGCTCGCCGCGCTCGGCCCGGGCGAGCTCGTCGCGGCGGACGGCGTCGTCGTCGCGCAGCACTTCACCAAGCGGCCGCCGGCCGCTGAATACGGCGTATTGCGAGCGTTCCGGACGCGGCGATTCGGGGAGACGACCTTGACTTTCTTTCGAGCCGGAGAGTAGCCTACCGCCGTGGCCAAGCGCGCGGTCTATCCTGGCATGTTCGATCCCGTGCACAACGGCCACGTGGACGTCATCCAGCGCAGCCTGCAGATCTTCGACGAGCTGATCGTCGCGGTGGTGGCGAATCCGGCGAAGCAGCCGCTGTTCTCGGTGAAGGAACGGCTCGAGATGATCGACGAGGCCACGTCCGAGCTCAGCAATTTCCGGATAGTGGCGTTCGACGGGCTCCTGATCGATCTGGTGGCGCGCGAGCGCGCCGACTGCATCGTGCGCGGCATCCGGGCGGTGTCGGACTTCGAGTACGAGTTTCAGATGGCGCTGATGAACCGGAAGCTCCGCAGCACCGTCGAGACCGTCTTCTTGATGCCGCACGAGAAGTACACGTACATCTCGTCGCGCCTGATCAAAGAAGTTGCCAGCTTCGGAACGTCGGTGGCCGGCGCTGAGTCCCGCCGATCGTCGAGAAGCGACTGGCCGAAAAGTACCCGCCCCGATAGCCCGGCGGCCGGCCGAGGCGCAGCAATGAAAGGAGCCACGCCGTGCTGGCCGATCGCCTGAAGACGCTTGCCCCATCGTCGACGCTGGCCGTCCAGGCCAAGGCGGCGCAGGAGCTGCGCCGCCGCGGCGTCGACGTGATCTCGTTCGGCGCGGGCGAGCCGGACTTCGACACGCCCGAGCGGATCAAGGACGCCGCGATCCAGGCGATGCGTCGGGGGCGAACGAAGTACACGGAGGTCGGCGGCGTTCCCGAGCTGCGGGCCGCGGTGTGCGGCAAGTTCAAGCGCGACAACGGGCTCGACTACGAGCCGGCCGACGTCCTGGTCTCGTGCGGCGCCAAGCACACGCTCTTCAACATGGTCGTCGCCCTCCTGAATCCGGGCGACGAGGTGCTCGTGCCGAGCCCGTACTGGGTGTCGTATCCGGAGCAGGCGCGGCTCGTCGGCGCGGTTCCCCTCGGCGTCCCGACGCAGGAGGCCACGGGGTTCGATCTCGATCCGGAGCGGCTCCGCGCCGCCGTCACGCCGCGGACGAAGGTGGTGATTCTCAACAGCCCGAACAATCCGACGGGCGCCGTGTTCTCGCCCGCCGCGCTCGCCGCGGTCGCCCGGCTCGCCGTCGAGCGGAACCTGTTCGTCGTGTCCGACGAGTGCTACGAGGCCCTGACCTTCGAGGGGCGGCACGTGTCGATCGCCGCGCTCGATCCGAGGTGAAGGCGCGCACGCTCGTCATCAACACGTGCTCGAAGGCGTACGCGATGACCGGCTGGCGGATCGGTTTCGCGGCCGGACCGCGCGAGCTCATCCGGGCCATGACCGACGTTCAGAGCCAGGTGACGTCGAACCCGTCGTCGATCGCGCAATGGGCCGCCGGTCGAGGCGCTCACCGGACCTCAGGACGAGGTCGCCAAGATGGCCGGCGAGTTCGACCGGCGGCGCCGGATCATCGTGCCCGGCCTCAACGCGCTCCCCGGCGTATCGTGTGTCGTGCCGAAGGGCGCGTTCTACGCTTTCGCGAACGTCTCGAAGCTGTTCGGCCGGCAGTGGAGGAGCGCCGACGGCCCGCGCACGCTCAAGGGGTCCGTCGACGTTACCGCGTTTCTTCTCGAGGAGGCGAAGGTGGCCGTCGTGCCCGGCCTCGACTTCGGCTCCGACGATCACGTGCGCCTGTCGTACGCGACCAGCGAAGCGCTCATCCGGGAGGGCCTGGCCCGCGTGGCCGCGCGCGCTCTCGCGTCTGGCGTGATCGGCGGTGGCGGCTTGACAGTCCGCGCGACGTTCTCTACTAAGGAGAGTCACCGATGAAGCTCGAAGGCTCCTACGAGGTACGGGCGCCCCGGCAGAAGGTCTGGAGCGCATTTCTCGATCCGGAAACCTCCGGAAGGCGATCCCCGGCTGCGAGAAGCTCGAGATGGTCGCCCCCGACGAATACAAAGGCGACGCTGAAGATCGGCGTGGCCGCGGTCAAGGGACCTTCGAGGGCAGAGGTGCGGCTTTCGGACAAGAAGCCGTCCGACTCCTATCGCCTGGCCGCCGAGGGAAGCGGAGGGCCCGGGTTCGTGCGGGCCGACACGCTGATCTCGCTGAGCGACATCGAGGGCGGCACGCGGGTCTCCTACAGCGCCGACGTGCAGGTCGGCGGCCTCATCGCCGGCGTGGGCCAACGGATGATCGGCGGCGTGTCGAAGATGATGGCCGATCAGTTCTTCAACCGGATGAGCGAGCAGCTGACGACCGCCTGACCCTCCGCCGGATGGCCTCTCGCTACCTCGAGCCGCGGCTGGAGCGCGCGTCACGGACGGAGATGACGCGGCTGCAGACCCGGCGCCTGCGCGCGCAGCTGGCGCACGCGGCGGCGCACAGCCCGTTCTACCGCCGCAAGCTCAAGGCGGCCGGCATCAAGCCGGCGGCCGTCCGCACGCTCGCCGATCTGGGGACGCTTCCGTTCACGACGAAGGACGAGCTGAAGGAGAACCAGGCCGCGCGCCCGCCGTGGGGCGACGTGCTCGCCGGTGCCGCTGGACGACGTGCTGCGCATCCACATGACCTCCGCCACGACCGGCCGGCCGCTCGCGTTCCTCGACACGCCCGACGACTGGTACGGCTTCTATCACTCCTATGCCCGCGCGCTCCACGCGTTCGGCGTGCGCCGATCGGACGTCGTCATGGCGGCCTTCTCGTACGGTCCGTGGATCGGCTACTGGTCCGGCTTCTACGCGGCGCAGGACCTCGGCTGCCTGGTCTTCCCGGTCGGCGGGCTCTCCACCGATCAGCGGATCGACGCGCTCCTCAACTATCCGATCACGGTGCTGGGCTGCACGCCGTCGTACGCGCTCTTCCCGGCCGAGGCCGCGGCCAGGAAGGGCATCGACCTCGCCAGGGACACGCAAGGTGCGCGTCACCTGGCACACCGGCGAGCCCGGCGCGTCCATTCCCGCCACCAGGGCGAAGATCGAGACCGCGTTCGGCGCGAAGGCCTACGACCTGCCCGGGCTCACCGAGGATCGCGCGCGTGGGGCTTCGAGGTGCGACGCGCGCTCCGGGCTGACCCACGTGAACGAGGACTACTGCTATCCCGAGATCCTCGACGAGCGTGGCGAGCCGGTGCGTCCCGGCGAGCGCGGCGAGCTGGTCTTCACGAGCCTCTATCGCGCGGCGATGCCGCTCATCCGGTACCGGACGCGCGACCTCGTCCAGGTCGCCGACCGGCGATGCCCGTGCGGGCGCACGCTCGCCGCGTTCGAGGGCGGCGTGCTGCGCGCGGCTCGACGACATGAAGAAGGTGCGCGGCGTCATCGTCTACCCGCGGCGCGTCGGAGGGAGCTGGTGAGGCCGCACGCCGACGTGGACGAGTTTCAGATCGTCTTCCGGCGTCGCGAGGGCCTCGACGACATCCTGATCCGCATCGATCCGTCGCCGGCGCTCTCGCTCGGCGAGCGCGACGAGGCTTCGCGCGAAGCTGGCCGACGATCTCCGGACCGGGCTCGGCATCCGCGTCACCGTCGAGGTCGGCGAGCCCGGGTCGCTCCAGCGGTGGGACCACAAGGCCCGGCGCGTCAAGGACGAGCGGACGGAGGTGCCGTTTTGAAAGCCGCGCTCTTCCGGGAGCACGGCGGCGCCAGAAGATCCTGTACGAGGACTATCGCGACCCGACGATCGGCCCCGGGGAGGCGCTGGTGCGCGTGAAGGCGTGCGCGCTCAACCAGGTCGACATGCTCCTGCTCGACGGCCGCTTTCCGCCGCCGAGGGGCTGCCGCACGTCAACGGCTGCGAGGTGACGGGAACCATCGAGGCGACCGGCGCCGGCGTCACGGGGCTCCGGCCGGGTCAGCGGGTGATCGTCTTTCCCGGCTTCTCGTGCGGGAGCTGCGAATACTGCGTGCGCGGCGAGCGGACGGTGTGGCGTCCGCTACGGGTACCTCGGCGCTCACCGGGACGGCGGCTACGCCGAGCTGGTAAAGGTGCCGGCGGCGAACGTCCTGACCCTTCCGAGGCGATCCCGTTCGAGTCGGGCGCCGCAGTGCCGCTGGCCATGCTCACCTCGTGGCACGCGCTCGTGGCGCAAGCCGAGGTCAGGCCGGGACAGACCGTGCTGGTCCAGGCGGCCGGCAGCGGTGTCGGGAGCGCGGCGATCCAGATCGCGCGTCTCTGCGGCGCCCGCGTCATCACGACCGTCGGCGCCGACGACAAGATCGAGTTCGCCCGGGCGCTGGGCGCCGAGCGTGTCGTGAACTACCGCACGCAGGACTTCATCGAGGAGACGCGGAAGTGGACGAACAAGCGCGGCGTCGACGTGGTCGTCGAGCACATCGGCGGTGAGACGTTCGAGCGGTCGGTGTACGCGCTCACCCGGCTCGGCAAGCTCGTCACGATCGGCTCCCACGACACCCACTGGGGGCGGCTCGACCTCCGCCACGTCTACTCGAAGAATCTCCGGATCCTCGGCACGAACCTCGGCTCGATCGTCGAGCTCGGGACCGTGCTCGACCACGTGGTGCAGGGTCGGCTTCGGCCGGTCGTCGACCGCGCGTTCGCGCTCAGGACGCGCGCGCCGCCGTGCAGTACGTGCTCGACCGCAAGAACAAGGGGAAGGTCCTCCTGGTCTCGTGACGCTCGGCGAGCTCCTCGGGCGCGCAGCGCTCCGCCGACCCGACGCCGAGGCTGTCGTCGACGGCCGGCGGCGGCTCACCTACGCCGAGCTGGACGGTCGCGCGACCGCCGCGGCGCTGGGGCTCGGCTGGCTCGGCGTCGCTCCGGGCGACCGCGTGCTGCTCGCGCTCCGCAACCACCTGGAGCACGTGGTGGCCTACTGGGCGCTCAGAAGCTCGGCGCGGTGGCCGTCCCCGTCAACTTCCGTCTCGCCGCCAACGAGCTCCGCTACCTCCTCGACGACTCGGGCGCGAAGGTCGCCCTGCACGAAGACTCCACCGCGGCGACGATGCTCGAAGCCACGAGCGGACCTCGGTGCGCCGCGTGTTCGTCGGCGACCCCGCCCCGGCGGGAACAATCGCATTCGCCGAG
>ERZ1370068.465-contig-10421_pt1 | contig 22668 bp, 37 predicted proteins | sample MGYA00561227_ERZ1370068 | MGnify/ENA primary metagenome ERZ1370068 (study PRJEB38410, sample SAMEA6850437) | metagenome | study: Metagenomic assessment of the ecological functions of the soil: analysis of the soil microbiota associated with the...
GATATTGCTGATTCAGTTACGTATTGCTCCACAGCGGCCAGCGTGCCAGCAGTCACTTTCTATCTCCACAGGGGGTAGCTCAATCGCGCGAAAATTTCCCAAAACGTGCCGCCCTCGAACGCGCGGCTCAGAAAAGCCGGATGATATTAACGTCTATCAGGAACTCATTTATGCCTACCTGGTATTGAAGCAGTACGGCAAGGCATTAGCGGCGTACGAGAAAGGCCTGGCGCTGGTTTTCCCCAATAGTGCAGTTCAAGATCGCCGATCAAGTATTCGGCCGTTCACGCCAGTGAGCTTTCATGGCCAAACAGGCCATGGATCGAGCAACGCTTAATCGGCTTATGGCCTGGTAGCGGGCGCCGCCAACGATCACTCTTCCACGCCGATATTGCCGAAAGTTAATTGTGTGCCGATTGTGATCAGCGCAGCACTGCTCCTTTAGCCGCGACCATTTCGGTCGCCATGGCAACCTCGTTGGTCGGTCACCGATGCAAATGCCAGAACCCAACATAGCCCTCACCTGCTAGCGCCGCGAAGGCGCTGAAAGCAAAAATACGAAGGTGGGGTGTTTGGCTGTAGAAAAGTGCAGGAGGGCACCCTCACATTCGACGATGACAACCAGCGGTTGCTTTTTTCGTAATGAGCAGCAAAAGGAAGTCTTTTTTATCCCTTATCGAGTGTAACGCAGGAGTTTGCGGATACTCAGGCGCGCAGACCTAAGACCGCCTCGATTCTCGGATCGGTGCCGCTGGTGTGCGTCCCCAATCGTTAAGCGATCAAGACGAAGAAATAGCTATCTGACCTTGCAGTTCCTATGATCGGGGTCACGCGTGAACGGTTTGAAGGCGAGTTTCCGAGGTTGAAGAACATGGATTATCAATCACGGTGATCATGGCCGCGCCTGCAGAAAGCGGGTCTTGATACGCCACGGTGAAATTCATCCGGCCGCTTCTTCCGCGTCGACTGTCAGGGTGACTCGACGGCAAGCCTGCAGTGGCTGTTGAAAATGAAGAACTCAGCGCCAGAGTTATCAGCCTGCCACGGCCCATCATGAAGCTCATGAAACCAGAAGTTATCGGCACTGGTCAGGTGCTCACTACTACTGTTATGAGCGAAACGAGAGCAACGTGGTTGAGGCTGAGGCTATTTCGGGTTCGCCGATGGCTGGGCAACCACGGGTTGAGGCGCGAGAGCAAGCGGTTCGAACCGCTGGTAACCAATGGCAAACCGTGAAAAAGACCAGTGTGATCAGTTACAACTTTCGCGTTGGTGATGCTCACCTGGAGCGAAGTTGCCCCAGGTCGCTCACTGATTCTGGATCGTCTGGACCGGTGAAACCGCAGACCAGCCCACACCTGGATCGGCAGGCCGAGAGTCGTCACCGGAGTCACCACCACCTCATGGCGTTGATTGAAAACGTTTTCCAGGGCTGAGAATAGATCCAGCTTTCATTCACCGGCGCAAAGTAAACGCGATCGGCAAAGTAGGACCAAGGCGAAAGAGTTTTGAAATCGTCGTCGAATTCTGGCTTGGCCACCACCTTGCTGCCCCTGAAGCAACAGTCACGATCGAAGGTTAAGCACTGGTTTGGAAGTGAAACGGTGCGGGGCACTGCGGAACCAGTAGCCCTTCCTGGCGCCTGTTAGGCGGAAGCGTTACCACTGTGGCGTCGGCTAAAAAGATAACCCGCCGACAAAGGGCAATACCACTCGAATCGTATCGGCTTTGCTTTCAATCCGTTGGATTGCGTGCGTCCCAAATTTTCGCCGCTGTCTCAGTAATCCAGGCCGGCGTGGTCACAAAGTTACGACTGGCGACGGGACGGTCGACTCAGTTGAGAACGTTCCGCGAAATTCTATGCTTCTGATTCGGTAACATCACTCTGCCAGCTTCGCCGCTGTCAGCCCGTTCTGCTGCCAAATTCTCGTTGGCCAGCGTTAAGACATTTCCACGCAAAAACGAGGCGACAAACTCGTTCAATGCCAGCCTGCGCGAAACCGCACGGGACGCTGAACAATAACAAAAGCGCAAAGATTACCTTATGCTTCCGCCAGCAAATGCGGCTAAGCGCTTTCTGTGCGATCGGAAACACCAATTACGCTGGTTGGATTAGAGCAACTGTGATTGGCCGGCTGGCGGAAAGGCTGGATTCCATAGTGATCGAAGCGGCCGCTAACGTGAAAAAAACCGCGAGCCGATCTTGATCAGGTCTTCAAAATATAACCACAATTGTGCTCAGCCGCCGCCAAATATGAAGCTGAATGGCCGTTTACAAACGAAGCTCGTCGCTGGCGCCACGAAACGCCTCGCGCGCTTCCAGTCCGGCCGCCGGCGTTTGACTCGCCTGACCGTTGTTCTCAACTACGGGCCATCTTCAAGAGAGGCAATGACCTGGACCGGCACGCGTTGGACTCGCGATCAACGCTTCGCTCTTACCGATCAGACAATGGCGGTAAAGGATTTTGATCAAGCAGCTGTGTTGCCGCCATACGCGTGTGCTTCGGCCGCTCCTATGGCAGAGTATGTTCCGGTCCGCCCAGCACAAACTGACGAAGATGGGTGCGATTGGTTTGCAACGGGGGTGCCGTTACGGCGCGACTCGCCAAAGAAGGAAGCAGTGCCGAAAACACGCGCGCGGTATCCCCAAAGCTTCCAGTCTGAAATTGATCCACCGCATCGCGTGAAGCTGCCGGTGTGTCTACGTGTCCGGCGCTGATCTACCGGCACCAGCACACCAACCATCGGGTGCAGAAAGCTTTTCGGCCGCCAAAACTTGCGGCTCCAGCCATGTTTTTCTCCGGATAGATAAAGCGACAACATCTGGTGTTGCCTCGTTGCCACACGACGCAGTCAGCGAAAACGTGTTTGTCTCCGGTCGCCTTGGTTGCAATATCTATCACGCCGCCGAGCGCCAGCGTCTGCCATACAAGGTGTGAGGCGCCACCAGGGCAGCACTCCATCCTGATTAATCGATTCCCGCGGTGCCCGATCCCAATAGACCCAACCGCCACCGAAGGATCCCGTTGAGCGGCACTCCATCAGCAAAAGCACCCAGCGGCCCGGCTGGCACCGTCTGCCACTCCGCGCAGACCACGCGGTGAGACTTTCCTGGGGCCGCTGGATTTGCGGTGCGACCTGCCGCGTGGCGAGAGCAGCTAACCGTGCCGGCAACTTGCCGCAAAGGCGTCATCAGAGCGTAACCGCTTGGCCCGTTGTTTGCAAATCGTTTGGCACCGAGTACCACTACGCTCGCGGCTGTTTCACTAAGGCGAGTCTCTGTGCGCGTGGCCGCCACCGTTACCTGTTCAGAGATCGAAGCGGGATCCAGAATGAAGTGCAGTTGGGATGTGTCTTCGGTAGCTGGATTGATCTTCCATGTGGACACCGGCAAACCCGTTGGCGGTTATGGTGAGTGTCCAGGATTTCTTTCGGCAGCGATTCGAGAAATGAAAATGCCCGCTGGAATCGGTGACAGTTTTTCGCGTGCCAGGTGGCGCGGAGATAGCAACTTCCGCATTGGCAACGGCGGCGAAGCCCGATCCACGACCACTCCATCAATGCTCGATGCTTGCGGCCTGATCGCTGCAGTGATCGAGGATTGATGAAGCTGTAACCACCGCAATGACCCACCGATCGATGGCTAGATACAAGAGCGTGCGGGGATGGACCATTGGTTGATTGATGGGCACCCTCGGACCTGTATCGAGATGAAACCAGCGGGGCAAGCCACCCTTCCCAACCTGAGAAGTTGTCAGATCCCCCGAGGATTCCGATCTGAAGGCCCTTCAAACAGGAGTTATCCTCAAGCTCACGCAGTTCATGGTTGAAGGGTGGCTTGCCCCGCTCCTGATGCACAGGACGAGCTGCTGGTTTCGGAAACTCAGGGCAAGCTCTCAAGGCCCCAATGAACTACTTTCCGCGATAGGTTACGCGCCAGATTTTGTTTGCGCCGTCGTCGGTGATCAGCATCGAGCCGTCGCCCAGGACCAGCAGTCCAACTGGTCGGCCCCAGACGTCCCGACTGTTCTCATCGAGCATCCACCCGGGTCAGGAAATCGTCGTAGCCACCCACCGGCTTACCATCTTTGAAATGAATGCGAATGATCTTATAGCCGGTTCGTTTGGTGCGATTCCATGAACCGTGCAGGGCCACAAAAACGTCCTCGATACTCTTTGGAAACATCTTGCCCTGATAAAACGCCAGGCCAAGAATTGCCGAATGCGCCTGGATCAAAAACATCGCCGGTAAGAGTTTTCTTAACCAGATCGGGATTGCTCGCCTTTATGGCGCGGATCTTCGATGCTGCCGGCATAGGCGTACGGCCAGCCGTAAAAGCCCCCTTCCTTAATCGAGGTAACGTAGTCTGGGGCGAGATCATCACCCGAGGCGATCGCGCTCCTGTTACCGCAGCCCACATCGTGCGAGTCCCGGGCAGCCACGCCAGGCCGATCGGATTACGAGTGCCGCTGACGTATGTGCGTTTGCCTGTACCGTCCGGATTGAATTCAGTGATCGTGGCGCGCATCGGATTCGCCTCGACGTCCACATTGGACTCAGAACCTACGGTCACATAGCATCTTCTGGCCATCGGGACTAAAAAGAATGTTTCGCGTCCAATGCTCGCGGTAGCCTTTTCCCGGCAAGTCGGCAATCTTTTCCGCCGGACCCTTCAGCCTTCATTTGTCCGGGTTTGTAGTGATAGCGCGTGACGGCATCGGTGTTGCCGATATAGACGTACTCGTGCCAGAACGCCGATACCGAACGGTTCATTTAATCCTTCCTGCGAAGGTTGAACGCTCATCGGCAACTCCATCATTGTTGGTATCGCGGGAGGACGATCACTTGTGCTTCCCATGGAGTCCGGCTACGAACACGTCGCGCATTCGGTGCCAGAGCCATCCAGCGGGGTCTGGTAAATCCGCCTTCCGCATAGGTGCTGATTTCAAACCCGGCGGCATGGTTAGCTGCGCGCCTGCGGGCCGGGCGATGACATTGGGCGCGTTGTTCACGTTGTCCTCGATTTTCGGTGGCGGCAGATCGGATGGCTTGATCTCGTGATGGGCCAACGACGCTGTAGTGGTCACCACCGCTGCCGGTGGAGTGCGCGTGCCCTGCGCGGCAGGCAATGGACGACCAAACAAAAGCACACAAGTGAAACCTGCCGCGAAACGCAAGAAGGCGCGCAAATGTTCGACAAACTTTAGGTTGTCGATCGATCTTAACCAGGTCGATCGAGTTCTACGGGAAACTCATCTGAAAATTATCGCAGCCACAAACGGAAGTTTGTCGGACACTATTCTCAAAAGGTAGTCTCATCGAGTTGCTCCACTGTTCGCTTCGAAGGATTTCTACTAACTGTATGGTCTGGGATTGTGCAGCAGCAAACATTACCTAATAATCGCTGATCAGAACGGCATCGCGCATCAGAATGCCACGGGTACAGGCAAAGTTGTTTGCCATCACGCGACCAGGCAAACCCGGTGAGCAGACTGTCTTTGAAATCGGTGATCTGCCTGGGCGCACTGCCGTCGAGGGGCTGGCTCCAAAGGTTGCTGAGATTGTTGGCGTTGACGCTGTAGATAATCGACTTTGCCGTCTGTTGAAAATTGCGCCACGGTAGACACTGTTCCGCTTGCTTGAACGCTGAAGGTGTGGTGAGCTGCGGCGTTCCGTCGGCCATAACGGCATCACCGCGATTTTTGTTGGGCGGAGCGAACGCATCCGCCGAGTCCGGAAATAAGTACGCCAACAACTTTGCCGTCTGAGAAATGCTCGAACCGTTCCCACATGGTCGGAAAGCCGCACCGGCGCGCCGCCGTCCATGGACACTTTCCACAGCGTTGGTTTGGCTCCTTCCAGAGCGGCGTAGATCACCCATTTGTTGTCCGGGAGAAATGGCTGGAAATGAATCGGCCAAACCGCTTGTTAGTTTCGTTGCGTTGCTTCCGTCAATATTTATTCGCCAGAGGTTTCTCACGCCATTGCGCACCGACGCGAAAACTATAAGAGCGACCATCGAGACGATACAACCGGGCTGACTGTTGAAACCGTTGTTCGCGGTCAGTTGCTTTTTCGATTCTTGCCGTCCGCGTCCATCAACCAGACGGTCAGCAATGCCTCCTTCGTTGAGACATAGACGATGACGTCCGTCCGGTGTCCAGGAGACGGGATTACCGGCCGCGGCGTAAAACCCCATACGCCGGTCGGCAACTGCACCGGCCAGCTTTGCGTCACCATTCCGAACCACCCAAACGTTAAACCAGTCCGTTCGGCCTCGAATCGTGCTGAATTTGGCGTTGTCACTGGCCACGCCAGGGCACGATAGGTGCTCAGATCATTGGTGATCCGGCGCTTCTGACCTTCCGGATAAGAAAAGAAACCAGATCTCGAGGCCGTGGCCACGCTATCGCCGGCAATTACCAACAGGCCGCTCATATCAGGCAGCCATTCGACTCGCGCAGTGAAGGGCCAGGCTTCCGGTGACAGCACCTGTTCCTTGCCACCATCTACCGTGGAAGCCAACGACACGGCTGGACCCTCCGACGGTAGCGACTGTTGCGGCGATCAGCTTGCCGTCCGGAGACCACGAGGGACCGGTAAAAGGGGAGAGAATTTTTCCGGCAGCTTGCGCACTGCCAGCTTCTGTTCACCTTTGCCGTCGACACTGGCAATCACCAGAGCACTTTCGCCCGGCTCGCCGTAGTTGCTGCGTACCAGTACGAAGCGTTTGCCGTCCGGTGAAAAGCTGATCGGCCCGTCGATTTTTTCCAGCACCTTTACCGGCGTGCCGCCCAGCACCGGAATTCTATAGAGCGTTCCTCAAATCAAGATTTGATTTGATTGCGTAATAGACCCCATTTCCGTCTCGTGAGAAGGTCAGTCCGAAGAAACCGACGACAGCAGGCGCTACAATCTGCTTGTCATTTGCCGTGCTCACCTGTCTGATCCATAGACTCCGCTTGCTGCGATCACTCAGCGCATAAACAATGTACTTACCGTCCGGCGAAATGATGGCGTCAATGGCATTGCCGGAATTGGTCAAACGGGTGAGCTTGACGTTCTGGAAATGTGCGACTGGCGCAGACCGAGTCAGCAGCCCTGTAGAGCGCAAAACTTCCAGCTGCTATGACCAGCCTGACTACAATCACAGCAATTGCTGTCCCTACCTTAGTGCCGTTTGACCTCCCACTGAGCGAGTTAGTAATGGCCGTAATTGCACTTCGTGTTTCTGTTGCCTGCGCCGCAGAACCAGTTGGTTGAGCAGGCTGGGCCAGCGTTGTTGCGTGCTCCATTCGTATCATTGTCAGACTTGATTGACTGGCCCAGCTTCGTCTGAAAATCCAGTTCCTGTTTCAGTGTTCTCAGGTCAATCAAAAGATCCTTGACCACCTGGTAGCGCTCTTCGCGATCCTTGCGCAGAGCTTTGGTGACGATGCGCACGAGTTCGGTGGGCGTTTCCGGCGCCGGGCGGGAAAGCGGCGGCGGATCGGCTTTCAGGATCGACGCCAGGATGTCGCTGGAAGTCTCACCCTCAAACGGCTTGCGGTGGGCCACCAACTCGTAGATCAGCGCGCCGAGACTGAAGATATCCGATCGTCCGTCGACGTCTTTGCCGCGCGCCTGTTCCGGTGACATGTAACCGGCCGTGCCCATCACCATGCCTGAACCGGTCCTGACCTGCCTGGTGGGGGCTTCCGCGAGCACGCTTTCTGGCGCTTGCTCGCTCAACTTGGCCAGTCCAAAGTCCAGCACCTTCACATAACCATCGGGCCTGAGCATGATGTTCTCAGGCTTGATGTCGCGATGAATGATTCCGGCTTTGTGCGCTGCAGAGAGGTGCGTCGGCGACCTGGATGGCGATGTGCAGCGACTCGCTGAGAACTCAGTCGCGAGTACGACAGACGCTGACGCAGCGTTTCGCCTTCGACGAACTCGGTGGCAATCAAGTGAGTAGTGCCGGCTTTGGCGATTTCGTAAATGGTGATGATATTCGGATGATTGAGGGCAGAAGCGGCGCTCGCTTCCTGCTCAAACCGGCGCAAACGATCCGCGTCCCTGGTGTAGGAAGCCGGCAGTAGTTTCAAGGCCACTCTCTCCGCCGCAGCCGCTTGTCTTGCGCCAGATAGACTTCGCCCATACCACCACGGCTGATGAAGGAAAGGATCTCGTACGCACCGATGTTTTGGCCCGGCTGCAACTCCGCGTTTTCGGTAACCAGCGATTCGGCTGCCGCCTGATAGGCGGGTCCGTCGATAAACTCACCAGTCTTTTCGTGCGAGGCAATCAGCGATTCGACTTCGCTGCGCAGATCATCGTCGCCGGAGCAGGCGCTGGACAAGAACGCGGCGCGCTCTTCCGGCCGGACTTGAATGGCCGAATTGAAGATCTCTTTCACTTGTTGCCAGCGCTCGGGTGTCATGGTTGTGATGCGCGCCTGTTAGTTTTTGCGAACGAGGTCGGTGTCTCAACTTGAGGTCATTCCCCGCCCAGCTACAGCTTGCGTTACCTCAACTCCATCAACCAGATGTTGCCGGTTGTCTCGGCATACTCGTAAACGATCTGAGTACCCAGCGGCGACCACGCCGGATAGCGAACGAAGGCGTTCAGTTTGTGTAACTCGTCAGTTGCTTCTGCGACCTAGTGCTGCGCGAAATCCAGTAGACATTCCAGACGCCGTCGCGCTGGCCCGCGAAAGCAATCTTTGTCTCCGTCGTGTGACCAACTGTGGGGCCAGCTCTTACCATGATCGAAGGTGAATTGCGTGGGTTGTCCGCCGGTACTGGGGATGACCATCAGATAAGCGTTCTCCCCGCGTTGCATTTCAAAGGCTATTAAATTTCCATCTAGCGACCAGCAGGGAAACCCATCAGTTGGTTGTCAAATGTAAGTTGCCTGCGTTCACCTCCCTTAACCGCAGCAATCCACACATTCGTAGCTCCATTTTGGCTAAAATTAAATACGACTTGCTGGCCATCGGGAGAAAGCTGAGCGTATTGTATTCCCTCACCAGATCCAACAAGGGCTCTTCTTTGCCCGTGGCCAACGAGATCGTCCACAGCATCAAGTGCTTGTTATCGCGGTCTGAAAGGAAGGCGAGTTTATCACCCTCGGGAAGCCAGCTGGCCTGACTATCCGTTGCCGGGTTGTTAGTGACTTGAGTTAAATTCCAGGCCATCCGCATCCGCAACCCAAATATCGGCGCTCGTTCCCGGACGCCACCGGTTAAGAGCAGCTTTCGCCCATCCGGGAAAAAGCGCGCGAGGTTATTTCGCTGGCTGGTATCACGCGAAAAAGCTGAAGGCGGACCGATCGGCTCGCCTGAGGCCGGCGACAACAGGACTGACGAGAGATTGCTGAGAGTTCTATCAATGCTGTAGATAAGCCGTTTTCCGTCAGTGGAGATCGCCGGACTCCTCAGAGTTGTCCCGGGTCCCTGTCTCAATATGGTTGTGGGCTCTCCGATTGGATCTCCGGACGAATTAATTTGAATTCTCGCAAGACCCCAATCAATTCCCCCAGGAAATAGACATGCCGCCGATCAGGTGAGTAAATCGGATTACTTCCGCTTTGCTATTTTCTTTGTATCACCGCTGTCTTCGACTGCCACAGACCAGACAGACGTGTAAAATGTAATCAGTATTTTCGAAAGCAATTCGCTTCCCGTCCGGTGACCAGGATGGAGAGTTGTGCCCGCCCGATGGATTCCCTGATTGACTGATTTGTTTTCGGCGCTCCGCCCTGAGACGGCACGATCCAGATGGTCGATGGTTGCAGAGCGTGCGCCGAAAAGATTTCTCCCGGAGCGCCTGACTGAAACGCGATCATAGAACCGTCAGAAGACCATGCCGGCCTGGCGCCGAACTCAGTTAGTTGTTTGGGAGTGCCACCGAGAGCGGACATCAGCCAAATGCCACCACGATTCTTTGCATAGTAGGCGATCCGCTGGCCGGTCTGGAGACCACGAAGGATGAAAGTTCTGCTGGCCGTCATTGGTGAGCTGCAATTCGGCGCCGCCCGGCCTGAGTTGTCTAATGTAGATCTCAAAGCTTCCATTCTGGTCAGAACTGTACGCCACCGATTTTCCGTCAGGCGATAGTGAGGGAAAACCATCGAGCCCTGATGAGAAAGTGATCTGGGTTGTCCGGAGAACCCCAGTCTCACTTGTCTCCGGTCGGCTGCGATTCAGAAACCTGTAAAGAGCGATGGCACCCACGATCGTCATCACTGCGAGCGTGATTGTTACGAGAATAGGCGCCGGTCTTGTGCCGTCTTATTTCCGCACTCAGCGAATGCGTGATTGTCGAGACCGCTGTTTTGATCTCAGTCGTCTGGGCGGGTGGTCTTGCCGTCGAGGTGAGTTGTGACTGACTGTCTGCGCCGGGCACCTCAACACTCTTCGCCGGGGGATGGAACGATCCAGCTTGGCCTGAAAGTTGACGTCTTCTTTCAAGCTTTTCAGATCGAGCAGTAGATCTTTAACGACCTGATAGCGCTCCTCTGGATCCTTGCGCAGGGCTTTGTTGGCGATGCGCACCAACTCGGCGGGGCGCTTCGGGCGCGTAATGCGAAAGCGGAGGTGGCTCGGTCTTTAAGATAGCGGCCAGAGTATCGCTGGGAGTATCGCCTTCGAATGGCTTGCGGTGCGCCACCATTTCGTAAATCACGACGCCGAGGCTAAAAATGTCCGATCGCGCATCAACCTCGCGGCCGCGCGCTTGTTCGGGTGACATATAGCCGGCCGTGCCGATCACAATGCCGGAGCCGGTGTGCACCTGTCTGGTTGGGGCTTCCGCAGCTACAGGGGCCGGCGCTTGTTCGTTGAGTTTTGCCAGGCCGAAGTCCAGCACCTTCACGTAACCATCCGGCCGCAGCATGATGTTCTCGGGCTTGATGTCGCGATGAATAATGCCGGCCTTGTGTGCGGCCGATAGAGCGTCCGCAATTTGAATGGCGACGTTCAGCGACTCAGTGAGATTTAACGATGAATGACCTCAGCCGCTGGCGCAGGGTTTCGCCTTCGACAAATTCCGTAGCGATCAAATGCGCCGAGCCTCGCCTGATGAACCTCATAGATGGTGATGATATTCGGATGATTCAAGGCCGAGGCGGCGCGCGCCTCCTGCTCAAAGCGGCGCAAGCGATCCATGTCCTTCGTGAATGAAGTCGGCAGAAGCTTGAGCGCCACCTTGCGGCTCAGCTCTTGTCATGGGCGAGATAGACTTCGCCCATCCCGCCGCGGCTGATGAAGGATAGGATTTCATAGGAGCCAACCGTCTGACCTGGTGTCAATTCTGACTCTGCAACCAGCGATTCCGCTGTCGCCTGATAGGCAGGCGCATCGATAAAGTCTCCTGACTTCTCGTGCGGAGCGATTAGCGCCTGTACTTCGCTGCGCAGGTCATCGTCGCCGGAACAGGCGTTGGATAAGAACGCGCTGCGCCCTCCGGAGGGCATTGAACGGCCGAATTGAATATTTCCTTAACTTGTTGCCAACGTTCGGGTGTCATTCTTAGTAGCTTAGACTCCGGTAGGCATGAACAAGAGTATCAAGCCCCGCGAGGTGTTCAGGGTCCAACCTTCAGCTTCTTATCACGAAAGACGCAAGCTAAGAGCTTGCACTCTGAAGACCTTGTAAGCGAGAGTGTGCGCCTTACTGAATAACGCGACAACTCGAAAGCGACTCCCTCACACATCTAGTGTCCTGTCTCTGAAGTTCACGCAATAATTCATCCGAGTATCTGAGCGACAAACCTGAGGTCCGAAGGACCGGCAGTTAATAGCCCCGTCCGTAAGGGCGGGGTAGTTACCACATTGATTGCTTAAGCGCCGCAGGTGCGAGCACTAGTTATTCCGGCCCTTCGGGCCTCGGGAAGCTACTGATAAATACCCCGCCCTCACGGACGGGGCTATTGACTGCCGGTCCTCCGGACCTAAAGCTGCCGCTCAACTGGCGTCGCCGAGTTTCTAACTGGCTCATTTGTTATGCGAACTTCAGAGACACCACACTAGCAGGCTGCTGAAAAACTCGGATTACTCCCGTTTAGAGGCGGGCGTTGCCCGCCGACCCAACGCGAGTTGGCAACGAACTCCTTTGAATACCGATCTTGAACCGGCGGGCAACGCCCGCCTCTAAACGGGAGTAATTCAAGTTTTTCGGCATCCTGCTAGGTCAAGTCAGCTTTCAGCACAACCGGTCGCAGGTCCAAGCGCCGGACGAATCCTCCCTCAATTAGCAGCGCACTCCCGTCGCGGCGGTGTTGGTTGGCGCCGGCGCTTTCTTCACATACTTGTCGTACCAGGCCAGATACCGCTCGTAGCGGTCGCGCACGTAGCTTGGCCGCGTGATGCCATGATTCTCGTTGGGATAAATCACCAGCTGGGTCTCGACTCCCAGGCTTCTCAGCGCCTGGTACATTTGCTGGCCACCCTGGACCGGCACGTTGAAATCACGCTCGCCTCCCAGAAACAGTGTCGGCGTCTTGATCCGATCGGCATGCAGAAACGGATAGGAGATCTTGACGTAGGTCTCCCAGGCTTTGGGGTTCCACGGCGGGCCGATTTCGTAGTCGTACTGGGTAATGTACTGATCGGTCCCGTAGAAGGCCACTGTGAACGCCGTTCCGGCGCCGCTGGTCGCACCCTTGAAGCGTCCGTCGCTGGCGATCATGTAGTCCGTGAGGATCCCTCCATAGCTCCAACCGCCGACTCCCAGCCGATCCGGATCGGCAACACCCATCCGGATCACATGATCGATGCCGGCCTGCAGGTCGTCGACTTCGTAATGTCCCCAGTCGGCAAAGATGGCGCGCGAGTACTTCTGGCCGCGGCCGGCACTACCGCGATAATTCACGTTCAGCACTGCGTAACCGTTAGCGGCAAAAAATTGGCGCTCTACGTTGAACGAATGTTGGTCCTGGCCGTTTGGACCACCGTGAATGCGCAGGAGCAGCGGCACCTTTGTTCCAGGCACGTGGCCGGTGGGCAAAGTCAACAAACCATGCACCTCGGTTCCGTCTTTGCTCTTGAAGCTGACTTCCTCGGTGGTCGCGATTTCCAACTCGGCCAGCAACGCATCGTTCTGATGTGAGTTGCCGGAGGGCGCCGCCCTCAACTGCGTACACCTCCCTGCTTTTGTATCGCCGCCAGAGAGTGCCGCCCCATGGTCGTTGCTCCAACTCCAACTCGAAAGAACCACCGGCGTGTTCAGCAGACGTTCCGGAGCGCCGCCGGCAAGGTTGACTCGAGCCGGATAGACTGATCTGTCATCGGTTACCAGAAAGCTGATCGATTTGCCATCGGCGGCGAAGCGCAGCCCGCCGACACCACGGTCGAGTTCCTCGACGGCTTTCACCCGACCCGGCGTGGCACTTCCGTCGGCAGCCACGATCGCCAAATGCTCCATGCTATAGGCGCCGTATTTTCTCTCGTCGCTTTCCAGGAACGCGATCCACTTTCCGTCAGGACTCCACTCCGGACGAGAACGTCCGCCGCGACTGCTCACGGGAGTCACCGCTTTTCGGTTGCTCCGGCCTTTGCGTCGGCGACAAAAACCTGCGTGGATGGATCACGATCCGGATCCTCGGAGTGATTGCTCGTGAAAGCGATGCGATTTCCGTCGGGCGACCAGGAAGGTGCAGCTTCGTCCCACTTGGCGCCGGTCAGGCGGTCCAACTTTTTCGTGGCCAGGTCGAATATGTAGATGTAACTGTGGCGGCCTGAGAGCAGATAACCCTGTCCGTCCTGCTTGAAGCGGTAACGATCGATGACGATTGGCTTAGGGGCTTTCGGTCTGGGAGCCGCGGCGGCGCCGGCGCCTTCCACCGCTGGCGATGGAGTTGGTTCAGCCTCAGGATCTGGATCGCCGATCACCAGAGCAAGCCGCTTTGAGTCTGGCGACCATTCATAGCTCTGCAGGCGACCCTTCAACTCAGTCAACTGCATCGCTTCGCCGCCGCTGCGATCCAGGAGCCACAGTTGGCTGCCTTTGGCCGTGCCGGGACGCGACGAGGTGAACGAAAGGTATTTGCCGTCAGGGCTCCAACGGGGCGCCGTTTCACCGTCCTGGCTCCAAGTCAATTGGCGATCGGTCTTCCCGTCGAAGCTGACCATCCAAATATGGGAAACACTCTTGTCTTCCTTGATGTCGATATTCGCGACTACATAAGCCACCCACTGACCATCAGGCGAAACCTGCGGGTCGCGCACTTCGCGCAAGCGGGCCAGGTCGTCAAGCTTGAACGGACGACGCGTTGATTGAGCGAGCACAGCGCTCAGGGCGGCAAGAATCAGTACCAAAGTTTGCAGTGCTCTTTTAGTTGACATAGTTGCCTTCACTCTCCAACCCGCGAAGCGGGTAGCAGCATAAAGCCTGGGGTGGAGCGGAGCGAAACCCCAGGACGATGACGGATAAGGAATTCAGCCCACGAAGTGGGCGGCAGCCCCTCTTTAACGAAAGGAACGAAGTTGCGCGACATGTGTTTGGCAAGGCTCTTTGCTCTTTCCGCTGTCGCCCGTTTCACGGGCTCGAAATTGATGTGTGGTTGAACCGGGGGTTTCGCTGCGCTACACCCCAGGGCTTTATGCTCTCGCCCGCTTCCGCGGGCTAACCAAAAGTTCCCTGGACTTATTCCAGTTTGCGGCGCAGCCAGGCGCGCGCCAGCTTCCAGTCACGTTCGACGGTCGCATGTCCGACGCCCAGGACTTCAGCGGTTTCTTCAATGGAAAGACCGCCAAAGAAACGCAGTTCCACCAACCGACCCTGTTGCGCGTCCATGGCAGTCAATTCGTCGAGGGCTTCGTTCAGCGCCAGCAAATCCACTTGTGGCTGTTCGACAAGACGTTCGGCACTGGTGACCGATAGTCTTTGCTGATCTGCGCCACCACGCTTAACGGCCTGGTGCTGCCGGGCGTGGTCTACCAGCACCCGGCGCATCAACTGGGCCGCAATGCCAAAGAACTGTGAGCGATTCTGCCATTTAGCGTTCTTCTGATCGATCAATTTCAGGTAAGCTTCGTTCACCAACGCAGTCGGCTGCAGGGTATGGCCCACCCGCTCGCGCCGCAAATAATTGGCAGCCAACCGCCGCAGTTCACCATAAACGAGGGGCATTAGCTGATCCAAAGCCGCCTGGTCACCATTGCTCCAGTCAACCAGCAACTTTGTTACGCCTTCGGGTCCCTGCATCGGTGGTCTCGCTCAGCGAAGTGTCCAACAAATCGGAAAAACATTCGAACACTTTCGCCTCCTCAAGTTTGTGAGGGGCAGATTCTACAACAAATATTTTTCAGGCGTGAGGGAATTTCCCGGAAGCCTGCGCGTTAACAAGTGTAGGGCAATAACGTGGTGAAGCAGTCCAGGGTAAAACCGCCACCGATAATCAAGGCAGCAGGTCGCTTCAGCCGCCGCCGCAGGAGATAAGGAGAGCTACCATGAAGAAACAAGCTTACACAATGGCCGGCGCGCTGGCGTTCACCATCCTATTCACAGTTTCAACAGCCCGGGCGCAGTCGGCAAACCAGTTGGTCGCGAACATCCCATTTGAGTTCAGCGCCGGCGGTCAGATGCTTCCTTCAGGCCAGTACGCAGTCAGCGTGACGAATCCCGCATCGGATCAGAGGGTACTGCATATTCGCCGGCTCGATGGCAGTAAGAGCACGATGTTGCAGGTGCATTCGATCAACGGTATTGCGAAGGACGGTGCCAGGTTGGTGTTCCATCGTTATGGTGAACGCTACTTCCTGGCACAGGCCTGGACGGCCGCAGAGAACATCGGAATGGAAGCCACCAGAAGTCGCGCTGAACGCGCTGCCGGCAACGAACTGGCGGGCAACACCCGGAAGGTCGAAACAGTGGCACTCACCGTGAAGAAGAACTGAGTCTCAGACCTAAAAAGTCTCAGCAAGCGGAAGTTGGGGAACTCCCTGCAAGCTGAAACAATGCAATGGCCCGCAACCGAGATGGTTGCGGGCCGTGCTTGTTTTAGAGGGGATCATGACGTTGCATTTGACCGGAATCGCTCGTACAATTCTCCATACTCAACGTTCCCTTTACCCACGGAGGGCAGCCAGCCATGAGTAATGAAATCGATTACCTGGATTTCGAAATCAGTGTTCGCAAAGACCGGAAACGACGAGTACATCGTCCGTGCTGAATCGGGCGACGGCGAGGCCGAGACTCGCTTCACCAGCCCTTTCAACGACGACAAGCGCGCCCTGATCGATGCCACGCTTACCAAGGTGGCCCTGCGTTCCTCAGCCAAGGTGCGCAGTTCCAGCGCCCCTGAAGTTAGAAAGATGAAAGAGGTGGGCGCCACTTTGTTTGAACATGCGATCACCGGTCCCGTGCGTGAGTTCTATTACAAATGCCAGGGGCAGGCGGATCAGCAGGGCAAGGGTGTCCGCTGGCGGCTGTCACTGGATCCGTCGCTGGGCAATCTACCCTGGGAGTTCTTGTACTTACAGGACGAGTTCCTGGCCTTGAATCCCCGCAGTCCGATTGTCCGCTTCATCAAAGGGCCGCGCGCGTGGCGCCCTTGAAAGCGGAACACCCGTTACGGGTGCTGGTCGTGATTGCCAGTCCAAGTGACGAAACACCACTCGACACGGCGGCTGAAAAACAGCGCATTCAAGCCGCGCTGCAGCCGCTGACCACGCAGGGGTTGGTCGACGTCACGATCATCGAAGGTCCCGACACCTGGGAACGCCTGATCAATACGCTACTGCCAAATCAAACACACATCCTGCACTTCATCGGTCACGGCGCCTTCGATGAAGACAACAGTGAAGGCGTACTGGTCATGGAAGACGCGGACGGCAAAGCTGTGCGCATTGACAGCGAACGGCTGCGGGTCCTGGTCAGGGTAAATCGCGTCTGCGATTAGTGGTGCTTAACTCTTGTCTGGGGACGGAGGGTGACGAGGCTCAGCCGTTTTCCAGCATGGCCGCCGGTCTGGTGCGCTCCGGCATTCCGGCCGTGATCGCCATGCAGTTTGAGATCAGCGACCGCGCCGCTCGCGAAATTGCTCAGACCTTCTATACTTCGATCGCCTTAAACCTGCCCGTCGATGCGGCGCTCACCGAAGCCCGCCGCAAAATCTTTTTGTCAGACCGCGATAGTCTGGAATGGGCCACTCCCATTCTTTTTATGCAGGTACCTGATGGACAACTATTCCAGTTTAACCTTGACGCTGCGAAAGTGAAGGAAACAGAGCCGCAGCCAAACATTCCAGGGCCAGCTAAATCCAAGCCCGCACCTCCCACGCCGCGAGCCAAACGCTCCTCGAAGGTCGACACCGCACCCCCAGGCAGGAAGAATCTTTTGACGCCAAAGCTGCGAGACGTTATCAGGAAGGCGAGGACGCGTTGATCGCTGGAAAATGGGCGGAAGCGGCCAGCGCATTCAGAGGAGCGCTGGTCTATGCACTCCAACTTCCGCGACGCGGCAAAGCAAGCTTTCGCTTTGCGAGAATCGGGATAAGGCCGCTACTCTTTACGTTGACGCTCAGCGACTCTGCGCCGATAAGAAATACTACCAGACGCTGCAAACGCTGACGAAGGTCTCCAGCCTGGATCCGGATCTGACCGATATCGACAACATCCGTGTGGTTGCTGAATGTGGCCAGAAATATCAGCGAGCCTTGGGCGAGCTGCAGCAGCATAATCAGGGAGGCCGCAGCGGAATTGCTGCGTGAGGTAATAAGATCCCAACCGGACTTCGAGGACGCAGCTCAGCGGCTTGAGAATCTAGCCCAGGGCGGAGACGGACTTTTTGGACTCAAGACCATCGCTCGGCGAAACACCAGTACCGGGGTGAGCTCTTCTCCACCACCGCCACCCGAGAGTGATCTGCAAGCGCGTTCTTATGAGATCAACGATCCGGATGGCCAGGCTCTGGCCGAAGAACTGCGGCAATACTTTCTGTCCATGGGACATGTGAGTCAGACAATTCAGCAGGCCGGGGGTTGGATTGTTCAGGGCAAGAAGGAAGGCTTTCGCAGTTGGGTGGGCATGGGCCAGGCCGCAACTGTGACCATCGAAAGAACGAATAGCGGCTTGAAGATATCGGTGGGTGGCGGCAAGTGGCTCGAGCAGGGCGCCGTCATTGCGGTTAGCATGTTGGTGCTCTGGCCGTTGCTGATAACGGGCGGCATCGGCATGGTGCAACAAAAGGAATTGATGGACACGCTCTGGCAGAGGGCCGAGAATTTTGTGGTAACACACGGTGGAAGGCGCATGAGCTGAGCGACCTGTCAAACCTTTCTTGTGCTATTTTCCTGGTCGCGGCGAAACTCCGACGGGTAATAGAATGACTCGCCCCGCCTGATGAAAGCCGCCAGCTTCAACCAGACTACCCGCTCCCTGTTCGATGTCATCGGGCATCTTGAGATTAAAAAGCGAAGCAATATCCGGCCGCGGTAGTAATCGAAGGCCGTGCGCAACGCGCTGCCCACTGAGTAAGCCGCGCGCACCGCCGCTCGGTAGGTGCCCAGCCCGACCAGTAAACTGAGTAATGCCGCCGCCACCAGCCACCTCAGCTGCAGCTTTGGCGCCCCGGCGGTTTGCATGCCCGCCTTTACGCCGACGCCCACAACCAGGAATTCGAGAGTCAGGAGATAACTGAGGAACGAAATGTTGAGCAGTCCGTTCATCGCTCCGAATCTGGTGGTTAGAGAATCAGAGTTTCTCCGGCTCGATCTCCCGCGCACAAACGGGGGCCAGAAAACTGCCGTATCCATGCTGTAGCGTTCAAAGGGATACTCTTCGGCGACGGCAGAGTATTGGCTAAGGCATTTGCACCAACTCGATCTACGGCTACGGGCAACTCGCGCTCACTCGAGATCTGTTCCAGTTTTCGTGCAGCGTTTGGATCTCTGCTTTCAATTGACCGATTAGCTCCGACGCCTCCGACTCCCGAAACCGGCACGCCGCGCTCAGCACCATCCACAGAGACGAGCCTGATGCCCTGAGTAGCGAGAAAAGGTATTCGCGACGTTTCGCCTCCAGGGAACCATAACGCTCGCGGCTGCGTTTCTGATTTCGCTTTAGCCAGGGCCGAAACAGCCAGCGCCCGAGCGGCGATCGTGCGCCCTGATGCAGTCGCAGGATTGCTCCCGCCAGAGAGGACAACACAATGCCGATGATTACGGGCAGGAGGACGAGGAGCAAAACGCTGGCATTGAGCATCTGCAGAACGAGATCTTACTGGACTCTTCGCCGGTCCTACTTCGATATTGAAAACCCCCGGCGCAGGCCGACCCAAGACCGGTCCGATGAGAAACGGTTGCACCAGCACTACGGCGACCGAGGGCAGGAAGTACCAGTAAAGGAACGATGCGTTTAGGGTTCTTCAGCCAGTCTTTGACCAGACCACCAGCTTCGTTGAATATGCTTGTCGAGATGCCGAACATCTTTCAGTTTTAGTCAGCCTGTAGGACGGATCACTTCTTCGACGAGGACAAAAGAATCGATCCGTAATCCTTGAGGTTCACGTATTTGCCGCCAAGATCGGACAGCTTTGCCGCTGGGACCGAGGCGCCGCCGCGGCTCACGTTCGCAACGATAATACCCACAGGTAGTCCGCCGTGGGTGACAATCAACACGCCACTGACGCTTTTTCTGGCCAGGGCCTCCGCTGCCCCTGGTCTCCATGCTGTCCTGTTCGACCGCGAGCGAGACCCTGCAAGCCGTCCCAGGCGCCGAGCCTGATTTCAGCGGCGCCGGCTTTCTTGCACCAGCCTTCTGTACAGATCGTTGAAGCGCGTCAAGCCCCACAATTCATCGTCCATTTGCACAACCAGATGCCACCACGACTGGCCACCCTGAGATCGCAGCGCCGCAATAGCTTGTCCGATAGTCGCGTCACCTCTTACCGCGAGGAAGCTGTTTTTCGCGTCCTTGAGTGTTTCATCAGAGATGGGCATCTATTATTCCTTTGGCGAGCACCGAGTCGAAGATCCAGCTGGCAGGTTGCGATCTGGAGATATCTGTTGAGTTCGAACCGCAGTTTCCCAGGAGCGCCAAATTAGCGCCTTCGCCGCAGATTGTAAAGAAGATCTGATTATAAGGGAAGATCTGATTCCTGACGACCCGCTCGTCGGTCCCTGAAACCATACGCCGCCGAGTCAATCGTCGCTGCCTTGCGGCTTGCCGCTGTCCAGTGCGGTAAGGCTCCGCCTTACCGATGGGTGGCCCCGAGGATTTCGGAGGCTACGCCTCCTGGACCAGGAGGCGCAGCCTCCCTGATAACCATGATTGGTCGACGGTAAGGCAGAGCCTTACCGCACTGCTGGAAGCGGCAAAGCCGCAAGTGTCGCAACCGATCATTGTCATTACTTTGAAAAACTATTTTGGACAGGTATGGTGAAACGAGAATTGCGTAGTCTTTTCCTGGTAGCTTAGACTTCAGTCTACGTTCGTTCAATCTCTCGGACTCGGTGCTTGATAGAGCACAACCAGAAACCCCGCCCGCAAATCTGCGCACTGAAGCGATCGCCGGCCTCACGACGTTCTTCACGATGGCCTACATCGTGGTCGTCAACGCCGTCTATTCTTTCAACCACAGGAACGGGAATGAGTTTCAGCGGTGTGCTGACGGCGACGGTGCTGGTCTGTTTCTCGATGACCCTGCTGATGGGACTCTACGCCAGGCTGCCGTTTGCGGTCGCCCCGGGGATGGGCATCAACGCCTTCTTCACCTACGGAATCGTCTTAGGGATGGGAGTGCCCTGGCCCACCGCGCTGGGAATCATTTTCTGGGCGGGAGTTTTGTTTCTGCTGGTTTCCGTGACCCGAGTTCGTGAGTCGATCGCCAGGGCGATCCCCAAAGAACTGCGGATCGGCGCCACCGTCGGTATCGGGATCTTTCTCACCTTCATCGGCCTGAAAACGCAGGCTTCGTCGCGGCCAGTCCGGTGACTCTGGTTACCCACGGTGCGCTTGGCAAGCCCGCTTTGCTGACGCTGGTGGGTCTGGTGATTGCGATCGTTCTCCGGTGGATGAAGAGTCCGCTTCGCATTTCTCGCGGCCATAGCCGTGGTCACGTTTATCGCCTGGGTGCTTGGACTAGTGGTCGCCCGCCCAATCCCGTCAGCATGCCGGACTTCCGCAGCGTCTTTTTCAAACTCGATATCCTCGGCGCCCTGAAGCTGGCACTCTTGCCGGCGATCATCACGATTCTGTTTACTGATCTGTTCGATTCGATCTCGACTCTCATCGCTGTCTCTCAGGCGGCAAACTTACTTGACGAGCATGGCAACCCGCGCAATCTGCGAGAGGGACTGGTCGTTGATTCGTTGGCTACGCTGGGCGCTGGGTTGGCTGGCTCCTCATCCGGCACTGCTTACATTGAAAGTGTTGCCGGCATCGAAACGGGTGGTCGCACGGGGCTGACGTCGGTGTTTACCGCGCTCTGCTTTCTGCCCTGTCTCTTCCTGGCGCCGCTGGCGGAATGGTACCGACGTTTGCCACGGCGTCAGGTACTGATTCTGGTTGGTGCCTCGATGTTTGGCAGCGTGGGCCAGGTGTCATTTTCCAAAATCGAAGAAGGCCTGCCGGCGTTTCTGACGATGCGTTCTGATCCCGCCTCACCTTCCTCGATCACGCAGGGGATCTCTCTGGGGCTTCATCTCGCACGTTGGACTTTACCTGATGGTGTGGCGCGACGGTAAGCGAAATTCATCCGGTGATGTACGTGCTGGCGCTGGTGTCGGTGGGATTGCTGTTGCTGGAGCATGCCAGGGTTTCGTGACTAGCGTAATGCGTTGTAGGTAGCGCCACGCCAGAGAGTTCGTCAATCTTCGTAAACCGAGCCGCGTTCACGCGGCTTTCCCGAGGGTTACCAGGCCAGCCCTTCCGGCAGGCTGCTGAAAAACTCGGATTACTCCCGTTTAGAGGCGGGCGTTGCCCGCCGACCCAACGCGAGTTGGCAACGAACTCCTTTGAAAACCGATCTTGAACCGGCGGGCAACGCCGCCTCATACAAACGAATCACTAGTTTTTCAGCAGCCTTCCAGGAAGTTGGTAAAGCGGAGCAGAGTCGTCAAGGGCGCTTTAGCATCCTTCTCGTCATCGCTTCAGCAATGCTAAAGCGGCCCTCTGAAGCCCGTTAAAACGGGCTGATAGTGGAAGGCGGCAATCTACCCATCCCTAAAACGGCTGGGCTAGTAACCCTTCGGAGAGCCGTCTGAAGACGGCTAAGACCAGAAGGTGCGATCGGGATTGTGCTATTCTCGCTTCCGTTACCAGCAGACGGGCAGTTTGTCGCGACACGACGCGAATGAGCGTACAAACGGACAATCGCTTCGTCGGCAAATCGATTCCTCGCAGGGAAGGCCGCAAAGAAAGTTACCGGTCAGGCGCTGTATGTGGATGACCTGACTTTCCCGGATCTGCTGCGCCGGCGTCACTGTCCGCAGTCCGACGGCGCGCGGCCGGCAATACAAGAACATCAGATTCGAAGGCGATATTCCCTGGTCCGGAATTCACGATCGTCACCGCCCAGGACATTCCCCGGCGCAAACTACGTTGCCCTGCTGCTGAATGATCAGCCTTACCTTGCTGACGACGTTGATCAATCACCCGGAAGAACCAGTCGTACTCTTGGCTCACCCCGGACAAGCATCTGCTTGAAGAGGCGCGCCGCAACGTGGTGCTGGAAGATTGATGAT
>ERZ1370068.5537-contig-456_pt1 | contig 22666 bp, 22 predicted proteins | sample MGYA00561227_ERZ1370068 | MGnify/ENA primary metagenome ERZ1370068 (study PRJEB38410, sample SAMEA6850437) | metagenome | study: Metagenomic assessment of the ecological functions of the soil: analysis of the soil microbiota associated with the...
AAGGTTACGTATTGCTACCGCACTCGTCATGCCCGCGCTCTAGCAGGCGCTGGCCGTGCGCTTCGCGACGCACGCTGGCGCTCGGCCTGAGCTTTCTGGCGATCGTGCTGTTCCTGACCGCGGTGCGACGTACTGATCGCGTGTCGACGAGCGCTTCACGATCCCGGCGCTGCCGTCTGGTGGGACTGTTCGCGGCGCGCACGGCTCGCGCTTGCTGTGGCGCGCGCCAGCGGCTTGCGGTCGGTTATGCCGGATAGTCCGTGCTAGCATTCGGCCGCCGCCGAGAATGACGAGCCTGGACCTGGAAACAGCGCTGATCTCGCCATACGGCGGCTCACTGGTGGACCTGCTGGTCCCCGGCGACGAGCACGCCGACGTGGCCGCGTACGCGAGCGGCCTGCCCAGCCTGCAGATGAAGCGATCGCGCGGTGTGCGATCTCCGAACTGCTCGCCACCGGGCGCGTTTTCGCCGCTCGATCGCTTCGGTGGTCTGGCTCGACCACGCGCGCGTGTCGACGAGATGCGCTCTGCAGTCGAGGCGCGCTGTTCCCGATCCGGCGCGACGCTGCCGATCGAAGCCCGATGCCGACGTCCCACCTGGACGCCGACATTGCCCTGCGCTCGCCCAAGAACGAGCTGCTCGCGGTCCTGACCGTCGAAGAGATCTACGGCTGGGACGCCGACGAGGTCGCCGAGCAAGGTGGTTCGGTACGCGCGACCTGCGCCACCCGCTGGTGGTCGAGATGCGGCGCTGGGGCGGCGCTCGACGTCTCGGGCCGACTGCGCGTGCTGCAGACTGCCGCCGCGCTACGACTTCCGCGAGCTGCGGCTCGACGCCGGCCAGGTGCGCGCGCGCCTGGCGCGCGCTGGTCACGCCAACGTGGTCGCCTTCCAGACGCGCAACCCGCTGCACCGCGTCCACGAGGAACTGACCAAGCGCGCGATCGACGGCCGTCGACGGCACGCTGCTGCTGCACCCGAGCGTCGGCATGACCAAGCCGGGCGACGTCGACCACTACACCCGCGTGCGCGACGTACCGCGCGCTGGCCGAGCACTACTACGACCACGATCGGATCGTGCTCGCGCTGCTGCCGCTGGCCATGCGCATGGCCGGCCCGCGCGAGGCGCTCTGGCACGCGCTCATCCGCCGCAACCACGGCGCCAACCACTTCATCGTCGGGCCGCGACCATGCCAGTCCAGGCAAGGACTCGACGGGCACAGCCGTTCTACGGGCCCGTACGACGCGCAAGCGCTGGTCGCGCAGCACGCAGGCCGAGCTCGGCGTGCGCGATGGTGCCGTTCCAGGAGCTGCTGTACCTGCCCGACGAGGACCGCTACGAGGAGGCCGACCGCATCCCGACCGGCGCGCGCACCGCCAGCGATCTCGGGCACGCAGGTGCGCGACGAGTACCTGAGCCGCGGTCGAGCCGCTGCCCGCCGTGGTTCACGCCGCCGCGAGACGGCCGACGATCCTGGCCGAGACGTACCCGCCGCGCCATCGCGCAGGGCGTGTGCATCTGGTTCACCGGGCTCAGCGGCGCGGGCAAGTCGACCACCGCCGAGGTGCTGACCGAGCTGCTGCTCGAGCGCGGCCGCCAGGTCACCCTGCTCGACGGCGACGTCGTGCGCACGCACCTGTCGAAGGGGCTCGGCTTCAGCCAGCGAGGACCGCGACACGAACATTCGGCGCATCGGCTTCGTCGCCGCCGAGATCGTGCGCCACGGCGGTGGCATTGCCGTGTGCGCGGCGATCAGTCCGTACCGCGCGACGCGCAACGAGGTGCGCCAGATGGTCGGCGCCGAGCACTTCGTCGAGGTGTTCGTGAATACGCCGCTCGCCGAGTGCGAACGACGCGACGCCAAGGGCATGTACGCCAGCGCGCGGCGCGGCGAGATCACCGGGCTGACCGGCATCGACGATCCGTACGAGGTGCCCGAGCACGCCGAGCTGGTGCTCGATACGCTGCGCGCCGCGGCCGCGGACAACGCCCAGCGCATCATCGAGCATCTGCAAGCTGCAGAGTTCGTCATGGGTCGTGCCGCGACAACGTAGGGTCCGCAACGTGCTCGAGTTCGGCGCCAACCGGGTCTTGAGCACCATGGGCTACGAATTGCGCGACCGCGTCCTGGCCGAACGGCCCGAAGGCTTCCGGCTATCTCGAAGCTGCCCAGCGACTGGGTATGGATGTCAACGACTACGAGGAGCAACACCCGGCTGGCGCCTGCCGCAGCCAACCCTCGACGAGATCGTCTTCCCGTACCTCGGCCTGGAATGCAATCGTGTGCGAGATTGGCCCGGCACCGCCGATGGTCGCGCCACATCGTCGAGCGCGTGCCATACGGCGAGCTGCACCTGGTCGACGCCTCGCCGTGGATGGTGCGCTTCCTGCGCAGCTACTTTCGCCAGTTGCCCAACGTCCAGGCGCACCTGAACGACGGCCAATCGCTGCCGTTCGAGCGCAACGGCTGGATGGACCTGATCTTTTCGGCCAACACGCTGGTCGAATTGAAGCTGGGCGTCGATCGCATCTCTACGCCCAGCACTTCGCGCGCGTCTTGAAGCCCGGCGGCTACGTCGTGGTCGACTACGTCGATCCGACCACCGACGAAGGCTGGCAGCACCTGCAGACCCAGGGCGCGGAGATGGCGCACGTGTACACGTTCCACGCGCCCGAGGTCATCGACCGCGTCTTCGCATCGGCCGGGCGTGCCGATCGAGCGCCGCCACCAGGTCGGCAAGAGCACCTTTGTGATCGCGCGCCGTGTCTGAAATCACGTTCTTCATGATCGTGACCCCGCGCGACGCGGTCATCGCCGACTACGCCGTGCACAGCTACCACAAGCTGCGCGGACTGGACTTCACGCTGCTGGTCTATTCGAACTACCTCGCTGCCCGAACAAAAGGCGTACTACTTCCCGCGCTGGGAACGCCTGCCGTTCGTCCAGGTCGCGCAGCAACAACCACCACGACGCGGACCTGCGCGGCATCAACGAGCGCATTCAAGCCGATTCCCTGGAGGGTCCGTTCGAATACTGCGACCCACTGTGGGACCGCGAGCTGCGCAAGATCACGACGCCCTACGTCGCCACGGTCGACGCGGACTTCGAGATTTTCTCCGGACGCTTCTGTGAACGGCATCATGGCCCAACTGCAGCGCCCAGCCTGACCTGGTCGGCTTCTCGACCGACTACTCGGCGACCGAGGTCGTCCACGAGCCGTACAGTGGCAACACGATCATCCTCAACGAGCGCAACCACACCTGGTTCTGCGTCTACAAGCAGGCTGCCGTTCGAGCGCTCGCAGGTCAGCCAGGCCTTCCATCGCGAGATCCTGCCGAACGCCGAGGTCGAGCGGAACTGCTGGGACAGCTGCGCCTACTTTCCAGAAGTCGCTGCGCGACCAGGGCTTGCGCTTCGAGTACCTGCACGGCCGCTTTCGGCGTGACTTCATCCACTACGGCGCGTTTTCCAAGAACACGTCGGTGACTCGCGAAACGGTCGGCCTGTTCCGCATTTTTGCCCGCGCAGAGAACACCCTGCCCGCTCGCGCTTGCCGGGCCGCGTGCGTCGTTTGCGCCTGAGGCTGCTGCCAAAGCTGGAAAACAACCGCTATCAGTACGTGCGCGAGGCGCCGATTCGCTGGTGAACGAGTTCGCCATCCGCGTCGAGCACCTGGGCAAGCGCTACTCAACTGGGCGAACGCGAGGCGCTACCGCGCCTTGCGCGACAGCCTCGACTCAGCTTCGGCCACCGCCCTGTTCCGCAAGCGCGACGCGAAGAGCCGTGACACGATCTGGGCGCTGCGCGACATCAATCTCGAAGTCCAGCCTGGCGAAGTGCTCGGGGTGATCGGACACAACGGCGCGGGCAAGAGCACACTGCTCAAGATCCTGTCGCGGATCACCGAGCCGAGCGGAGGGCCGCGCCGAGGTCAACGGTCGCGTCGGCAGCCTGCTCGAAGTGGGCACGGGCTTTCACCCGAGCTGACCGGCCGCGAGAACATCTTCCTCGAACGGGGCGATCCTGGGCATGAAGCGCACCGAGATCGCCCGTCGCTTCGACGAGATGGTCGCGTTTGCCGAGGTCGAGCGCTTCATCGACACACCGGGTCAAGCGCTACTCGAGCGGGATGTACCTGCGCCTGGTCGTTCGCCGTCGCCGCCCACCTCGAGCCCGAGATCCTGCTGGTCGACGAAGTGCTGGCCGCGGGCGACGCCGCGTTTCAGAAAAGTGCCTGGGGCGCATGGGCGACGTCGCGCGCGAGGGCCGCACCGGTCTTTTCGTGAGCCACAACCTGCCCAGCATCGAGAAGCTGTGCGGTCGGGTCATCGTCATCGACGGCGGAAGCGATCACGATGGAAGGCGACGCGGTGACGTGCATCGCCAGCTACCTGAGCACGCGCACTGCTCCGCGTTCGGGCATCGATCTCGCGGCGGTGCCGCGCCTCGATCCGCGCCTGACGACCGGCGTTCACCAGCCTTGACCTGCGCGCGGGCGACGGCACGCCGGTTTCGACGGTGGGCTGCGGCGAGGCGCTCGAGTTCGTCCTGTCGTACGAGGCGCCCCGTGGAGATCGCGAACCCGAGCTTCGGACTGATCGTTTCGAGCGGGCTGGGCACGCCGCTGTTCTTCCTGCAGACGCGTGCCCAGCTGGGTCTGTGGGACAAGGCGGCGCAGCGTGGTCAGGTCGTGTGTCGCCTGGACAGCGTGCCGCTGGTGCCCGGTGAGTACCTGCTGACGGTGGGCTGTCTGAGCGGCGAAAAACAGCTCGATCTGCTGGAACACGTGGCGAGCTTCAACGTCGAGCGCCGCGCGATTTTCTTCAACAGTGGCTATCTGCCGCACCAGTTGAACGGGCCGGGCAGCTGATCCCGGGCGAGTGGGACCTCACCGCGGCGCAGCCACGGTCGCACGCTGGAGATCGCTCGATGACGACGCTCGAGCAACCGATCTTTGTGGTCGGCTGCCCGCGTTCGGGCACGACGCTGGTGCAGTGCATCCTGAGCGCCAGCTCGCACGCGCTTCTCGTTGCCCGAGACGCACTTTTCTCGGACGTCCTGCCCGCGCTCGGAGGCGATCCCGGCGAGGCTCCTGGACGCCGCCGACCTGGTCACCGCGCGCGCGGCGCTCGAGTCCGAGGCCAACCTGACGCTGCCGGACGACGTCTATCGAGAGTCGCATCGCACTGGACCTGTTCGTCGCCATCGTCGATCACTATCCGACCCCTGCCGCCGACTCTGCGCGCGATCGAAAAGACGCCGCGCCACGTGTTGCAAGCTACCGACCATCGCCGCGTCGTTTCCCACTGCTCCGCTTCGTGAATGTGGTGCGCCATCCGGATCGACGTGGCCAGCTCGCTCATGGGGCGTGCCGCTTCGAGACGTCGCGCTCGGTGCTGTCGTACGCCTCGCGCTGGACCGAATCGGTGCTCGCCGCGCGAGCGTTCGACGGGCTGGCTGCTGACGGTGGTGTACGAAGCGCTCGTGCGCGCACCCGAGGCCACCACGCGCGAGCTGTGCGAATTTGTCGACCTGCCGTACGAGCCGGGCGATGCTCGAGGAGTTCGGCCGCGAAGCGCAGCGCAACATCGGTCGCGGCGAGACGTGGAAGGACGACATCGGCAGGGGCGTGCTGCTCAATCGTTCGGGGTCTGGCGCGAGCGCATGACCCCGGCCAGGCTTGGTTGGTGGCGCAGGCGACGCGCTGGCCTGCGTGCTGACTTCTGGCTACGACGGCGTGTCGGCTTCGGCAGGTTCGATCCTGGCGGCAGCGGCGAGTGAGTTCGGCGTGCGCTTTCGCGAAGCCCGCGCCAGCACGGGCGTCGTCGGCGCTGCGCGTCACGCTGGCTCGGTGCTCAGGGCCCTGGCGCCCGCATGAAACCGCACGTCCTGTACATCACGCCGATGTTCGGCTACCCGCCGATGGGCGGCCCGCGGCTGCGCACGTACAACACCTGCTGGCGCTCGCGCGCTGCGCCGACGTGTCGCTCTTCTGACGCAGCAGCCGGATACGCGCGACCACGCGGCGACGGAGAGCGCACTTGCGGACGTTCCTGCGCGTGACGTGGTCATGCCCGATCCGCCACCGCCTCCGCCAGGCGGTCTGGTGCGCAGTCTTGTCCGCGCGGTGGTGCCGGAGTCCGCCCGCGCCGCGATACGCAGTCGGCGCAGTGCCGCGCCCCGAGACTGAGGAGGAGCGCCCGCTGGATCGCGACCCGCGCAACTCGAGGCCATCGTCGAGTACATCGGCGACCGCCAGCCTGACGTGATGTGGCTCGGCTTCGCCGGCATTTCCTACGACCTGGTACCGCTCAAGGAGCGCACCAGGCTTTGCCGCTGGTCCTCGAAACCGAGTGCGTCTGGTCACGCTTCTATCCTGCGCGAGCTGCCCTTCGAGACCGATCCCGCCCGCCCGCGCCGCCATCGAACGCGCGGGCGCGGGCGAAAGAGGCCGAAGAACGTTTCTGCGTTGCACGCCGAGCGTCACGACCGCTGTCTCGGACGTCGATGCAGCGTACTTTCAAGCACTCGCACCCAGGCCCCGACCGCGTGATGCAGATCCGCCAACGTTATCGACGTCGACGCCTACCAGCCGACCGTTCGCGCCTGGCACGCCTGCAGCCGCCCAGCCCTCGTTTTGCTCGGCTCCTTCTCGCGCGGCACCGCGAACGTCGACGCCACGGCCTGGCTCGTCGACGACATCATGCCGCGCGTCTGGTTGCGCCGACCCGACGCCCACCTGTACCTGGTGGGTCGCGACCCAGCCCCGGAGGTCGTTGCCCGCAAGAGCCCACGCGTAACCATCGACCGGCGAGGTCGCGAGCGTCGTGCCCCTTCCTGCGCGGCTGCGTCGCCACACTTGTCCCGCTGCGCTGGGAGTCCGGGACTCGCTTCAAGATCCTGGAAGCGTTCGCGTGCCGCGCGCCGGTCATCTCGACCACGCGCTCGGCGCCGAAGGAGTTGGCCGTCACGCACGGACAGGACATCCTGCTCGCCGACGACAGCGAGGCCTTCGCCGACGCGATCCTGGCGCTGCTCGAGGACCGAGCTGCGGCGAGCACTTTGACCGGCCCGGCGATTCGACCTCGTTCGGCGCGACTACGACGTCAGGCTCTGCCGCTCGCCAGGTCGCGCGGGTGCTCGACCGACTGGGCCTGGGCGCGCCGTGAGGCGTATGCAGCCGCGTCGCGCTGGTCTATCCGCGCGCCAACATCGACACCGTGCCCAGCCTGGTCAGCGCCGCCGAGCTGCTCGCGGAGCACGGCTTCGCCGTCGACATCTACACTGCTATCTCGGTCGCCGGCGAGCCCACGCCACGCTTCGCCCACCGCGCATCAGCCTGCGCTCGCTCGGCGTCGAAGGACTGGCCGATCACTCGACCGCTGAGGCTTGCGCAGCGCCGTCACGGGGTGCGCTGGCTGCCGAGACGCTGCCCGCGCGCCGCTGCGGCGGAGCTACGCGGCGCTCGGCGCGGGTCTGGCGCACGGCTCGCGCATGGTCGCCCGAGTCCGCCGCCGCTCGGAGTCGTACGACTGCGTGATTGGCGTCGATCCCGATGGGCTGGTCCTGGCCCACGATCCTGGCGAACGGTGCGCCAGTCGGCTACTACTCGCTCGAGCTGCTGCTGTCGAGCGAGATCTCGGCGAGCCGAGGCGGGCCTCAAGCCCAGGAACGCACGCTCAGTCAGCGCCGCGCCGTTCGTGATCGTGCAGGATGCCGATCGCGCGCGCCTGCTGGCCGACGACAACGCGCTCGACCCCGGCCGCGTCGTACTCGTGCCGAACGCGCCGCCAGGTCACCGCGCGCCGCCAGCCAGCGAGCCGCGCCTGGCACCACAAGTTCGGGCTGGCCGAAGATCGGCGCATCGTGCTCCACGCGGGCAGCCTGGGCGACTGGACCCGGCATCCGAGGACATCGTGCGCGCCGTCGCCCGAGCTGGCCCGCGCCGTGGGTGCTCGTGATCCACACCCGCTACGCCGCCGAAAGCTCGCCGTACGTCGAGCGCCTGCGCGCCCAGGCCGCATCCCGAGCGCGTCTGTTCTCACTCAAGCCGGTCGACCGGCCAGGCGTACGACGATTCGATCGACGGCGCCGACGTCGGCCTGGCCTTCTACGTCGCGTCCGGCGACTCGTCGTTTACGCAGACCAATATCCAGACGATCGGGGTCTGTCCTCGGGCAAGCTTGCCTACTATCTGCGCGCCGGGCTGCCGGTCATCGTCAATCGCGCCGCGTCGATTGGCGACGCGTCGAGGCAGCCGGGTGTGGCGTGGCCGTCAGAGATGCGTCAGGAGTTGGCGCGGCGCTCGATCAGATCGCGCTCGACTACGAGCGCTTCAGCGCCAGTGCCTGCGCAGTTTTCGACGAGCACCTGGTTCTTCCGCGCGGTTCTGCGCGAGGTCGATCGAACGCGTGGAGCGACTGGCGGTGCGCGTGATCGAGACCGTCGCGCCGACGACGGCCAGGTGCTGGCGTACTTCATTCGCGCTGGCGCGCTGCCCGACCAGACGCGCTTCACGACGCACCTCCGACTGCAACCTGCAGGTCGGCCAGGTGGTCTACCGGCGGGCGGCGAGATCGCCCGCCACGTACCTGCCCGGTCGAACGGCACATCGTCGGCACCGACCGAAGTCACTGCTGGTCCAGCGGGCCGCTGCGAAGTGGACGTCTTCAGCGCCGATCGCCAGCTGCGTCGACCACGCGCGATGGGTGTCGGCGACATCGTCATCGCGGTCGGTGGCGGCCACGGTTTCGGGCGATCGAAGACCTGGTGCTGCTGGAGATCAAGCAAGGGCCTCTATCCAGGCGGAGCCGAGAAGGAGCGCTTTTGATCCCGGTCAACGAGCCGCGCATCGGCCAGCGCGAGGTCGAGCTGGTCACCGACGCGCTGACCTCGGGCTGGATCTCGAGCGCCCGGGCCGTACATCGAGCAATTCGAACGCCAGTGGGCCGACTACTGTGGTCGGGCGCACGGCATCGCCGTCGCCAACGGCACGGTCGCGCTGCAACTGGCCATCGCCTTGCTCGACCTTCAGCCTGGCGACGAAGTGATCATGCCGCACGTTCACGATCATCTCGTGCGCGACTGCCGGTGGTCCTGGCGGGCGCGTGCCGTGCTCGTCGACAGCGACCCGCGCACGTGGACGATGAACGTCGAGCAGGTCGCCGCGCGCATCACCGCACGCACCGCGCGATCATGCCCGTCCACATCTACGGCCACCCGGTCGACATGCAGCCGCTGCTCGATCTCGCTGAGCGGCACGGCCTGGCGCATCGTCGAGGACGCGGCCGAAGCGCATGGGCGCTTGTATCGCGGCCGGCGCTGCGGCAGCTTCGGCACGTCGAGCTGTTTCAGCTTCTACGCCAACAAGCTGGTGACCACCGGGTGAAGGCGGCATGCTGCTCGTCGACGACGACAGCGCTCGCCGCAACGCGCGCGTCGACTGCGCAATCTCGGCTTCGAGCCGCCGCGCCGCTTCCTGCACCGCGAGCTGGGCTTCAACTATCGACTGACCAACCTGCAGGCCGCGCTCGGCCTGGCCCAGCTCGAACGCATGGACGACATCGTCGCCCGCAAACGCTGGCTCGGCCGCGCCTATACCGAACGCCTCGAGCGACCTGGACGCAATCGAGTTGCAGGTGCAGGAGCCGTGGGCGACAGCGTGTTCTGGATGTACGGCCTCGTCGTGCAAGCGAAACAACGGGTCTGGACGCGACCAGTTCGCCGCGCGGCTGGCCGAGCGGGGCGTCGAGACGCGGCCGTTCTTCCTGGGCATGCACGAACAGCCCGTGCTGCACGAGCGCGGCCTGTTCGACGGCGAGTCGTATCCGGTCGCCGAGCGCATCGCACGCCAGGGGCTGTATCTGCCGTCCGGTCTGGCGCTGACGAGTGTCAGCTCGAGCGCGTATGCGACGCGCTGCGCGCTGTCGCTGCGTGACCATGCGTTTTCGGCGCCGAGTACGCCGCCGCGTACGACGACGCTGTACCAGGACAAGGACTACGCCGCCGGAGTGCGACCTGCTCGCAGCGGCGTCTTCGACCGCTACGCCGAGCGGGCCGTGCGGCGCGTGCTCGACCTGGGCTGCGGCGCCGGCAACCACGCAGCGTCGTCTCGGCCGAGCGCGGCTTCGACGTGGTCGGCGTGGATCGCTCGCCGCAGACATGCTGCGTCTGCGCCTCGCGCGCGTGGCGGCGGCGCACGCTTCGAGCGGGCGACATCGCCGGCGCTCGACCTGGGCGAGACGTTCGACGCGGTGCTGATGATGTTCGCCGTGCTCGGCTACCACGCGACCAACGCGGACGTGGCAGGCGGCGCTGCTGCCAGCGCGCGGCGCCACCTGCGGCCCAGGGTGGCCTGCTTCTTCTGCGACGTCTGGTACGGCCCGGCGGTGCTCGCACGAAGGCCCGTCTGAAGCGCGTCAAAGTCGTCGAGGCGGGAGATCGGCAGGTCATCCGCGTCGCGAGCTGGTAGCCTCGACGTACGCGGCGAGCACGCTGTGTACGGTGACGCTACCACCTGTGGCGCGCTCGAAGCGCGACCGTGTTGCTGCGGCGAGAGTTCGCGAGCAGCATCGCATGCGGTTACTTCTTCCGCTCGAGCTGGAGCTCTTCCTGTCTCAGGCGCGCTTCTGAGCTCCTGCGCATCGGCGGCTTTCCAGCGCTCGAGGAGGAGCCGAGCGCCGCGACGTGGAACGTCGGCGTCGTCGCGCGTGCGCTCTGAGGTCGTCACCGCTTCCGAGTTGACGCGCGTCTCCACGTTCGACGTGGTCGCCCGCCACGAACGCGCTGCCGCCCCTGCTCGGCACCGCGCCTGCTGGTCCTGCTCGCCCAGTTCCACCACGCCGCGAGCTTCGGCCTGTACGAGGACGACTACTTCTTCATCTCGCGCGCCATGGGCCAGGATGCTTCGGTACCTGCTCGATCGACCTGGCGGTCGTTCTGGACGCTGCCCCAGGGTCGGCCCGTTCGGCTTTCTTTCTGCCCGACTTGCTGTCCTCCGTCGGCGACAAAGCCGGCAGCCTGGTTGGCATCTACGTCCTCGGCTTCTGCGTCGTCACGCTGAACACGTTCCTGTGCTACTGCCTGCTGCGCTTCCGCGTGCCTGTGCTTGCCGCGGCCAGTCGGCGCGGCGATGTTCTGCTTGTTTCCAGCCGATACCACGAAGATCCTGCTCACGCATGACTTCCAGCTTCAGCCGGCGCTGACCTTTGCCCTGCTCGCTGAGTCTGGCGTACGCGGCCGACCGGCGCTGGCTCGCCTATCCGCTGGCGGCGGTGCGCGCCTGCTTGTCGTACGAAAACGCGTTTCTGGCGCTGTTCGCCCTGCCGCTGCTCCTGTGCGCCGCGTGGGACCGCGCCATGGTGCGCGAGCTGGTGCGCCACGTGTCTCGTGCTCGGCGCCGTCGTCGTCGTGGTCGTGCTAGCGCGACTGCTGGCTGGCGAAGTGCGCGCCACCAGTCGTCGGGCGGCGTCGCCAGCATCGTGCCGCTGCTGCTGGCATCGCTCGTGCTCGGGCCCGCGCGCAGCGTGCCGCCTCGCTCTACCAGCCGCTGCGCGTGGTGCCCGGCTGGGATGCCGAAACGCTGATCCTGGCCGTGGTCGCGGCCTGGTGTTCGCGGTTGCCCTGTGGCGGGTGCGACCTCGGCCACGCCGTGGCGCGACATCCTCGAAACCGGCGGCGCCGGGCCTGGTCATGTTCGCGCTCGGCTATGGGCTGGCGTTCACCATCCTTCCGCCCAACGCGGTCGTCGGCCGCGGCACGTCGGTCCACCTGGGCGCGACGCTCGGCATGGCCGTGCTGGCCGCCGCCGCTCACCTGGGAGCCTGATGAACGTGCGGCCCAGGCTCGCGCGCCGCGCTCGTTGGCGTTACCTGGCGCTGGCGGTGGGCTATTACGTCACCATCGAGCGCGACTTCATGCGCAGTTGGCAGCTTCAGCGCGGCTTCTGGCAACAGGTGGCCGCGTGCTGCTCCGATCTGCAGGATGGGACGGTGCTGATTTACGACCAGCCTTCGACGGTCCCGACGACCTTCATCTTCACCAACTCGTGTGGCCGATCCGCTTGTCCTCGACCAGACCGCACCGCTTCCCGTCCGACTGGCATGCGTTGCGCCACGCCTCTTTGCGCATCACTGATTTTCCAGCGCGCATCGCCGCCAAGTGCCGGACGGCTAGCATGGTGGGTGCGGGCGCCTCGTGGGACGAGCACTGGGAGGCGCTGCCGCAGGGCAACGTCATCCTGCTGCGGCCGAACGGCGATCGACTCGAGACGCGTCACCGGGCGATATCCAGGTCGGCGATCAGACCGCTGCATCTGCAAAGACGTCGGACCGCCAGGCGCCTGGCCGCCGGCGCAGCTCGCACCACTGCTGCTGCATAGTGGTGGCCGTCGCCGCGCTCGCTACGCGCAACACCGAGTTCTATGCCGGCCGCGTCTTCCAGGCCGACGCCATTCGGCACATGCGGCCGTCGCTGCAGCCAATGGCTCGCCCTGGCTGCGTGTCTTTCAGCTCGCGGCCGAACGGGGGCATCACGCTGGTCACCGCGGACCAGGTCGATGACTGCGCGACGGTGCGGCTGATCGCCTCACGACTGGACGCCCGGACGCCGAACGGCTGGTGGCGGGCGGTGCGCTAGCCGACCGTGCTGGTGTCGTTCGAGCCGCCCGGTCATCGCCTGGTGCGCTCTACGCGCGGCTGCCGGAGCTGAGCCAGCAGTTCTGCGCACGTGTTCCTGTTCGAGGGCGCGCGCCCGCTCGGTGCGTGGGACGTTTCACTCGCTGCGCTTTCCATCAGCCGTGTCCGCCGACGATGCTCGCGCCGAAGTCGGTGGGCGGATCAACGCTTCCTGGTCATGATCAACAGCAACAAGGCCCTACCCAGCGCGACCGATCCGCGGCGCTGGTTCGACCCGGCCGCGCGAAGTCTCGCTCAAGCGGGCGCTCGCCGCGCGGCGCTACCCGCCGATCGCTCGTGACCGCTACCTGGCTCGCTTCGCGGCCATCGACGCATTTGCCGAGCCTCGACCTGTACGGGCGAGGGCTGGGCGGCGCGCCACCCGGCCGTCAGTCCGGCCCAGCACGCGCGCGCGCGTCGAAGCGATTTTCGAGGGACGGTTGGCGACAAGCTCGCCACGCTGGCTGGCTACCCGGTTCGCGCTGGCGATCGAGAACACGCGCGTCTCAGGCTACGTCAGCGAGAAACTCTTCGACTGCTTCTTCGCCGCGCACTATCCCCGGTGTACGACGGCGCACCTGACGTGGGAGCGCTACGTGCCCGCCGAGGCCGTTCGTCGACGCACGGCAGCTTCAACTGGCTGGGCCGCGGTCGAGCAGCTATCTGCGCGTCGATGTCCGACAATGACGGCCAACGCATGCTTGCCGCCGGCGCCGACTACCTGCGTTCGCCCGAGCTTCGAACGGTTTTGCTCCGACGCCTTCGCGCGCGACGTGGTCGAGGCGCTGTGACGGACGCGCCTCGCGCTCTCGGCGGACGCGGCGCTCGGAGGCGTGGGCCGCGCGCGTGCGCGCCAACCGCGAACAGGTCGAGCAGTTCCGCGAAGAAACCTCGCCCGAGCGACTTCTACGCGCCGATTGCGCGGATGTTTCGGGCTGATCCGCGGCGCGCACCGACGACGCATCGCTCAACCATGCTGCGCACGCTCCGTTCGGCCCAGTGACGTGGTGCTCGACGTGGGCGCGGCGGCGGGCGCTACGCCGGTGGCGCTGGCGCTCGAGAGCCGCGAGGTGGTCGCCGTCGAGCCCTCGGACGGCATGCTCGGCGTGCTGCGCGAGGCTATGGCCGAGCACGGCTGTCTACCAACATTCGGCGTGGTGCAGGGCCGCTGGCCAGCAGTGGCCGAGTCGGTATCGGGCGACGTCGCGCTGATGAGCCAGATCGGCTACGACGTCGAAGACATCGGGCCGTTTCTCGATGCGCTCGAGGCGCGGACCAGTCGGCTGTGCATTGCCGTGTTGCTGGACCGTCCGCCGCCCGGCCGGGCCGATCGCGTTGTGGCCGCTCATCCACGGCGTCGAACGCGCCGCCCCGCCGTCGCTGCCCGAGTTCCTCACGCTCTTGCTGGCGCGTGGGCAAACTGCCCGAGGTGCGGCTCGTCGAGCGCGCCGCGCAGTCCCACCCCGATCGCGGGACGTGCTGCTGGCCGTGGCTGCGCGGCCAGCTCGTGGACCACGCCCGACGGCGAACGCGACCAGCAGCTCCGGCACGGCGCTTCGACGAGCGCGCTGCAGGAACAGCGACGGCCGCGTCGCGCTGAGCTGGGAGCCAGGCCACGTCGGCGTCGTGACCTGGCGCGTGAACTTTCGCCGCTGCCAGCCTGCGCCGCCAGCATGTCATCCTGATGCGCGAAGCGCAGGGATCTCGCCTGGCCGAGCGACGCCGTCTGGGTCGTGACCTCGCGCGATGATCCTTCCGCCGCGCTCAGGTTGTCAGTCCTGCGGCGCAGCGCCTGTCGGGATGACAGCGGGGCCCAGTGACAATGACCGCGTCCCTTACGGATTCGCCCCTTGCAGACGTAGTGGTAGTCGTTGTTGCCCCATGTTCAGGATCGCGTTCATGTTGCCGACGTGGTTCTCGAGCAGGACGTTGGACATACGTTCACGTACATGTTGTGGCTGGCCGCGAGGCCGGCTGAGGCACGCTGGTAGGCCGCGGTGGGCGACGTCGGTGGACGCTCGCGGCAACAGGCGCGGGCGTCGGCGCTGGCACCGCTGGCCAGGGCAAATCGCGACGTCCTCGTCGAGGTCGAGAGTCGAGTCGGAGTCGCAGGCCAGGTAGCGGTTCACGTTGGCGTCGGTCTTTTCGACGTAGCCCGCGTCGGCCAGGCTTGATGAACCCGTCGCACGACATGTCGGCCAGCCAGCCCTGGGCGATCGGTCGGAACGCGTCGCGCAAGCGTGGCGCGCTCGCTTCGCGCTGGCCTGCGGCCAGGCCTCACGCAGGGCGCCGCGCAGGATGGGCATGCCGGCGAGCATGTGCTGCTCGTCGGGCGACAGCGCCGCGTAGTCGCCGCCCAGGGCGTCCGCCCACGCAATCCAGGATGGCGCGGTCGAGCGTCAGGTCGCTGGCGCTGGCGTTGCCGCGCGCGACGACCTTGAGCATGAACACCGAGACTTCGGCGCTCGCGTCGGCGGCGTCGCGCGTGAGCGGCGGATTGCCAGGAACGAGGATCTGCCTTCGGCGGCGAGGGAGACGGGCACACCCGCCAGCCAGAAATAGAGAGAGCACGAGGACCAGCCCCGAGGCGAGGCTGAGCAGCAGTCCGGACCATGTCGCCAATCTACAGGCGGCGCGCGCAAAGGCCACTGGGTCGGTGGCTGGTTCAGAAACCTGCCCACCTGACGGGTCGAGCGCGGTCCAGACCGCGACTCTAGAGCGACCGGCTCAGGCGGGAACGGGCGGGCCGCTTCGAGCGGCGGCGCCGAGCGCTCACGCCGCGCACGCGCCGGACCGCCCAGACCCGAGCACCAGCAGCGCCGCCAGCAGACACAGCAAGCCGGGCGGTCACGAACGCGGCCAGATAGTTGCCGAAGACGCTGTGGGTCGCGCCGGCGCGAACGCCGCGAGGCGAGCCGCCGAACTCGGTGCGCCGCGAACACCCAGCCAAAGGCCGGCCCTGACGCGCTCCTTGCCGAACCGATCGGCGACCAGGCGCACCGTGGGCGGGACCGTCGCGACCCAGTCCAATCCGTAGAACACGACGAACGCGGCCAGCGCCGGCACGCCGAATGTCGTACGCGGCGGGCAGGAACAGCAGCGCCAGACCGCGCAGCGTGTAGTACTCAGACCAGCAATTTGCGCGCGTCGATGCGGTCGGTGAGCCAGCCCGAGAACGTGGTGCCGACCAGGTCGAACAGGCCGCAGCCGCGAGCATGCCGGCCGCGGTCACCTCGGGGATGCCGTGCTCGACCGACGCCGGGATCAGGTGCACGCTGATCAGGCCGACGGTCGTGGCGCCGCACACGGCGAAGCTGCCAGCTCAGCAAGACCAGAAGTCGCGCCGCCGCACACCCTCGACCGAGCGTGTCGATCGTGAGTCGGAACGGGTTGGTCGCCGGGCCGCGGTGCTGGCTGGTGGACCGATCGGCTCCGCGTGGATCGGCGCCGTACGGGACGCAGTCCGACCTGCCACGGCTGGTCGCGCATGAACAGCAAACACCAGCCCGGCGACCAGGACGGCCACGCCGGCGACGATGCCGATCGCGGTCGCGCCAGCCCGCCAGCTCGATGACGGTCGCCTGGAACGGCAGAAAGATCAGTTGGCCGGCCGCCGTGCTGGCGCGCGAACAGGCCCGCGATCCAGGCCGCGGCGCGCCACGAACCAGCGCGTGTCGCGACCGTCGCGCCGAGCACCAGGGCCATCGCCCCAGAGCCCAGCGCCAACCATCACGCCCCACAGCGCCACGAGCTGCCAGGACTCTCTGCATGAACGCGCTCAGGCCAACCGCGACAGCGCGAGCGTCGGAGCAACGCGCAGACCATCACGCGGCGCACGCCAGAAGCGGATCATCAAAGCGCGCCTGCGAACGGGCCGCACAGCCCGAACAGGAGCAGGTTGATCGACAGCGCGAGCGAGATGGTGGCGCAGTCCCAGCCGAACTCGCGTTCGAGCGGCAGAACGAGAACGGCGCGTGGGCGCCGATGCCGGCCGGGGCGAGCAACGCCAGGAAGGTGATGCGGCGACGACCCACGCGTAGTGGAGTCGTCCGCGCCCTGGCACGGCCGCGGCGATCACGGCAGGCTACCGCGTGGGTTGCTCATCGAAACGCACTCTAGCAGGGTCAAGTTCTCTCATTGCAACTCACTGGCGAGCGCGGCCGTCAACTCGTGAATGGCGGTGGCCACGAAGCGCTGGAAGGCCGGGCTCGTAGGTGCGGCTCGCGCGCCGCCAGTAGCCAATCATGTATCGCCGCTCCAGGATCGTATCGGCCATCGCCGCCCACGCCGTCAATCGTCGGCGGGCATCGGGTGGTCGATCGCGTACTGGGTATGCGCCTCCTCGAGGATGGCGAAGAACATGTTGGCGAGGTGGAAGCGCGCGTCGTTTTCCTCGCCCGGTCGCACCCGGATCGTCGAGCAGGGCAAACAGCTCCGGCCGCTGAATCAGAATCTCGCTCAGCCGGTCCATCCGACTCTGCAGGGTGGCGCGCGCCGAGGCGAGCAACGCGGTCCGCGTCTCGCGCACCAGGGCGCGCGTCACCACGCGGCGTGGCAGCCGGTTACGGCGACCAGGACCGAGCGTGGCGACGGCCAGCACGCTACCGTTGTGCGAATCGAGCCAATCCATCGCGGATCGGCGAAATCCAGCATGGTCGTGGGCGCGCGCGTGCTGCTCGAGGCGGTGCATCTCGTCTTTGACACAGCGGCCCGAGGATGCGCGCGCCAGAACAGCTTCATCGCGCACGCCTTCGATGCCGCGCGTCTGAAGCACGGTCTCGATGCGCAGGTGGGTCTCGTCCGCCGCGCGGCTCGACGATGAACGTGCTGCCCCTCGCCCTCGCCGCTTCTCCTTGAGCACGCGGCCTGGCTCGGGCTCGGTCACACGCTGGCGTGCGGGTCTGCGAGCGGCCGCCAACCTGGGTGGTGAAGCGGGTGACGGTGCTGGCGCCGACGCCGCCTTCGAGGACGTCGAGGCGTGGAGTAGGCGGGCGGCAAGAAGCCGGGCGCGTGGCGGTGGTGGGTCTGGAGTCGGGACGAGGAGGTGGTAGACGACGTCCGCGGGCGCGTCGAGGACGCGTTCCGGCGGCGAAGGAGAAGCTCATGGGTGGGTTGCTCCGGTGAGGTGCTGGTACCGTATGGTACATGTACCGCATGGTCACACGAGGTTGCGCGAGAAGGGGAAGCCCGTCCTGCCGGGCACGCCAGCGCCTGCTCGCCGCGGTCACTGCCCACGTGCAGCACAGCGGCATCAGCGACCTCAGCCTGCGCGACATTACCGCCGCGCGCACCAGTCACCGCATGCTCATCTACCACTTCGGGTCGCGCGAAGGGCTTTCGGTCTGAAGTCGTGAGCCGTCGAGGCGGCCCAGCGCGACGTTCTCGCTGCAGCTCGCGAGCGAACTCCAGGTCGCTGCCGGGCGGAGGCAATTCGGCGCAGTGGCGGCAATTGGCCGAGCCGGCGCCGTGGCCGAACGAGCGCCTCTCTTCGAGCTCTATGGCCAGGCGCTGCAGGGCGACCGGGGACGGTCGGCCTGCTGGACGACATCGTCGATCTCCTGATCGAGCCGGGCGCCGTGTACGCGATCGAGCATGGCGTGCCGCCGAGCAGGCGCGGGCCGATGCGCGGCTGGGGCGTCGCGGTCATCGCGGGCTGCTACTCGGACCTGCCGGCGAGATCGCGCACTCGCGCGGCGGTGGATGCCGCGCTGGAGCGATTCGTCGCGCAGCGCGGAAGCTAGCACAATCCGAAGCTGAGCCCCGAGGCCGGGTGACGCGCTGACGCTCGGCGTACCGGGCGGTGTTGCCGCTGCACGGCGCAAATCGCTCGGGGAGGAAACGAAAGCGCATGCGCCCGATGCGCGCCAGCCGCTCGTTCGTCTCCTGGAACTTTCCTGCTGCTGACACTGATCATCTGACGCCGGCCGCACGCCACCGCCAGCGCATGGATGGTCCGGGGCGCCCTGTCGCACTTCGACCTGGCCTGTACGTGACCAGCGCGATCCAAGGCACGGCGCGCAACACCCACCTCGAAGGTCTGGGTTCACGCTCGCCGATGGCGTGCTGGAGCGACGTCTCCCGCGACCATCGGTTAATACCAACGTCGAGACGCTGCAGTACATCGTCACCGATTCGGCGCGACATTCACCGACCTGCAAACCCGCGACATGAAGTACGACGTTGCGCCGCTCGACCGACCGGCCAGGCGCTCGGACTCGCCGCGTGACCACGACCGCAAGCGTAAACAACCGTTATCGCACGTCGACCGACGAGCGTGGCCGACCTGACCGACGCGCGCTGGTGATGCGCAATGACTTCCAGCCGTTGATCGGCAAAGCGATCCGACTATCACGTCTACGCGCGCTTCGACCCGACGATCAATGGCAATGGCGGCGGCGGTCGGGCAATGGCGGCGGTAGATCGTCGGCAGTGTCGACATCGCCGCCGACGCGCCAGGTCGCGGTGGCGTGCGACCCGCCGCCGCGGACGAATGCGCCGCCGATCGCGACTACGCGCAGCCGGGCCTGCGCCGCGCCGCCTGACGCCTCGCGTGAGTTCGTCCAGATCGGCTTCGCCGGGCCAGCCCAGCGACGGCCTGAGACAGCTCGATACCACGACGCACGCTGAGCGCGGTGTCCCGCGAAGCCAACGATGGCAACCTGGTTGCAGACCGCCGAGCTGGGACGTCGGTGCTCGAGCGCGCTGCCCCGCTGATCGTGGCGCTCGGCTTCGGCTCGATCGGCGCCACCGGCCCAGGACGCCGCGCGCATCGTCGGGCCTGAATTCGACGTGTGCTCGTCGGACGCCAGCGAACGCGCCTGGCACGCCTCGGCGACGCCGGGCTTCGCCAGCCGCCGCGGCAAAGCGAGCGGCATTGCCAACGCCGAGTGGCGGTCAATGCGGTCGACCGCTACTTCCTGAGTGCGAACGTGGTCAAAGCCTCCGAGCGACACATTCCGGCGCGCTCGTGGCCGCGCAATTTTTGCCTCGCCGTGGGGCCGGGCCAGGCCGCCTCGGCCGGGCGATCCGAGCTAACACCTACTTCGGCTCGTACCGCGGAGGTCTTCGCGCGCGACTGTCACGAGGCGTGGACGGGGCTGCTGGTGGACGGCGACCTGGCGACGGCGCGGACGTGGCGCGCTCCCTCGTTCGAGCGTCCAGCAACTGCCCGATGGCGATCGATGCCGCGCAACCGCTCGTGAATGGCCGACCCGCGCCGGACACGCTTCAACGCCCAGCTCGACGAGTGCGCTTACCCGATCCTGATGGCGTTCCATACATGACCGATGGCACCCTGTATACGCGACCACATCGCCGGCCGCGGACTTCCTGATCAGCCACGGGCCGCTCATTCGGTCCCGAGCGCTGGGAGGAGCAGAGCGGCTTCGCCATCGACCATCGCGGCCGAAGTGGCCGTCATTGTTGCCGCCGACATTGCCGACGTCAATGGCGATAGCCAGAGCGCGAGTTGCGCGGCGCCAGCCGACGAGTTCCAGCGTCACTGCTCCGGCCAAGGCGGTCACCACGACGCGCCTGCTGGCCAGGCGCCCGTACTCACATCTCGCCTGTCTAAGAACGGCGATCCGAACGAGGCGGTCTCTCTACAACGTCGGCAACGGCGGGCCGACGCTCGACCAGCGCGCGGTCATCGATGCCGGCTTCCTCGAGCTGGTGCGGCTGGGCCTGCTCAGCCAACGACACGAACATCGTGCAGTCGCTGCCGGCCGTCGACGCGACGATCAAAGCAGCACCGAGAGCGGCTACGGTTGGCAGCCGCTATAACGGCGACGGCTACGGCGACGGCGATGCCGACGGGGCATCCGTGGGCACCCAGCGGGCGCGGCGAAGTGGCCACCTGTGGCCGCCGTTGAACAATGCGCGCGGCGAGTACGGCTCTGGCCAGCGGCGATCGCGACAAGGCGATCCTGATGCTGCGGGCGATGCTGCGCTTCGGTGGCGGTGTAGCCTGATCCCCGATGCAGGACTGCGGGCGCGCCACGACCTGGCGCCTTCCTCCGTTCGGCACTGACCCAACGACAGCTTCGATCGGGTTTCAGCGCGGTCAGCCACGCGGCCTCCAGCCTCGCCGCTGACGCGGTCGGAAGGCGTGGCCGTGCGGCTGCTGGCCGACTCTGCAATCGCCAACGCGCTGCTCGAACAGCCAGCCACCACGACCGAGCGCTACAGTGCGCCGGCGGCACGCAGGGTCAGACGCCCGTAGCGGTCACCTCGCTAGCCGACGCCTCGGCGGTGAGTGGCTCGCCGTGCGGTGGTGACCGGGCACGCCGCTGCCGGGCCGGGCGGGGTCACGATCGCCGTCGCGGCGACGAATACCGACCACCAGAACAGCCAGATCGACGACGGCCCAGGGCACGACCCAGAGCGACGGGGCAGCGTGCAGCGTCCGGCCACGGCGACGGCGGAAAAGGCTACCGACGGTCCTCAGCGTGGTCGCGGTCGGCGCTGGTGGTGCGACCGGTGGTCGCGAAGCGGACCGTGGTGTCTTCGGATTTCCGTGCCGGGCACGCTGGGCGATGATGGAAGACGCGAACAACGACGACAACGGACCCGGCAACTACGCCTATCCGACCTCGGCGGACTTCCAAGCCGCGCACTGACTCCAGAAGCTCCAGGTCTACGACGACGGACCAACCATCTTCCAGCGCACGCGCGCAACCCCGACGCCCGGCAGCCGGATCGGGGCGCAGCTCGTGGACATATACGCACGATCCGCGGCCGGGTCGACGTCGACGCAGGCGTCGTTCCCGCAGCGCAATATTACAAAAAGATCTCTGGCGGCAATCTGAGCCGCTTGCTTGAGGTGCAGTTTCGGCCCGCGCTACGTGGATGCGGGCGGCACATTACGCTCGGGACGATCCAGATCAGCGCCAACGCCATTTCGCGCTTCATCACGCGTTTCGTGTCCCGCGGGCGTCGCTGGGTGGCGTGCCCGGGGCCAGGCTGGGGCTTTACCGTCGCGCTGGATCCAGCAGGACGGCTTCGGGTTCGATCAGGCGCGGCAGCTGCACCGGACGCCACAACCGTTCCAGTTCGGCGTGCCACACCAGCGGCGATACCTACCGCACGTTCAATCCGGAACCTGGTGCCGAAGGCAGGACGTCCTCACGCCGAGTGGGGTCAGCCAGTCCGACGGATACAGCTGCACGCCGCGTGACGCTGCAGCCGCTTGTGATGCCCCGGCGCGGGCCGAGTGATGGCCTGCCATCCCGTCTGCTCACCGGCGCGACGGCGACGCGACGCGCGCGAAAGGCACGTGTCGGCGTCCCACATTCGGGCCGAAAATCGCGCTTTGCTGAGCAGCGACTTGCATCGTGAACGATTGATCGCGCAATGGGACGTCAACCGACACGCCCTCGGCGCACCGATGACCACCGAGGTGATGATGGCACCGAGCGATCGAACGGTCCGCACGCCGAGCCGTGGGATTTTTAACTGGGTGGGCGGTAGGGCGCCGTCGCCTGCTGGTGCCACGAAACGCAGCGGTCAACAGCAGGTTCCGGCGAAGCTGGCAAACCTGGCGCAGGTGGCGCTGGCTGAGCGCGTGGCGGCAAGGGCTTCCCGGACCTACATTCCGTTCACTGGCGGCCCGGTCTGACTAAACACGATTAATCCGCTGTGGCTAGCGATGCTTTATCAATCCGGCCTGAGTAGTCCTTCAGCGGTCATCGCCACGGCGCTCGGCACGCAGCTCGGTCGGTCGTGACAGGCCGCATTTCATCGCCGACGCCGCGCTGAGCTGGAACCCGGACCACAGGCGATCAACAAGGCGCTCAACGCCGACGTGAAGATGGCTATCACGCCGGGCGCCGACTACCGCAATTCAAAATCGCGACGGAGATGGCCAACATTGATCGCCCGGGATGATTTTGGTACTGCTCTTTCGGCTACAAAAAGGCGCTTAACTCGCCCTCGCGCTCTTCGTTCGCGCGCCGACCTCACGCCGTAGCAATACGGCAATCAAATCAGCAA
>ERZ1370068.2160-contig-1321_pt1 | contig 22657 bp, 25 predicted proteins | sample MGYA00561227_ERZ1370068 | MGnify/ENA primary metagenome ERZ1370068 (study PRJEB38410, sample SAMEA6850437) | metagenome | study: Metagenomic assessment of the ecological functions of the soil: analysis of the soil microbiota associated with the...
AAACTGGGCAGACCGATGGAAGATGCCGGGGACGGCGTGCACCTCCGAGGCGGCCGCCAGCAACAGCAAGTTGCTGCAGCGCGGGATGCAGGTCGCTTCCGCACCGCGAGGCTGGCCTTCGGAGCGTCAGCGCGGTGTCCACCGGCGGCCGATTGTTCGCGAGATCGCCGACTCCGGTGGGCACGACGACCTGTTCGCATGAACGGGTCCAGGGCGACATAGGCATCCGCGCGGGAAAGTTCGCGAGGGTCACGTCGGGCGCGGCGATCAGGCCGTCGCACGATCGGCGCATCCCACGAAGTCAGGATCGCGGCGGCGGCGATCTCGCCGCGCAGCAGCTTCTCCCCGGCCTCCTCGGGGAGACAGCGCGAGCAGCTCGATCCCTCCCGGCTCGACGCCGTTGAGGGCGAGGAGACGCAAGGCCAGGCGGCGTGCACGTCCACCTCGGGGCCGATCGACATGCGCTTGCCCATCAGCCAGGCGAGCCCTCCGCCGGGAGGCAGCCCCCGGCAGAAGACCCAGAGCGGCTCGTAGAACACGGTGTGCCCAGTGAGGCCAGCGCCTCCGCGTCCGGGGGCGACACCGTTCCCGCCTGTACATGAAGCCCGCGCTCACTCCCGATTGGGGTCGCGCAGGCGCGAGGTTCTCCACCGCACCCGCCGGTCGGCACGAGGCGCACCTCGATCCCGTAGCGGCCGAGGATCTCCCGATAGCGCACGCCGACGTCGGCGTGCGCACCCCGCGGGGCCGGTGGCCATCACCAGCGTGTGCGGGAACGGCCGCTGCACGGCCACGAACCAGGGCGGCGAGGGCGGCCAGGACCGCCCCGCGATCACCGGCCACCCGAAGGTCCGCACGGCTCTACTTGACGCTGATCATCACCGCGCGTCGTGAACGTGATCTCGACGCTTGTCGCCCACGCTCACGCCCGACCAGGTTCTTCTCTTGTCCTCGACCTTGAAGCTGAGTGTGCGGCCGTCTGCGCTGAGGACGGTGACGGACGGGCGTCTTGGCGTCGATGGACTTGATCGCGTCACCACCGCCGTCTCCTGCTTCGCGATCGTGGCCCCGGCTTCGCTGCCCTGCTACGAGTGACCGTTTCCTTTCCGGTGGCCGGGCCGAGCCTGGCTGTCCGGGCTTGCGGATCACGTAGGCGACGGACTCGTGAGTAGCGGAACGTCACCGTGTCGCCGACCTTCAGCTCGTCGAAGGCGCGTTGACCTCCGGCCCCGCGTAGATCAGTCTCCATGGCGCCGTCCTTGTCCTTGAGCGTGATCAGGCGGCGGTCGTGGTCGATGGCTTCGATCTTCGTGGTCAGCTCGACGCCTTCCGTCTCGGTGACCGGCTTCTGGGCGAGAGCGACGGTGGCGCTGGCGGTCAGCGACCCGCCAGTACGGCGAACAGTCTCTTCATGGCGTAGTCAGCCTCCTCGTGGCAGTGGACAGGAGGACGAGTACGGCGGGCCTTCCGCGCGGTCCATTGGACCTTGGCCACCGCCGGGCGGGCGATGAGACTTTCGTCCCATAGACGCGCCCAGGCCACGCCGCTGGCGCTCACGCCTCCGGAGTGTGCCGATGCCGCGCACCGCTCTCGCCGCCGCGGTTCCTGGTATGGTCGTCCTTCCCCTGGCCCATCCTCGTGCTCTGTGGCGGCCGCCCAGGAGTCCCCCACCGGCCCGGCGGCGCAGCGCGACGGCCCCCGATCCGACCTTCGCCGATCTCGCGCGCCTCGTTGCGGAGCAACGCCGCCTGATCGAAGACCAGCAGCGGAGATCCAGGCCATGCGGGCCGATATCGAGCAGACGCGCACGCTCCGCCCTTTCCGCCTCACAACCGGCTCCAGGCCATGGACCAGCAGGTGCCCGCGCCAACGGTTCCCTCCGCCGTCGAAGAACGGCTGGCCCAGCTCGAGCAGTCCGTCCAGCGCATCCCCGAGATCCCCGACGTCGTTTCCGCCGGCGAGTTCCCTAGCTCGTTCCGCATCCCCGGTACCGACGCCGCCACTCCGTATGCAGGGGCTGGTCCGCATGACGGCGGTGAACACGTTCGGGCCGCTCGGCACGGAGGATCGATTCGTGACGTCCTCGATCCCGGTGGCGGGCACTCCCGAAGCGGGCAAGCAGGCGCGGACCGTGTACACGGCGAACCTGAGCCGCTTCAGCTTCGACATGCGCACGCCCACCGGCGTGGGCGCCATGCGGGCGTTCATCGAAGGCGACTTCGCCGGCTCCGGCCGCACGCTGCGCCTGCGCCACGCCTACGGTCAGTGGGGGTCGTTCATCGCGGGGCAGACCTGGTCCACCTTCGCGGACCCGGAGGCGGAGCCCGACGGCATCGACTTCGAGGGCCTGAACGCGATCTCGCTCTTCCGCCAGACGCAGGTTCGATTCACCCACAAGTTCGAGGACGGCCTCGGCCTGGCTCTCGCCCTCGAGAATCCGTCGCCGGACATCACGGGCGCGAGCGGGATCAGCCAGGTGCCCGATCTCATCGCGCGGCTCCGCTGGACTCCGAAGAAGAAGGGCGGGCCCTTGGGGCTCAGGTTCTACGGTAGCGGGGCCCACCTCCACGCCGCGATGCTCTTCCGACAGCTTCGGGGCGAGCCGACGAGCCAGCCGAACACCACGCTGTCCACCTTCGGCTTCGGGGTCAGCTGAGCGGCCGGCTCCCCGCGCCCTGGAGAAGCGATCGGCTGCAGATCACCTATGCGGCCTACGGGGGCCGGAGCATCGGGCGACACATCACCGATCTGGGAACGCTGGGCGGTCAGGATGCGGTCTACGATCCCGCGACCCAGACACCTGAGAGCCCTGCCGGTGTTCGCGGCGTACGCCGGCCTCGAACGGACCTGGAGCCGGAGCCCGGCCCTGCGCTCCACGATCACCTACGGCTACGTGTACGTGAACAACCTGGCGATCCAGCCCCCGGACGCGTTGCGCATCACGAACCGCGGGTCCCCTGAACCTGTCCTGGTCGCCGATCCTGCGCCTCGACCTCGTGGTCGAGTACCTGCTCGGCAACCGCGTCAACAACGACGGATCCAGCGGCTTCTCGAACCAGCTCCAGATGGGGGCACCTTCCGGTACTGATGCGCTACCGGAGCCGATGGGACCTTCGTCCAATAGACGCGGCCGGCTGGGCTCGATAGCGTTCAAGGCCTCGTCACGCTTGCGTTTGAGGAGATCCACATGAAACGAACCTGGGCGCACACGCGGTCTCCGCGTCTGGGCGCGGTCTGCGCCGTGCTGGCCTTGTCCGCCCACGCCTACGGGTCCCCCGCGCAGGCCACTCCTTCCCCTGCCCCGGCCTCGAATGCCACGGAGAAAAAGGCGGACGCGCCGGAGCCCGAAGCTCCGCGGCCGCGCGTGGTCGAAGCCAGAGCGGACGCGCTGTTGAAGGAGATGAGCGCGTTTCTCGCCAAGCAGCCCCGGTTCGCGCTGGAGGCGGAAGAGACGCTCGACGAGGTGTACGCGGGCGCGCCCGCATCCAGCTCACGAACGTCCGGCGCGCGGCCATCCAGCGGCCCTCGCGCTTCGTCTCCGATGCCAGCGGCGACACGCTCAACCGCTCGTCCTGGTACGACGGCAAGACGATGACCGCCCTCGAGAAGGAAGAGAACACCTACCTGACGGTGGAGATGCCCGGCACCATCGACGCCGTGCTGGACAAGATCGCGGACGAATACGGTATCGTGGTGCCTCTGTCGGACATCCTCTATTCGGATCCCTACGCGACGCTGATGGAGGGCGTCGCTACGGCGAGTACCGGGGTATCCACCTGGCCGCGGGCGTTCCCTGCCATCACCTCGCCTTCTCCCAGGAAGCACGATCGACTGGCAGATCTGGATCGATGCCGGTGCGCAGCCCTGCCCGCAAGATCGTCATCACCTACGCGGAGGAGCCGGGAGCCCCGCAATACACGGCGGTCATCAAGCGCTGGAACCTCGAGCCGAAGTTCACGGAAGAGCTCTTCCACTTCGTGCCGCCCGAGGGCGCGACCTCGCTGAACGCAACCGAACCCGCGGCCGCACCGCCGGCCAGCTGCGTCCGCGACGCCGCGCAAGGAGAGGACAAAATGAGGTCCGCACTCAGAGGCACGATGGCCGTCCTCCTGGTCGAGCCCGATCGCGGCGCCTCCTACTTTGCCCAGCGGCGGCGGTGGGGGAGGCGGGCGCGGGGCGGAGGCGCGTCTCCCGCGGTTCCGTGCACAGCGCCAACGGCAGCGGCAGCGGCGGAGCCGGTCCAACTCGCGCAGCAGCGGGACGACGTCACGTAGCACGTCCGGCAATACGCTCGACGCGCACCACGACGGCCGCAGGGCCGGGGGGCCAGAGCGCGACGGCCACCCGCAACGTCACCAAGCGACGGCGACGACATCAACGTGGAACCGCAACGTTCAGACCAGCGGCGGCGCCAGCAAGACGCCAGCTCCAAGCAGTACGAGACGGAACGAACGGGCGCGTGGAGTCGCGTCGAGCGCAACACCAGCGTCACCAACCGGCAGGGCCAGACCGCCAACTGGGAAGGCAAGGCCGAGCGCGAAGGTGGCGGCTGGAATTCGAAGGCGAAGGCAACAACCGCCACGGACAATCGGTCGAGGCCAACGGCTACGCGGCGCGAGGGCCGTACTGGAAGGGGCGTGGTGGCCGACGTGGAGGGGCGGACGGCATGGCGACCGGACCGTCGCCGCCGGCCGTGCCTACGGCGGGAGTGCGCGTACGCGGGCACCTTGCCCGCGGGCTATCGCGGGTACAGCTACTACGGCCGCCCCTACTACGGCTACGGAGGCGCCTACTACCGTCCCTACGGCAGCTTCTACTACCCGGTCGCGCCCCCGTGGGGCTACTGCTGCTACAACAACCTGATCTCGTCGGAGCGGTGGCGCTGACCGTCGTCGGCATGTCGCTCCTCTTACTCGGACGGCGTCTACTACGAGGAAGACACAGGTCTCCGGCGAGACGCAGTACAAGGTGGCGGTGGCGCTGCCGCCGGGAGCGACCCTGCCGCAGAACTCGGTGCCCGCCGACGCGGCCACCGTCACCGTGGGCGGCACGACTTACTACTACTTCGGCAACGTCCTCACAGGTCGCGCCCAAGGACGGCGTGATGGGCTTCGTCATCGTCGACAAGCCCGCCGGACTGGCCACCCTCGCCGCGCTTCCCGCGGACGTGCAGCCGCAACAGGCGGGCTCGATCACCTATCTCCGTGTCCGGCGGGAAGTACTACATGCCGTATCTGACATCGCCGGTACCGAGAAGTACATCGTCGTGGACACCCCAAGGCGTCCGGCCGGGGCCGCTCCCGCGGGCCCGACTACAAGCCGTCGCCCTGACCGCCCGGCTGGCACGGCCCTGAGCGTGCGCCTGGCCAGCGACGTCAGCTCGGAGAACAAGGCCGGCGACCGCTTCCAGGGGCAATCTCGCCGCGGATCTGCTCGCGGGCGGACAGCTCGTGCGTCGCCACCAAGCGGCACGAAGGTTCACGGAAAGGTGGCCGCGGCCAAGGCGGGCACCGGCATGGGCGGCGCGCCATCGCTGGCCCTCGAGCTCACCGACGTCGAGGTGGCCGGACGCGTGGTCCCGGTCGTGACCGCGCAGGCCTCCGCCACGGGTGAGGCCAAGAAACCGGGCAAGAAGATCCTCGGCGGCGCTGCGCCCGGGGCCGGGATCAGCCGCCATCGACGGTGGTGAGGGTGCCGCCTGGGTGCGGGCGCGGGCCGTCGTGGGCATCGCTGCGGCCAAGAAGTCCCCGGCAACCAGGTGGTCTCGCCGCGGATCGCAGGTCGAGTTCCGCATCGCGCAGCCGCTCACCGTGCAAAAGCTAGGTCGCCATCGCCGCGAATACCCCCTGACGCGTGCGCGAAGAGTCGGTCGGACACGGTCGTGCGCGCGGTGGCCTGCGCCGCCTGCGCTGGTCGTCGCCGAGCGGTGTCGTCCAGGGCCAGGAGCTCGAGCCCGGCCTCTACCAGAACGCGCCTGTCGGCCTCAGCGCCGCCATCGTCGGCTACGGCTTCGACGGGCAACGTACTGATCGATGCGTCCTGCCGCTGGCGGACGTCGACGCGAAGATCCACACGGTCGCGACTCGGCTACGTGCGCACGCTCGCCGTCTCGACCACGCGGCAAAGCTCGACGTGCAGCCCCTGCGGCCTGGAGCCGCTTCGAAGGGACGGTCGCGGCGAACGACGCACGCGGTCCCCTTCCGGGCTCGCTGACCTCGCCTGCGCTTCATGGTGAACTCGTCGGCGCGCCCGCCCTGGCGGTGCGGGATACGCCAGCTACCGGCAGGGCACGGTCATCGGGGCCGGGTTCCAGGTCGCGCTGCCCCTCGGCCAATACGACTCCTGCCCGGCTGATCAACATCGGATCCAACCGCTGGTCGTTCCGGCCCGAGATCGGCCCGTCGCGCAGGCAGGGGCGTCTCTTCGAGATCCACGCCACCGGCGCCTGGTGTTCACGCGCAACGGCGAGTACTCGGCGGTACGTGACCTCGAGCAGGACCCGCCAGGTACTTCGTGAAGGGAGCACTCTCGTCTACAACTTCCGGCGCCGCGGATGCTGGCCGTCCGTCAACTACGGCTACGCCACCGGTGGCGAGAGACGACGATCGGGGTGCGCCAAGCAAGACATCCAGACCAACAACCAGCGGGCGTCACCCTCGCTTCTTCCCGCGGGCCGAGCCGGATCGGCCAAGCTCACCCATACGAACGGGCCCTGGATCGCGGCTCGATGCCGACTTCGATTACTTCGGCGTCGCCTATCAGCGCACGTGGGGCGGGCGAGGTCGACTGGCGCGATGGCGGCCTCGATCAACGATGCGACCTTCGTCCAGAGACGCATCGCGACGGGCGGTACCATAAGGTCCTGGTCGAGGGTAAAGCAGGCGACTCTGGATGGTGGTGGCAGTGTGCGGCTGAAGGCAGGTAGAAGGGATCGCCGCGAGCGGTCTCGCGGCGATCTGTCGCCCTGGGCTGCCAGAGGCGTGAGCCTCCGGAGGCGACCGCGCGACGACGGCGATCGTTCCGGCGCGCCCAGATCGAGGGCCTCGAGGCGCTGGATCGCACAGGCGAGAAGGGCGAGCTCGTCACCACCGACCAGATCGCGATCGGCATCTCCGAAGAAGTCGTCAACACCCCGCTGAACGCCGCGCTCGCCCCGCGAGTGTCGTGGTCAGAGCGACCTGCGCGTGCGTGATCGAGTCCGCGGTTGCCCTTCTTCAGGGCAACAAGGCCGGCTTTAGCTGTTCCGCGCCAAGGGCCGGCAGCGTCCGCATTGCCGCGGCCTCGGCGACCCTCGAGCTCGGCGGCGGCCCCGATCGTTCCGCTTCGAGACGGCAAGCTCGTGGCCCGAGTAGCGCCCGGCACTTCACGGCGCTCGAGTCCCTCGATGGGCGACCTCGCCGCGGACGCCCTGGACAACCTCGTGCGTGGGAACCTCACCTGATCCAGGACGCGATCCCGCCCGTGGAGATCCCGGTGGAGATCGCGCAATCGATCAAGATCGGCGGACTGACCGAGGGCGCCGTGGTCGCGAAGCCCGGCTCACTCGCCTCCCCGAGATCGCCGCGAAGCCAGGTGATCCCGGTGAACCAGCGGCTGTGGGTCCTGCTCAAGAGCCAAGGCGGGCCCTGGCAGCCGGCGGCGTCACCGGCGCCGGAAACGAAGGCCGCCCCATGAGGCGCGCATCGCGCTTCTTCTCGCCCTGCTGCTGGCCGCTGCCGCCGGCGTCTTGTCGCCTATGCTGAGAATGCGGCCTTCCCCCGCTGCCTCCGCCCCCGACCCAGGTCGAGCTCCAGGTTCTGCTGGAGCCGACGGGATGCCCTTCAGAAACGGCTGACCGAATTGATCACCCGTCAACGGAGAGAAGAGCGTGTGCAGGCGCCCCGGGGCGGAGTGATGATCGGGATCCCCACCAGCTTCACGCGCTCGATCCTCGAGCAGGTCGTGACCAGGCTCTTCAGCGAGATGACCCTCACCCTCAAGAACCTCGAAGGTCCACAAGGCGGAGGGCCAGGTCCGGGTCAAGATGCTCGTCGCCAAGCGAACGGTGGGCAGAATACGTCCTCGACGTGAAGATCCACCAGGTGCAGGATCCTGAGGCCGGGCAAGCCGGACGTGATCTCGGCCGGAATCGCGTGACCGTCGGCCTGCCCGTGATGCTCGCCGAGGGCAAGGGCAACGCCGACATCCGGCCTGCAGTGGGACAGCAAGGGCCTCGCCGCCAACACCATTTGCGGAGACGTGGACGTCAGCAAGGCCGTGACCGGCGGTGTCGTGCCCCAGCACTATCGAGCTCGGCGGAGCCTTCAAGATCTCGGAGCGTGGGAAACGCGGTCACCCTCTCCCCGACTTCCCGGAGGAGCTCAAGGTGCGGATCTTCGTGGATCCGTCGGAGCAGGCCTGGCAGGCCGTCGAGGAAGTGGTGAAGGCGCAAGCGCGCCGGATGCGAGACGGCGCTCGAGAAGATCGACATCAAGGAGATCCCTCGGGAACCTCGTCGGCCGCGGCTTCAACGTCAAGATCCCGCAGAAGCTGATCAAGCCCGTGCGCCTGCCCGCGGGCCTGAAGCAGTCCCTGGAGATCCAGGGCTGCAGCTCTGCGTTGAACGTGAAGCCTACGGGGCTGCTCGTGGCCGGGGACCGGCTCTGGTACGGCGCCGACATCGTGCTCGAACCGGCGAAGAAGGCGCGCGAAGCCGGCGGCGAGGCCGGCCGCCGCCGGCCGTGGCCGGTCGTAAGCCTTAGTCCATGCTCTTGCGCAGGTCCACGAGCACTTCGTCCGCCGCGTCCACGCGGATGAAGCCGAGTCTCGGGTACTCCAGGTATCGATGATGATGTGACCGTCGCCGACATCACCGGTGGCCAGGGCGAGCGCGTGCATCCAGCTCCACCGCGGATGTGAGGCCATCGGCGTGCCCGGCCAGGCAACGCGCCGGCCAGAGTGAGGACGACGAGCATCGCGAAGATGCATGCCCGGCGGATGCATGCGCGTCGCCATGAGCCGCGTCGTGGTGATGTCGATCATGTCGTTCAGCGCCGGCAGTAAGCGCAGCATGGAGCGCCGGGCGCGGCGCTGGGGTCGCGACAGGCCGCCACCGCCGCCGTCCAGATGTCCTGCTGCAGCGTCGCGGAACGGGCGAAGCTCCGCCATCGCCACGTCCAGACGCTCGGCGCTTTGCGGTAGGGTCTGCGAGCCTCGGAGTCCAGATAGCGACGGAACAGGTCGCGCAGCTTCACCTGCGCCTCCGCGGGCACGAGGTCGATCCGCAGCCAGGCCGTGCCGATGGCGTTGGCTTCCTGCGTCACGCAGGTGCCGTCGGTCGTCGAAGCGCCCGGCCGCGCCCGAGAACGTGAACGCGATGAGCAGGCCCATCAGGCCGAAGATGGCGCTCCTGACGGACGCCGAACCCCGCTCCCCCTCCGCCCCGCCGGAGGCGATGCGCCGGCGGCCGATGCGGCGCCCCAGCCTCCAGGAAGGCCAGCACGCCCACGAACAGGCCGCCGGCGAGGACGGGGGCCGAACTGGATCAAGGTCATGGCCGTGGATTGGACCTGACGGCCCGCTTGCGCATCCATTGACCTTCGTCCAATGGATCCCCTTTGGGCCGGTCGTCTATGGTCGTCGCCAACTACCAAGAGGACAAGTCATGAAAGCCATCCGCAGACAAGGCGTAGTTGCCGGCGCCTCTTTGGCCGTTCTGGCCTGGGGTGGCGCCGCCATCGCACAGGAAGGACACGACCACCGACGCCGGCACGCTGGACAAGGCGACGGCCAGGAGTCACTCAAGAAGCCGCCCTACTCGCCTACGCGGGCCGCACCTTACCCCACGCGTCCGTTCTTCGGCGACACGCACCTGCACACCTCGCTGTCTTTCGACGCGGGCGCGGCCGGTTGCTCGCCTTGGGCCGAAGGAAGCCTATCGCTTCGCCAAGGGCGAGCAGGTCACGGCCTCCAGCGGACAGCCGGCCAAGCTCTCCCGGCCGCTCGATTTCCTCGTGGTCGCCGATCACTCGGACAACATGGGCTTCTTCACCGACTTCCTCGCGGGCAAGCCGGAGCTGCTCGCCGATCCGACGGGCCGGAGGTGGTACGACATGATCCAGTCAGGCAAACCCGACCAGGCCCAGCAGGCGGCGCTGGAAATCGTCTTCGGGTTCTCCCAGGGGAAGTTCCCGAAGGCACTCATCTACGCTCCCGGCACCGCCCGGCTTTCGATCGACCTGGCGCGAGATCGTCAAGGCGGCGGATGAAGCCAACGATCCGGGACGTTTCACCGCGTTCATCGGCTACGAGTGGACGTCGCTCGTCGCGGGAAACAACCTGCACCGCAACGTCATCTACCGCGACGACGGCATCGAAGGCCAGCCTCGTCGAGCCGTACACCACGACGCCGCCGCAGGGCAGTCCGAATCCCCGCGACCTGTGGAAGTGGATGGCCGCCTACGAGGAGAAGACCGGCGGCGAACTGCTCGCCATCGCCCACAACGGCAACCTGGGCAACGGGACGATGTTTCCGATCATCGAGTCGTTCACCGGCAAGCGGGTCGACCGCGAGTACGTCGTGACGCGGGAGAAGTGGGAGCGGCTCTACGAAGCCACCCAGATGAAGGGCGACGGCGAGACGCATCCGTTCCTCTCGCCCAACGACGAGTTCGCCAACTTCGAGCGTTGGGACAAAGGCAACCTCGACCTGAGCGAGAAGAAGAAGCCCGAGATGCTGGAGTTCGAGTACGTCCGCTCGGCCTACAGGAACGGCCTCAAGCTGGAAAAGGAGTTCGGCGTGAATCCCTACAAGTTCGGCCTGGTCGGCAGCACCGACGCGCACACCGGCCTCTACCGCCGACGAGGACAACTACTTCGGCAAGATCTCCAGCTTCCGAGCCGAATCGCGAAGCGGGCCGAGCACCCGTTCATGACCAACCCCAAGCTCGGCCTGAAGATCATGGGCTGGGAGACGTCCGCGTCCGGCTACGCGGCCGTGTGGGCCCAGGAGAACACGCGCGAATCCCTCTTCGATGCGATGAAGCGCAAGGAGACCTACGCCACCACCGGGCCGCGCATGGTCGTGCGCTTCTTCGGCGGCTTCGACTTCGAGGCCGCGGACGCGAACAACCGCATGCCCGCGAAGAGTCGGCTACACGAAGGGCGTGCCGATGGGCGGCGACCTCACCGACGCCCCGCAAGGGCAAGGCGCCGACCTTCCTCGTCGCCGCCCTCAAGGACCCGATCGGCGCGAACCTCGACCGCTATCAGATCGTCAAGGGCTGGCTCGATGCGAAGGGCGAAACGCACGAGAAGGTCTATGACGTGGCCTGGTCCGGCAACCGCAAGCCCGGCGCGGACGGCAAGCTGCCTTCCGGTCGGCAACACGGTCGACGTGCCGAACGCGACCTGGAGCAACACCATCGGCGCGCCCGAGCTGATCGCCGTGTGGAAGGACCCGGACTTCGATCCCTCGCTCCGCGCCTTCTACTACGGCCGCGTCATCGAGATCCCGACGCCGCGCTGGACGGCCTACGACGCGAAATACTTCGGCATCACGATGCCCAAGGAAGTCACGATGACCACCACCGAGCGCGCCTACACCTCGCCGATCTGGTACACGCCGGCGAAGTAGGCCGGAACAGCCGATCCGATGAAGGCGATCCTCCGCGAGCCGCTGCTGCACTTTCCTCCTGCTGGGGGCCGCGGTCTTCGCGGCCTACGGCCTGGTGTCCAGAGCGCGCAGCGGCGAGCCGGGAAGGATCGTCGTCACGCAAGGACAGGTCGCGTCCATGGCGGTCGGCGTTCACCCGCACCTGGCAACGGCCGCCCACCAGCGAAGAACTGGACGGGATTGATCCGGGATCGGGTGCGCGAAGAGGTCTACTGCCGCGAGGCGCATGGCGCTCGGGCTGGACAAGGACGACACGATCATCCGCCGCCGTTTGCGACAGAAGATGGAGTTCCTCAGCGATGACCTCGTCGCCCAGGCCCAGCCGACCGACGACGAGCTTCAGCGCGTATCTGACAGCGCATCCCGACCCGTTTCGCGTCGCAGCGGCGGTTCACGTTCAGCCACGTGTACTCTCAACCCCGGACAAACATGGCGACCGTCTGGCGCGCGACACCGCGGAACTGCTCGCGCAGTTGAACCAGGCCGGCGGCAAGGCCGACGTCTCGGCGCTGGGCGATTCGTTCCTGCTCGACACACACCTTCGCGGCCGTGCCGGCCAGCGAGGTGGCGAAACAGTTCGGGGACGAGTTCGCGGCGAAGCTGGGCGAGCTGTCGCCCGGCCAATGGCAGGGGCCGATCGAGTCCGGCTACGGCCGTACACCTGGTGTTCGTCAGCGAACGCACCGGAACGGACGCGTGCCCCCGTTGGACGAGGTGCGTGACGCCGTGGCTCGCGAATGGGCCAACGCCCGGCGGCTCGAAGCGAACGAGAAGCTCTACGAAGCAATGCTCGACGCGCTACGCGGTGACGATCGAGCGCCCAGCCGGTGCAAGGCCAAAGCCAGTCTGCGCGCAGTCGAAGCGAAATGAAGCGCGCGGCTCTCCTCTTCGCATCTGCTGGCCACGTTCGCGCCGGGCGTGGTACGCGCACGAGGTGCGTCCGGCCTACCTCGAGCTGCGCCAGACCGGGCCGGAAACCTACGACGCGCTCTGGAAGGTGCCCGGCCGAGGAGAGGAACCTCCGCCTCGGACTCTACGTGGAGCTTCCGGCGGGCTGCACGAACGTCACCGCGCCGCGGGTGTCGATGCGTCAACAACGCCTTCACCGAGCGCTGGACCGTGAAGTGCGCGGGCGGCCTGACCGGCGGCACCATCCACATCGCCGGCCTCACCGCGACGACGACGGACGTGCTCGTGCGTCTGGAACGCCTCGACGGAACCACGCAGGTCACGCGGCTCACGCCGTCCGCCCCGTCATTCGTGGTGGAAGCCGCGCCGAGCGCGCTGGAGGTCGCCCGCACGTACACCGTGCTCGGCGTCGAGCACATCCTGACGGGCATCGACCATCTGCTGTTCGTGCTGGCGCTGCTCATCATCACGGGCGGCGGCTGGAGGCTGGTGAAGACCGTCACCGCGTTCACGATCTCCCACAGCATCACGCTCTCCGCGGCGACGCTCGGCTTCGTGCACGTGCCGCAACGGCCGGTCGAGGCGGTCATCGCGCTGAGCATCGTCTTCGTCGCGGCGGAGATTGTTCGCATAGCGCCGGGGCATCGCGGGCATCACCGCGTCGCGCGCCGTGGATCGTGGCGCTCACCTTCGGGCTGATGCACGGCCTGGGCTTTGCGGGCGGGCTGAGCGAGGCCGGGCTGCCGGCCGGGCACATTCCAACGGCGCTGCTGTTCTTCAGCCTGGGCGTCGAGTCCGGCCACTTCCTGTTCATCGGCGTGGTGCTGTCGTTGATCGCGCTCGTGCGCCGCATCGCGCATCCCGTTTCCGCGCTGGGCAGAGCTCGTGCCGCCCTACGCCATCGGCAGCGTGGCCATGTGCTGGTTCATCCAACGCGCCCTTTCTTTTGTCGAGCTCCCAGAGCGCAGGGAATTCGGCTCTTTGGCGCGCCCTTCGAAGGCCGTCCCATGAATCGCGATCTCCGCCCCGTTCCTAAGCGCGATGCGCGCCGCCGCACCGCTCGCTTGCTGCCTGTTCGTCGCGCTGTCTTCACCGGCGCGGCTCCAGGCGCAGGCGAAGGCGAAGTATCGGACACGGCCAAGGATCGGCCAGTGGCACTTCCGCGTCATGCCCTACTTCTGGGCCGCGGGCCTCGGGACGGCTCGGCTTCGGTGACGGGTGTGACCGAGGTGCCGATCAAAGCTTCGATCTCCGACATCCTCAGCAACCTCGACATCGCCCTCCTGGGGCACTTCGAGGCGCGGAAGAACCGCTTCGGGCCCGGCGCCGACGAGCCGTACCTGAACCTCGGAACGGACGTGCCGACCACGCGCCCGGATCCTCGGCCGACTCGATCTCTCCGCCGACGTCCGGCAGCTCATCACGGAGGGCTTCGTGTTCTATCGCCCCGTGAGCGGCGGACGCCCGGGGGCGGGCTACCCGACGTCCTGGCCGGGCTGCGCCATAATCGGCATCCGCACGCAGCCTGGAGGGGGGACTCAGCGTGGGAGGCGCGCCCGCCCGTGAGGGCACGAAGCGCACCTTCGGCTGGGTCGACGCCCCGGCCGGCGCCCGCTTCCGCGTGCCGCTGGGGCAGCGCGTCGGGCTCACGGGTCGCGGCGACCTCGCCACGTTCGGATCCGACCTCACCTGGAACGCGCGGCTGCCGCCTCGACGTGGCCTCGGCGAACGATGGGCCACGGGGGCCGAATACCGCTGGATGGACGTCGACTACGACAAGGGCGACGGCCTCGATCGCCGGATCTACAACATGCGGTACTCGGGCCCCTCGTTCTGGCTCAGCTATTCGTGGTGAACGGCTCGCGGCCGTCACCAGGAGAAGGACGCCCCCACCCCGACACCGCTGCCCGCGGCATCCGGTCATCGGATGCAGCGCGAACGTGCGCTTGCGCCCGATCGGGTCTCCGTTCACGCGGACCACGGTCCTTCCCGTCACGTAACCGATGGCGGCGCCCGCGATCACGTCGGAGAGATGGTGTTTGTCCGTCGTGATCCGGGACAAGCCGATGGCGCTGGCAGCGAAGTAGGAAGGCACGCCGACCTTCCAGCCGTAGTGGGCGTTCGCGACGGTCGCCCAGGCAAACGCCGTAGACGTGTGGCCGGAAGGGAAGACAGCGTGTCCGGACCCGTCCGGCCGCGTGCGTGAGGTGACGGTCTTCAATGCGGACGTGTACACCGTGTTCACCACCAGGGCCTGCGTCGCATCGTAGGTGAAGGCCCGAAACCGCCCTCCCTCCGCCAGGCGGCCGGCTGCGAAGAGGCCGATGGTCGCGGGCAGCACGACCTTCGAGGCCGCCCGCCGTCGACGCGCCGGCAGAGAGACCGGGCGCGCGCCCCGAGACCGGACTGCGCCGGCGAATCGAACCGGAAGGCCGCGCCTGCCGCCGCCGTCCCCACGAGCACGGGGAAGAGGTTGTCCTCTCGAGAAAGACGCCCACGAAGCTGCGGCCCAGATTCTTCGGGAGCTGGCCGAGGGTGTGGCGGCCGTCCGGCTCCGCGTCCTCCTACGAGAAGGAGCGGGCGGGAGACTGGGAACGGCCGGTACGGCGTCGTGGACGGACGCCGCACCAGCCGGAACGCCGGCCAGAAGCGAGAACGGAGACGACGGCGTGGAGCAAGGGCCGCTCTCCCCTACCTCTTGAACCGGAGGACGCCGGCGGCGGAGGCCAGCTTTCGAGGTGCTGATCGTCGGACGACGTCCACGTCTGCGCGCTGCCCACGAGCGAGGCGAAGGTGGTGTCGAGGGGCGCGGTGGCGGTGCAGAAGGCGCGGGTGCAGGCCATCGGTCCCACCTTCAGGTTCCGGCTCCCCGCGGTGTAGGTGGCGCCGCCGCGGTTGCAGTCGGCCTGGACTCTGCACACGTGCCCGTCCGCCGCGAACTCGACCGTGAACGCTCCGGGATCGGCGATGCGGACTTCGTCGTGTCCGGTCTCGCGCAGCGTCACGAGGCGCCACGTGCCCGCGGGGATGGACACGCTCACGGCCGTCGACGAGCCGCCGAGGCTCGGTCTCGGGAAGGGATCGTGCCCTGTCCGTCACCCCGCACGCGCGGCGAGGCCCAGCACCCAGGTCGTCGCGGCCAGGGCCGCGGCAGTCTTCGTTCTCATGGCTTCTCCTTCAAATTCCTCAGCAAGAAACGTCAGGTGGTACGACTCGGACTGCAGGCTCTTCAGCCTCGTCCATTTGAAGGGCTTGTGCAGCGATGGCGTCGGCGAGGAAGCGCGCACTTTCGAGGCGCCCGGGCTCGGCCGACATCAGCACGATCCACGGCCGAGGGAGCAGACGATCGCCGCCTGCGCCACCTCCCCTCCCCGTCCGCTTCGGGCAAGCCCAGGTCCGTGAGGACGAGACGTCCGGCGGCCAGGCCTCCGAGGGTTTCCAGCCCGCTCGCGCCCGTGGCCACCGCCTTCACCTCGTGATCCACCGGTGGACAACATGTCCTCCAGGACTACCCGCAAGGTCGGCTCGTCTTCGACAATCAGGATCTTCATGACTCGCCATGAAATACGGGCGCGGCTCCGACGCCACCCCGGGGCTGGGCCCAGGGTTTTCCCAAAGTTTTTGCAAAACGGGCGGCCGGGCATGAGACCTTGGTCCAATGGCGCTGCCGGACCGACTGGCCTAAAACCTCGGCCAGGTGGACGTCTGCGCAACGATGAGGCGGCCAGGAGGGCGGCTATCGAGGAGGTGTCATGGCGTCGATTGACATTCACCTCAGCAGGTCGGAGAGCTGGCCTGGCGGACCTTCCAGGCCGTCAACACCCGAGTGCCCGCCACCGAGGGCGCCGCCCGACCCTGGGCCCCGGGACCTCTCCTCAAGTCCCACGAGCGCACCGCGACCGCCCCTGGGCTTCCCGCGCGAGACCGATTCGCTCTGTCCGCGCTGCGTCATGGACACGCGCGGCCAGATCCTGCGCGGCGAGCGCGACGTCGTCCGAGCTGGTCAACGGCCACCTCGGCGAGATCAAGGCGACGTTCTACGAGGAGGACAACCAGATCCGCGTGCGGAAGACGCTGCGCCGAGCACGGCACCTTCGAGGACCTCATCTCGATCGACGCGGAGTTCTCAGCGGCGCATCGAGGGCCGCTTCCCGGGCCGCGACTTCAAGACCGTCGGCGACGAGCTCTCCACCGCCACGGCACGTCCACGCATCAAGTACGGCCGGGGAGCGGTGCTCACCATCGACCTCACGAATCGCTGCAACATGATGTGCAACCCTGCTTCATGGACGCGAACCAGGTGGGCTACGTCCACGAGCTCACGATGGAGGAGATCGAGCACATCCTCGACGACTCCATCTCCTTCAAGCCGCGGCGGCAGATGTCGGTGCAGTTCTCGGGCGGGGAGCCGACGCTCTCCCCGCACTTCCTCGCCGCCTGCCGGTACGCGAAGAAGGTCGGCTACAAGATGGTGCAGGCGGCCACCAACGGCCTGCGCTTCGCCCTGGAGCCCGGTTTCGCCGGCGCAGGCGAAGGAGGCCGGCTTCGACATGGCCTACCTGCAGTTCGACGGCGTGACCAACGAGGCCAACTCCCACCGCAAGATCTCGAACCTCTTCGACGTGAAGAAGATCGCCATCGACAACATGCACGCGGCGGGCATCAAGATCACGCCCGTGGTCACCATCGTCAACGGGCTGAACAACGAGAGCGTCGGTCCGATCGTGGACTTCTGCATGGACAACCACGGCAAGGTCGGAGGACCCGCCTTCCAGCCCGTGTCCTTCACCGGACGCGACGAGGAGATCAGCCGACGAGGCCCGTCACCGCCAGCGCTACACGACCTCGCACCTGGCCCACGATCTCTCGCGATACTACGGCGGCAAGATCGATCCCTCCGCGACTGGTTCCCGCTCGGGTCCGGCGTGTCGTTCGCGTCGCTGGCCGACCACATGAGCTCGCCCGACGCGCAGTTCGGGCAGCTCAGCTGCTCCTGCCATCCGCAGCTGCGGCGCCTCCGCGATGCTCGCCCGCAACCGCCGGACCAAGGCGTGGGCCCCCGTGTCGGCCTTCTTCGACGTCGAGCAGTTCATGAAGGACATCGACGTGATCGTGGACACCGGCCGCGGCCGTGCCCTTGTCCTTCGTCCAGATCGGCCTCTCCTTCGTGCGGAACTTCGACGAGCGGAAGGCGCCCTCCCGGCCTCACCTCGCGCGCATGCTGCAGCTCTTCCGGAGCCGGCTGCTGGGCGGCAAGAAAGCGGCCGACGGCAGCGACCCCGCCGGGGATTGGGAGTTCCTCTGGATCGGCAGCATGTGGTTCCAGGACCTGTGGACCTACGACTTCCGCCGCACCGAGATGTGCGTGATCCCGTACGCCACGCAGGAGGGCGAGATCTCGTTCTGCGCCTACAACACGGGCGTGGGCTGGCGGCAGATCGTCGAGAACATGCACATGGTGGCGACGACGAGCGAGTGGTTCCAGCAGAAGGGACGCCACACGATCTACGCCGGGGACCGGCCCATCCCGCTGCCGGACGCGCTCAAGCGGCGGCTGCCGGTGGTCTCGGTGGAGACGGGGAATGGCAAGGCCGGCGGCCAGCCGGCCGGCGGCGGATGCGGGACGCGGCTGCGGCTGTCACTGACGCCGGCGGCGTCTGCGCGCCGAGATCACGGAGAGCCATGGGACCTTGGTCCCATTGATGAAGAGCGGCGGCCGGCTCTACAGTCGTTCTTCGCGATTCCAGGAGGTTCGAGAGATCCCATGACCAGATCGACTGCCGTCCCAGGCGCCGCCGCGGGACTCCTGGCCGCGATCGCGCTTCCATGCCGCCGCGGATTACGAGGCCGCGCCTACCTTCAAGGCCTCGGAGATCCTGCCCCCGGCGGCCGTCAAGGGCCCGCACCACAGCATCGACGAGAAGGTCACCCTCCAGGGCCTTCATCATCGCTACCGCATCACGTCCGACTACGGGGCCTTTCGATGCCGCCGGAGACGAGATGCTCACGATCCGGCTGAAGGAGGTCGATGCGCTGGCCCGGCTGGCCGACACCAGCCAGGCCGAGGTTGCGCTGAAGGGTGTGGGCGGCGCACTCGGAGGAGCGGCCAAGGGCGCCGTCATGCCGTTTCCAACCCGGGTGCCACCGCGGCCGGCGTGCCCGGGGGCGTCGGGCGCATGTTCGGCCGCGTGGGCAAGACGGCCAGGCACCGCGGAAAGGGCAAGGAAGCAGTCAAGGACGACAAGCCTTCGCCAGCCCGGGCGCGCCGGAATCCAAGTCGACGGCGGCGGACGGCCGCGGACGCGACCGGCGACGCCGCCAAGAGCGTCCTCGGCGTCAGCGCGCGGACGGCGGCGCTGGGCGAAGCGAGCTGGGCGTCGACCCCTACACGAGCAATGCCGTCCTGGGCGCGGCCCTGGACAAGGTGGGGCAGATCGACGCCGCCGGCCGCTTCGCCACCAAGCTGGTGCCGGGCGTGAGCGTCCTCTCCATGGTCGCGAACGTCAACGCCCTCGTCTACGCGAAGAGCCCGGACGAGCTCCTGAAGTACAACGAAGAAGCACCTCAAGGCGGTGGGCGCGACGCGCGGCCCAGATCAAGGCCCTGCGCGGCAACAAGAACATCCGGCTCGGCGTGGAGACGCGGATCGTGGCCGCGCTCGATGCGCTCTCGGGCGTGGCCGACCGATCCGCCTTCCTGAGCCGCGCCGCGGCCGTGGACTCCGAGGCCGGCGCTCTCTACTACGCGACCAGCGCGGAGATGCTGGCGCGCTTCCATGCCGCTTCCCCGCTCACGCGCCTCGTGCCCGCGCAGGGAGCGGCCCTGGCCCTCACCAAGGACGGGCGCCTCGTCCACCTGGTGCCGGCCGACTACATTCCCTGGACGCAGCCGGTGGCCCAGGCCGTCGGCGTGGCCGTGCAGCGCGCGAAGGAGGACTTCGCGTCCGCCGGCTCCGGAGGTCTGGATCACGGGCGACGCCAGCGCGCGCACGAGCAAGGAGCTAGCCGCGCGCGGCTGGAAGATCGAGGCGCGGAAGCTGGGGCCGGAGAACGCGCTCGCGAAATCGGGAGGCAAGTAATGGAACGTACGATCGGAGGTCGCCGTCCCGCTCGCACGCCGCCGCTTCCTGCTCCTCGCGCCCGTCCTGCTGGCCGCGGCCTGCGGCGGGGAGAGCGTCCACCGGGCCGGCCGCGCTGCCGGGCACGGCCTGGAAGCTGGACAGCCTGCGCTCGGCCGCGGGGCTGCGCCACGACGGTGGACCCCAGCCGTTACACGATCGAGTTCCAGGAGGCCTTCCGCGTCCGCGCGCAGGCCGACTGCAACGTCTGCACCGGGAGCTACCGGACGGCCACGTCCATCCAGCTCACGATCGGACCGCTCGCCTGCACGCGTGCGTTCTGCGCGGTCGGGCAGCCGGGGCGACGAATACGTCGCGCTCCTGAACACCACGAAGCTCTACGCCCTGGAGGGCGACACCCTGGTCCTGTCCTCCGACGACGGCACGCTGCTCTACCGGCCGTAAAGGGCGGCGCCTCTACGGCCGGTGACCAGCCTGCTCGCCGGCGCCTACTTCTTCTTGGCGCTTCCGGGCGGGAAGTCCTTGAAGAGCTTGTCGCCGGCCTTCGCCAGCTTCTTGGCGTTCTTCTCGGCCTTGTCCGAGAGCTCGTCCGACGCCGTGCCGCGCCAGATGAGCGACTCTGGACTTGGCGTCGAACATGTCGGTCACCAGCGTGCCCACCGTGTACTCGTGGACGGTCGTCTGGCTCGAACCGCCCATGCCACCCCACCGGTATCCGCCATATCCGCCGGTGTAGAACGTGTCGAGGCTCTTCTTCTTGTCGGTGGCCCCGTGGAGCACCACGATCACGTCCGCCTTGTCCTCGGGAGCGACCTGCCATCCCTTCTCCGTGAGGGAAGAGGTGATCTCGTCCGTCACGCGCTTCTCGCCGAGCGGGTTCCCCCAGGCCGTGCCCAGCTTCACCGCGAACGTCTTGTAGCCCGCGAAGTTCGCGGCCTTGTCGTAGTCGATGGATACGTCCTGCGCCCTGGCCGCGGTGGCGGCCAGGAGAGGCGGCGGCGGTGAACGCCACCGCGCGCGACATCGTCTTCAGATCAATCTTCATGCTCGGTTCATCTCCGTGAGAAAGCCGTCACGACGCGCCGGGTCCGGGAACGCAAACCGTAGCGGTCACCGGCGCGGACTGGCTATTGGACCCTAGGTCCTACGCTACGGCTCCAAGGCAGCTCGGGTCGGGCATGGGACTTTGGTCCTATGGCGGCGGTCCCCGGGAAAGCTTCATAGTCTGGGCGCTCGGATTGACCTCGATCAAGGAGGACTTCATGACGCACGCTCCTTCGCGCGTTTGGCGGACACGGTCGCTCGTGACGGCGTTCGCCCTCATGGCCCACGAGCCACTTTCGCGCGCGCACGGGCGCGCCGGAGGTGTACAACGCGACCGCGTCCCTGAAGACCGCGGCCGGCGTGTCGATCACCGCCCCCGTGATCATCTCGACTCAGCGGCTGGACGACGGATGGCAATCGCGAGAAGGCGGTCGCCGCGCTGAAGGCGGGCGGCACGTCCGCGCTCCAGAAGCAGCTCGCGACCGTGACGGATGTGGGCTTCCTCCAGGTGGGGCAGGTCAAAGACTCCGCTCCGCTTCCGCGCGCACTCTGCCCGTCGGCGACGGGAAGCTCGTGACGTTGGCCACCGCCCAGCCCGTGTTCCACATCGGCGGGGGCGCGCCCGACGCCAAGCCCACCGACAAGGCCGGATACGACGTGGCGGTGGTGATCTTCCAGGGTCGATGCCGCGGGCAAGGGCGAAGTCGGAGACTTCTCGCCCGCCGCGAAGGTGAAGTTCTGACGAGCGCGGCGCCCTGATCGTCGAGGACTACGCCGCCGAGGCCAGTGCGCCTGACCGGGCATCACGAAGAAGAAGTAGGCGGCAGCTCGCACACGGGAGAAGGATCATGAAGAGAACCGTTCTGGCCATCCCCGTCGTGGTTTCCTCTTGGCGGCATCGCTGGCCTGCGCCAAGAAGGAGACCCCACCGCCTCCGCCCCTGGAGGTGAAGGTGGCCACCGTCGCCCAACGGGACGTGCCCGTCTTCATCGAAGCCATCGGCCAGACCCGCGGCTCCACGGAGATCGAGGTGCGGGCCCGGGTCGAGGGCTTCCTGGAGACCGTGGACTTCAAGGAGGGCACGTCCCGTCCGGAAGGGGCAGCTCCTCTACACGATCGACCCGCGCCCGTTCGAGGCCGCCCTGGCCCAGGCGAAGGGCACCTCGCCGAGGCCGAGGCGCAGCTCGCCCGGGCGCGCCAGGACGTCGTGCGCTACGAGCCCCTGGTGGCCAAGAACGCGATCTCGCGGCAGGACTACGAGACGGCGGTCTCCGTGCAAGCGGGCCGCGGAAGCCGCGGTGGACGCGGCCAAGGCCGCGGCCGATGCGTGCGCAGCTCGACCTCGGCTACACGAAGCGTCCTGGCCCCCGAGGCCGGCCTCGTGGGCAAGACCGAGGTCTACCCGGGCACGCTGGTGGGACGCGGGCAGAGCACGCTCCTCACGCGCATCTCCCAGATCGCGACCATCCACGTCCGCTTCACGATCCCCGAGCGCGACTACCTCTTCTACGCGCGGCGCGCGGCAGGAGCGGGCGGAAGGCCGGCGACACCGCCAGCTGCCGCCCTTCGAGCTCGTCCTCGCCGACGGCTCCGTGCATCCCCAGCAAGGGCGAGCTCGTCTTCGTGGACCGCAACGTGGACCCGCAGACCGGCACGATCCTGCTGGAGGCCGCGTTCCCGAATCCCGGAGCGGATCGTGCGGCCGGGCCAGTACGCCCGCGTCCGGGCCGCGATCGACCTGAAGAAGGGCGCGATCCTCGTGCCGCAGCGCGCCGGTCACGGAGCTGCAGGGCATCTACAACGTCGCGGTGGTGGGCGCCGACGACACCATCGAGCTGCGCATGGTGAAGCCGCGCGAGCGGATCGGCACGCTGTGGGTCATCGACTCGGGGCCTCAAGGCCGGCGAGCGGATCGTGGTCGAGGGCTCCAGAAGGTGAGGCCGGGGTCAAGGTCAAGGCCGAGACGGTGACGA